>Ga0080013_1001920_pt1 | contig 25904 bp, 40 predicted proteins | sample ETNvirenome_6_85_FD_69236 | JGI IMG/M metagenome (GOLD analysis project Ga0080013, IMG submission 69236) | Marine viral communities from the Pacific Ocean - ETNP_6_85 (SPADES assembly) (version 2) | ecosystem: Environmental > Aquatic > Marine > Oceanic | place: Pacific Ocean | collected 2013-06-19
CCTTCCGCTAACTTTTCCCAAAACGATATAGTAAAAACTTCTTCCGTCCCGGTACTCATGGTGCGAGTCATCTCATCTGCTGCACCATCAAACCATACGGCTCCTTTAGGGACATAAGCAGCATCCCCCGTAGCAGTAGTTAATCCAAAAGGTTTACCAATAATAGACATAGTTATACTCTACCTTTTTTTATTTAAAATCTGTTTTTAATTCCGCATCAATAGCGGCTGAAGTTCGTACACTATACGAAAGAACATCAACGGCTGCTGCTGTAGTTGTTAATGTTGGTGCAGTACCCCCACTAAATTTATAAATACTATTATAAGAAAGTGTTCTACTTCCAGTACCATCTTGATAAACATAAATTAAACCTGTTTGACCGGGATTAGCTGGAGACATAGCTTCTAAAGTTCTATTACCAGCTAATGTAACTACAAAATTATTACCATGATTTCCATTAACAGCTATAGAAGCAGCATCTGTTAAAGTTATAATTGTACCCATTGCTGCACCTGAAACAGCTACAGTATTATCAAATTTAGTTGTGCTAGTGAAAGTTTTACTTCCTGTTACTGTCGAATCAACAGAAGCTGTAATATAACGTATATCTGCTAAAGAAGTATCGGGAACATTTGTAGCACAAACTCCAATTGTTCTTCCTGTTGCATTTCCAAAAGTAGATCGTACAGATGTACCGTCACAATAGATCATTGTATTATAACCTTGAGGCACAACTACTCCATTACCACCATTACATTTAGCAGTAATAGTATATGATCCAGAAGTATTATTACGTACCATGTATTGTTTAGTTACAGAAGGAATGGTTATATCCACACTAGAAGTTAAAGCACCATGTAAATATAACATAGCACTTCTTGCTTCATCAGCACTACCATCTGCTGCTGTAACAACATGAGATGAATCAGTTAAAGTAATGCTAGTATATCCTGCTACAGCAGAATCCACTAGATCAAAGACATTACTATTTAAACGTTCACCCCAAGTATTAGAGTTATCTCCAGTAGCTTGTTTTTCTAATCTAATTCTTGTTGTATAAGTTGCCATTTTTATCTAGCTCCATCTATTAAAGTATCTCCGCTTCCAGCAGGAGAAGCATTTAGTTCCATATCGTCTCTACGATTACGTCTTGCTTCATTTACAAGAGTGAGATTAGCTCTTTGATATTGTCCATCCCAAACTTGTGCAGCAGTAATATTTTTCATAAAGAAACAAGCCTCTACCATACTAGCATAAAACAAAGCATTTGAACAAAAATCTGTATAATAGTTCGTTTGATTTGCTGAACTTAATACAGAAGGTTGTACAACATATTCCAACTCTACTTCATTTGCAGAAGTAGGTGTTGGAGCAATTATAAGTTGATCATTCCTAAATCTTGAATAATATTTAGGAACACCTACAGAAGATCTAACAGGCCAGTAATCTTCTGTAAATTCTTTTGCACGAAGAAGAAGAGAAACACGACTTCCATCTTTGTTAATATAATTAACATTTCTTATAACGAGTAAATTAGAAGGAAGGATAAGCCAAGGTTCATTAGCAGTAAAATTACTTGTTGCGTATTCTGTTAATCCCCTTGAATCAAGTTCACGAGTTAATCTTAATTCAGCCCTAGAAATAAAATCAGGAATAGCATTAGTAAATTCTGTATCTTCATCATCAAAAGTATTTTGAATTTGTGTTTTTAAAGTATTATAATTCATTTTCTAAGCCACTCTTCTTTCTATTGACCAAGTTGTAGAAGTACCACCTGTTTCTCTAGACCATAATCCAAATCCTGTTTTATCATTTAAAATGAAAGTTGCTTGTTGTCCATGTCCGTTTAATGATACAGTAGCTCCTGCATTTATTGGGCCTATAGTTCCTAAACTAAATGTAGCTTGTTGTCCTGTAAGAGTTGCACCAGCCCCTGCATGTGCTGTAGGTGTACCATAATAGAACTTAGCTTCTTGTCCAGTTAAAGTAAATATAGTACCAGTTAAAACTCCTACTTCACCTAGTTCAACTTCTGCTTCCTGCCCAGTAAGAGTAACAGACGAAGTTCCAGTAACAGTTAATGTACCTAAAGAGAATGTAGCTTGTTGTCCTGTAGCTACTGCTTCATGATCTATTATAACTTGTGGAACACCAAGTCCAAAAGTTGCTTGTTGTCCAGTTAAAGTAGTTAAAGAATCAGTTGTAACAGTGACACTACCAACAGAAAATTCTGCTTCCTGTCCAGTAAGAGTAACTCCTGTACCTTCTTCAACAGTAACACTACCTAAAGAAAAGGTTGCACTTTGTCCAGTTAAAGTTGTAGAAACATTAACAGTACCATGACCATAGGAAAAGTAACCATATTTGTACTTACCATAACCAATAGCCATTTATTTTACCTTTTTTTAGGCTAGACGTACAATAGCGGTAGCCGCTGCTGCTGCTGGCATTTGAACTGTAAATGTACCGTTAGTAGCTGTTTTATCTCCACCAAAATCAATAACTGCTACAGTCTTATCAGATTGAGTATCGTTATAAATCAAACATCCTCTAGCTGTAAATGTAGCACTAGTCCAAGATACAGAATTAAAATCAACGATAGCAATACTACCATCAATAGTAACATCTAATACTGTTACAATTGATCCACCAGTTGTATATCCATTCCCGTTGGCTACTTCAGCCGATGTAAGGTAAACCGAAGTACCATTACTTAGGGAAGCTACACTAGTATAAAGAGCCATTTTAAAAGTAGCACTACTAAAATGATGCACTCCTTCTAAACAATCTTCCTTAAATTTTATAGCAATTCCAGATGAAATAGCCATTTCTTTTTCTCCTTCTTATATTTTATTACGATGATGTAAACATCGTTACACTTGTCTGTACAAATGTTGTCATACTAGGAGTCCACGTAGCATCTCCTGTAGTAGCTAAAACAACATCTGGTCTAGCATCTTTTAAAACAATAAAATCTGATATACGTGGTGATTTATTTAAAGGACTATTTACTATCCCATAAGCACCGTCAGATTCTCCCGGCCCTACAAAACTTCCATCTGATTCTTTAATTCTATCTCTATAACGAAATCTAAATCCACTACGGTCTGAGATAAACCAAGATTTAATACCCCTACTATTCTCTGACATTATACCTAAACTCTAAAAAATGGTTTTACAAAAAGACTTTCTCTCTCCCTATCGGAAGTGAAAGCTTCATCAAATATTTGATCATATATTGATTTTAATAAAGCAATACGTGAGTCAGGAATACCCGGACGTTTAAGTGACATTTTAAAAGCAAGTCCCGCTGTTAAAGCTGGAAGCATATGAGTTGGTACATCTGCATTATATCTGGATGCACTGTTATCTTGTGTATATCCAAAATAACGATATCTTATTAGATATTCTGAAGAACTATCAGGTACAGGCCAAAAATACATTGTTGGCCCATCTGCTGTAGTTGATTGAATAGCATATTGTGTAGGTTTTCCTTGAGAAGATTTATTAGGAACCTTCTCATATTCTTCCATAGTTATTCTAGTTAGTTCAATATCATTATTATTTTGACGTATAGTAGCAATTAATACATCAATAACATTAGAAGGCATACTAAATGAATCATTACCTTCAGTTAAACTAATTGTATTTAAATCAGTTTTCCAAAGAGAATATCCACGATTTTGCCATTCACGAAGAAGTAAATCTAAACTACGTCTAGCTTCTCTAGGATCATCACCAAGAGTAACCTCTCCACCTATTTGAGATATAGCTTCTTCAATGATATCAGCTATATCTAAATTAAAATTAACTGTACCTGATGTAGCCATGATATTAAATAGTCATCATTAATACTTTACAATAACCATCAACAGAGCAATATAATCCATTTCTAAAATAAACACCTGTTTGACCATCGTAAGTTTGTGATATTTGTGGAGCATTCCCTTCAATAGAACTTAACTGAGAATAATCCATAATCTTTGTACCTAATGAACCATCAGTTTCTAGTTGATAAAAACGAACTCCTTGATCATCTGTTGCTCCTTTATTGGTAATAGTAAATCCAGCAATACGAACAGAATCAGATGTAACTGTACCAGTAGCAGTAACAGTATATGGTGTTAAATTTATACCCATAATTTATTTTACCTTTATATAAACAGAGGTGGACGAGAGGTTTTAAAACCTCCCGCCCTAAGTCTATAAAATATTATAGTCTTTTTTTATTTTAGACTATCGCGCCGAACCAACGCCGCCAATCTGACCAACCAAAGCTATAACGCTCACGAGCTTTAAAGCGAAGGTTACCAGTATCAAAGTCTGGTTCCATCTTAGTAGCAAGAGCCGCACGAATGAACATCTTAGTACCGTTAGGCACATCAGTCTTAACGAACCAATTATCCGCATCAGTAAACCGACGATTAACGTGGAAACCATCAGGGAAAATTCCCATATTACGAACAGGGTTAAGATCGTTAGGAGCATAACTTCCAGTAGGATACGTAACCGAACCAACTGGCAATCCAGCAGAATGCAGAAGCTGATCCGTCTCAAAGACAAGCTCTGGAGGGATATGAACTGAAACTGGTGAAGCACCAACCATAATACCACGATCATCCTTAATTTTATGGATAGCCGTAGTTGCTGTTTCGATAGTAGAAACTGAAATAGCTGCTGTGCCGATCTTATTACTTTGGTCATTATCACCAATAGTAGGATGATTATCATTAATAAGAGTTACCCCGTCACCGCCTATATAGGCAGCAACAGCAGCATTATTAAAGGTATTAGCAGCTTTTACTTGCTTGGTCGAAGCCATAGCACGGGCAAGACCTTTTGCCCTAACCTTTGCGAAAGTATCGTAAAGGTTATCTTCCATCGCTTCTTCCGTAACCGCAAAAGCTAGAGCTACAGTCTCGTGCGTATAGCGCGAGGTATAACTTTCTTGTGCGGAGTCATATTGAACGGCAGCACCTTCTGATTTAGTAGGAGCTTCGCCGAACATAGTGAAGAGAACTTCTTCTTCAAATGCACGATCCGAATTTTCAATTTCGTAGAGAACTTTATGTTCGTCATCTACAGAACCGTATTCCAAACCGAAGATTGCATTTAGGCCGGGAAGAAGTTCTTTTGAAATATCTGAACGATTAATAGCCATTTTTCATTCTCCCTTTTAAACTGGCCCAACAACGCAAGCAACAACAGTATATTCTTGATTACGAAGGATACGGACTTCCATTTTCGGATACGCACCGGCAGCGCCAGTGAACCCATTATCGGGTTGGTCATAGATAGCAATAGGACGTACCATTGCGGTAGTAGCTACACGAGAGGCAGCTTTAATACCGAAGCCAGACATACCAGTGAAGGTACTACCAGCCCCAAGGGTAACATCAAAGTTTAATGCTGTATCACCAATCGTAAGAGATGCATCAGCCTGAACGATAAACGTCGAACTAGGATCATCATCTACAAACGCATACGTATTACTATCATCTGACGAAACAGATGAAGCAATATATTTCGACCAAATTGGTTGTTTGGACGTTTTATCAACATACCTCACACCCATAAGAACGCCAACGGCATAATCAGTAGTGGTGGTAATAGGAGTAACATACCCTGACGACATTTTTAATAGGTCACCAGTATACATTGCAAGGTTAGTACCTTGAGCAATTGGATACCTACTAAAACCAGTAGAGTTTACTGCACTACCACGTTTACGTGAAGGGTGGAAGCCATTTAAAGCTTTACTAGAACTCATAACGGTTTCTCCTTATTATACGAGTTTCTATATATACTAATATATATTTTCGGAGAAACTAATTAATGATTACAATTAAATGAATTTATTCCTCAAACCCCACGGGTCGATTACCAACCGTTACCCTAGACTTACTGTTATTAGATATAGGCATACGACGATCTTGCATTGACATAAGACGTTGATCAACAGCTTCATTCATAGCAGCGTTTTTATCTACGCTTTTTCGTTTTCTAGTTTCCCAAACATCCATTGGACATTTAGCCAAAGCTACATCACCTCGTACAATACAATTTTCAAATCTATCAGTACTTTTATTATATCCATATCCTAAAGTCATATCAGGAACTTCATCGGAAGTAACGAACTCCCATCCTTCGTTTACTTTTTTTCCTACTGCTTTATAATCTTCCTCGCCTTTTAAATAAATACGTAGCCAGCCAAGTTTATAATTCTTACCTAGAAAATCCTTTTCAATATGATCAGGAATATCTAGCCAATTTTCAGTATCATAATAAGTTCGTTGGTTAGAGTCTCTCGTATCCGTTTCTCGTGGAGTACGTGAACTTTCAGTTTCAATTGTAGTTTGATCTTCCATTAGTTTCTTTCCTTTATGCACGTTTTGTTTCTATAGTAGTGTAGCCGTTTAGGTTATCAACCTTATTTTTTTCTGCGGCGTATCTGTCAAGTGGAATGCCCCATTTGTTTGCAAGCTCTACGTCACGCTGACTTAGCTTTACTTTATTTTTAGGAGAGGATTTACGTGATGATCCTGCTACCACTTGTGACGGTTTTTTCGTGTTGACCGTCCCACGATTAAATTTATGCGGAAGTTCTTGTTGAACTTGTCTATCTATTTCATTATAAAACTCTTTTGTATTAGGATCATACCCCTCTGTCTTTAATTTTTGATCTACCGCAAGAGCAACAGCAGTAGCTACTTCATCTTTTCCAAACCATGCATTACGTCCTGCCCAATCTTGAGCTAATGGATCAACAGTTTGTTGAGGAGTATCTGAGGGTTGATATGTTTGTTCTTCCTTATACTCTTTAGTTCTATCTACATCTTCTTGTTTCTGGCTATGCTCTGCTTGTGCTTTTCTAGCTTTAATAATTTTTAAATCTGTCTTAGCATCGTTTAACATATTCTGAGCGGCAAGTAACTCTTCTTTTTCTCCATCATCATAAGCACGAAGATAACTTGACTCAGCCATTTTAATTCGTTCTTCTAATTCATTTTCACGAGAGGAGAGAGAAGAAAGTTCATAAGACTTTGTAGTCTGTTGGTTTTTAACTAATTCAGAACGAAGTTGATCTAACTCCGTTGCCATTTGTTCTATCTGACCTTCTCTTTCTTTCCGTTGATGAACAAGCTGACGAATACGCTTTTCAGCCCCTTTACTATTTATCCCTTCTAATTCTTGTGGTTCTTCTTGTTGAGGTTCTTCTTTAACTTCTTCTTCCTCAACAATTTCATAATTCTGTTCAGGTTCTTCTTTTGTTTCTACAGATGGTTCTGGTGTAGATTCTTCTGTTTCAGGTTCTTCTCCTTCTACATTATACTCTACTTTCTCCACACTATTTAAAGTAGTAGCAGCTTTAGGATCAATATCTGTCCAACCACCACCATCATTTTCTTTAGCCATAATAACTCCTTTGTTTTACGTAGGCAGCGGTTCTACGAATTACGCTGCATCGGCAGATAAATGGTACATAATATCTAAGTCTTCTGGATTTTCAACACGCATGATAATTTGATCATCAAATAAAAGTAAAAGTCGTATACCTTTATAAATAAATTTATGTCCTACATGTCTTCCATAAGCTACAAAATCTCCTTCACCGCACCACTCTCCTGTAGGAAATTTTGTTTTATCTTTATAAGCAGTTCTCCCTACTGCTAAAACTTTACCTACAGTTGTTAAATATTTAACATCTTCAGTAAATTGATCTGGTAAAAGAATACCACCTTTGGTTTCTTTTCGTATAGCAACAGGTCTAATTAAAACATGATAACCGGGAAGTAAGGGTAAAGGATCAGGATCAGGAATAGATTGTTCTGTAATCCAATCATCATTCTTTATAGCATTTCCAAGTTTAACGTTCTGCATCTTCTAGTTCATCCTTTAAATATTTTCTTTCTAAATCTTGTATCATATCAAGTAGTTTCTTCATTCCGTCTAAGACACCAACCATATAACGATACTCATCATAAGAGGTACACGTTCCAGATGCAAGACTATTTTTTATATTTTCTAATTCGCTTGTTAATTCTTTTTTTAGATAGTAGGAATCGACTAACGTACTAGTAGATGTAATCATATTTTAAGTCCGTGTATCCTATTTTCAATAAGACTCATCACGCCTATCTTTAAAGGATTGTTTCTTAGTTGATTCTTTTCCGGTACGCATACCAAGAGATTCATCTTTACGGGCATTAGAACTTTGCTTCTTCATTTTCTTTTTAGCTGGTTTAGCAGCACCTATTCCAAAATCTTTAACAGAATTTTCTGGAAACCAGTTATTACCAGACTTACCACTGCCGCCTACCCATTCCTGTTTTATTTCAGCCATCTTTCTTTTTCCTTTTTCTTTTACGTGATTCACTTAGAGCAATAGCAATTGCCTGTTTACGTGATTTAACTTTTGGTCCTTTCTTAGAACCTGACCGTAATGTTCCCTTTTTGTACTCTCCCATTACAGTCTTCATTTTCTTTTTATTTGGTCCTTTAGATATTTCTTTAGATATATTTGATCTGGAGATAGCCATTAGTTAAACTATCTCCTCACCAGTTTGTAGTTGTGCTTCCATCTTCTTTAAATAATTTAAAGTTTCATCAGGTATCTTTATTTCTTTCATTTCAGGTTTACCATTTTTATCTTTTATGATCTTACCATTTTTATCTTTTTTAGGTACTTTAAATTTTTCTAATGTTCGATTATTATCAATCCATGCTCTAGCATTACCTTCACCCCAATTATAAGCTACAGCAGCATCTCTCTGACTTCCGTCAAATTTATCTAGAAGGTAAGAACCATAAGTATGACCAGCCCATTTATTATATTCAGGATCACGTAACATTGATGCTGAAGGAGAAAATCCCTTAAATTTATGTTCCCCCGGTCCTACTGGAGTAAGTTGATATCCTCCAATAGCTCCAGCCTTACTTATTTTAACTTTACCTTTACTATCCCAATGTGATCTACTACTTTCATTTTTATGAATAGCATCCATCCATTTTAAGAAATCATCTCGTGATGTAGACTTAGGTTGAATTTCTTCTATTAATGCTTCATAAGTACCAGCATCAATTTCATGAGGTTCTAATTTTTCGCTGTATTCATCACCCGGTTTTCTTGGAGCAACTTCAAATTTTCTTTCTGGAACTAGATTATCAGGAACAATAAATTCAGCTTCTTCTGGTACTGGTTCTTGTAATGGAATGGTAGTATCAACATCTAAAGGAACTTCCTCTTTAAACGCAGGAACCATTTCTTGAGATGTAGGACCAGTAGGTGTAAAATCAGCACCTGAAGGAACTACCTCATCTTCTAACGGACCAAAAAAGTTACGTAATGCATCCATCACATCAGGAGTTTCACCACCTTCAACCATCCCACCTTCATTATATTTTCTTAAATCTACTGTTTCTTTTAATTTCTCAACAGATGTTTTAGTTTCCTTCATCATAGTTTTGAAAACTTCCAAAAGGAATTTATCATCTAGTTCTTTTGTTTTATTTTCATTAGTTGATTTAAGTTTAGCGAGTTTATCTGCTGAATCTATTTCAAACTCATCTCTATCTAATTCTAGTTTCTGTTCGTCAAGAGTAATCTTGGCAGTAGAATGTAAAGCGTTAAGTTTAACTTTTTCTTTTTCCAGTTCAAGTTGCTGACGTTGTAGTTCAATTGTCATACGTTCAAGGTCTTCTACTGTACCTTGTTCTGCCATACGTTGATTGTTCTCTAAAATTTCTTCAGCCGCTCCTTGTGTAATCTGAGCAATAACTTGAGGACTAGCTACACCAGCAGCTTCTACACCTTTTTCTAACATACCACTTATCTGTTCTTCATATTGTAAAATCATATGTTCACGTATATTAGCTTGGAGAACGGGTACGATCTGTGCCATAAGAGGATTTTGTCCAAGTGTTGGATCAGCAATAAAAGATTCCTTAATTGTAATATGAGCTTTATGATCTTGACCCGGAAAAGCTTTAATAGGATTTCCTTCAACTGCTTGGCGAATATCTGATATAGGATCAAGTGGTTGTGGTTCAGGTTTTTCTGGTGTAAGAAATCTAGTAGGTTCAGCTATGTTAAGAGAATCTAAAATAGTTCTGTTAACCTCTCTCATATTATACATACCGGGAGGAGACTGTGAAGCCAACTGAAGTACCATTTGTGCAACAGCAATTCTATGTGCAGAAGATGGAACATTTGGATCAGATACTGGAATGATATCTACTCGACCATCAAAATCACTTTTAAATATATTTCCAGTTATAAATGGAATATCATAAGGATATTCATCTGGTAGATAATCATGATTGATACGAGCTAAGATATGTAATTCATCACGTTGACTATGATGTAAACGTTTATGAATAGCACTAAAGAATTTAGTAGAAGCTTCAAGTAAAGCTAACGTTGTACCAACTGGGCCATAATTAGTTGAATCAGCTATAACTTGTTCTGTACTATCTGCAAACTTTTGTCCTGTAGTAGCAACAAATTGTAACATTTGCATAAGAGTATTAGACGGTTCCTTGTATGGTAAAGGTACAATAGCTTTGGTTAAATCAACTCCTGTTGCTTCCACTTCTCTAAATTCACCCGGTGCAATTGGATCGTTTGCTCCAACCACCCGAACACCACGAGCTTTAAATCCTCCGGGTAAATTAGCAAATTGTCCAGCATCAATAAGGTTACGCATTGCTGCTGTAGCACTAGCTGTTAAATTCCCTAAGAAATGAATGTAGCCCAATCCGTAAAAACCAAAACCGGGAACAAACTTATAATGAGTAAACCACGTAAGTTTTTCTTTTCTTGCATCATCTTCTCTCCAATTTCTACGAATAGCTAAAACTGTTTTAGTATCTTTATCAACTGTTACAATATAAGGTAAAGCAACTACAATACTATCTTCTTCCTCATCACTTTCTAGTTCAAGATAACAATGATGTTCTAATAAAGTATATTGAGGGGAAGATGTATAATCAGGAGACATCCCCAAAATTGTATCCATCTTTTGTCTAAGATTAGTTGGAACAATCTCCATAGGTTCAGGTAATTCTTCTTCCGTATAATCAGGAAGACCATAAAATCCATTTACAATATCTCGTTTAAGATCATTAGGTGAACGATAAATTAAATGTGTATATCGTTCTGCCTTACGTAAATCAGGAGCATTGTTGGAAACAACAAATTGATCGATTGTAATAAATTCAGAAACAGGACGGTCAAGTGCAGGATCGAAATAACATTTCTTAATTGCTGATCCAAAAACAGGTAGATGAAATAACATCCGTTCCAGTTCATCAAAGTACTCAGGCATTTGATCAGTAAGCTGATAGTTCATAAAGTTTTGAACACGATTAGCTTGCTGTTCTTTTTCAGGAGTAGAGTGTCCTACGACTTGAGCCTTTACTGGACCTTTAGCTGGAAATAATTCTTGGATAGCTTTTGCTTGAAACTTAACAGAGGATTCAATTATAAGAGGATGGACAGCCGTACACGCACCTTCAAATGGTTCAAAGGCTTCTTCTAGTTTTAAACCAAGAAGATCAAAACCACGTTCAAAAGTTTCTTCCCAATCTGCACGACTTTCTTTATCTGCTTCATAAGCATCTATAACTTTTGTAGCGATATCTAAAAGTTCGTCTTTATCTAAAGAATAAATTATATTTTCATAATGATCATAAGGTTCTTCTTCCAGTATTTCTTCTACTTGTAAAGAAGGATCATCTGATTCAATCTCATATTCAATTGTTTCACCAGAATCCATATTAATAACATTACCTTGTTCTGCGAAAGGATTTCGCTCAACAGCCATTATTATTTTCCTTGTCCTCTATATTTCTTATAACTTCTACGTTTATGTTTATTTAAAGAGCTAGTACCAATCATAGAATGATTTCTACCAATAGAAGTTTTCTTTCTTTGGTTAAAGAAATCTATATTTCTATTATATAATCCTATAGCTCCTTTAGGAGTTTTAGACATTATTCTTCAAAATCATGTACTAGTTCTTTTTGATGAATGTCACTTTGAGGGTTATCTATAGGTTTGCAATCACAAGTCTCTGGGTCACACGTACAACCTTCTTTCCCACACTTAGGACAACGCTCATGATCTTTTACTAAAGGTGTGTCTATCATTTCTTTACTATAGCTCCAAACCCTTGTACTTGTCGAGCTACGTCTCCACCCCATTCAGTTTCTCCACCTTCTTTATAACCATGTACTACAGGTTCTCCAGTTTCTTCTGAACGTTTAGCAGCAGCATCCAATCCTGCATCATCATATGTAAATTCTTTTTTCCCTACTGTCGGCATTTATCCTTCTCCCATTTTTTTATATAGGACACTTCTTACAAATGTCTCTATTAGTATTATGACCTTTAATAGCTTTACCCCAACCTACAGTACCGCCAGAATTAAATTTAACCTTACCGCCTTTGCGATATTTCTTTCTTACCATACCGCCTTTAGCTAACCAAGGTTCATCCTTAAATTTTGTCAAATCTTGTTTAGCAAGAATACCCCAAGGACTTGTTTCTCCTCCGGGTTCTGCTCCGCCAAAGATACCACGAAAGAAATTATCGATAGTAGCACCTAATCTATTTGTTTTATTTCCTTCAGCATCGTACCACGACTCTTCCATTTTTTTAACAGGATCAACACTAACACGAGAACCTGAATCTGCATGTTGATGACTACGATGAAGACCCGGAATACTTCCCATAGTTTCATCTGTAGTTTCATCGATATTCATAACCTTTATCATCTGTTCAGCTTGTTCTGTTCCTCTACTCATACCCGGTTCAGTAGCTCTAATATCAAAACCATAATCAACTTTTAAATCTTCAGGTTGCATTACTGTATTTGGATCATAAGCATCAATAGGTTCATCCATAAAGCTTTCAACAGAAACACTATCATCCATTACAGGTTCATCCATTTGAGAATCTACATAGTAACCTCTTACAGGTTCATCCATTACTGAATCTCTAGTACCAGCTAATTCAATCATACGTTTCGTTTGCGCGTCATGTGCTTTTTTTGCATCTGCTATTCTCTTTTCAGATTCTGGAGGATATTTTCCTATCTGTGATTTTATTTGTTCTATAACCTCTTGTATTGAATCTGTCCAACTACCGTCAGAGATAAAGTATCCAGAGTTATCATCTTCTTCAGTTACTTGTGCTTCTGCTACTACTGAAGGTTCTCCCGGTATACGTTGGGAACTAGAAAGTCCACCACGCTCTTCTAACCTACGAAGTGCTTCCGTTCTAGGATCAAATCCTTCAGCGGCTATAGAGGCGGCTCTTTCATCACGAGAAACACGAGGAAGACTTACACCTTTTTTAGGAGGTACTCTCTCTGGTGATGGTGCAAGAGCTTGTGCTACTTTAGCAAGCCTAGCTTGTCTATTTGCATTAGCTCTACGTTCATTATCAGGAGGAATTATTTCAGCTAATATTTCTTCTATATCCATATCCCCACCAACATCCATAGTCATATCGTTAACATCTACTCCAAATACATCACGCATAAGCCTCTGTAAAGCAGCCCGTGGATTTCTATGTTTATTATATCTTCGATTCTTTCTACGCAATACATCACCCGGAGTTGATGTTGTTCCAAACCCTGTACCGTATCTTTTTCTTTTAGCCATAGTTAAATATCCTTTTTGCTATACGTTGCGTTCCCTAATCCTCTCATAGCTACACCACCACCACGAGAAAATTTCTTTTTCTTATTACCTGACATAACTTTATCCAATGTTTTATATAATCGTAGTTTATCACTATCTTCATCTTCCCATTCTAATTGTGGCATAGGAACTGGTTTAAACTTTCCAGTCATTTCTTTTGGTTCCGGCATAGGAACTGGTTTTAAATTCTTTAAATCCCAACTATCGATTTTATCACTAAAACGGCCTAATTTATTTACTTTTTTTCTCTTACTCTTTTTCTTTTTTTCAGACATAATTTAAAATCTCCAATACCCTAACCGTTTCTGTTGTGAAGGTTCGTCATCAATATCATCAATAAGAAAAGCATCAAGGGGATGATCAACTTTCCAAGACTCCTTCAAATATAAAATAGCCATCACCATTGCATCTACTTGATCATCGTAGGTTGCGTTAGGGAAAGCACTTGCTTCATTAACCAGATCCATTGCAAAAGGTTTATTCGGTATCCAAACCCGTCCCGACTCCAGAATAGGAGTCGATGCATTAACTCTGGATACTTTATCTCTATCAGGATTATATTCAAGAACAGGTAAACCAGCCCTTCTCAAATCTTGAATTAGCGATTGTCCCGATGCTTTTTTCTCTACTATAACAACATCAGGCTCATATATATCATACATCTCTTGTGCAGTACTACGCAACTCAGGATACTCTAATCTTTCACGTTTATTAGAAAGTAAAATTAAATGAGAAACTAAATGTTCTCCACCACCACTGTCTACATTAAGATGTTGGAATATTCCCCAAGTTTGAATTACTGAATAATCGGCTGACGTTTTAACAGAGAAAGCTGTATCATAAGTTTGTAATATAAACTCGCAATCCGGTGGATCTTGATATTCCCATTCTTGGAACCAATACTTCTTTATAATTCCCCCTTCATCTGGAGTTGGATCTTGCATGTAAAGAGATTGCCAATACTTACTACCGTTCTGTGAACGGATTTCAATCTCATCTTTTTTTAATAAAGCATCTGGTTTCCACTCTGGAAAATAAGAAGTACCTTCCGGTAATCCTAGAAGTTCAGATGAAGGAGTATCAAGCCAAGCAGGAATTTTTATAACTTCCCAATTATCAATCTCTATATCATCTTCTTCCGAATCAAAGATCGAATCTTTTTTTCTTTGTGCTTCCATAGAAAGAAGCCAGCCGCAAATATCATCTTCATGATATCTCGTGTTTATGATTACAACACTACCATTCGGCATTAAACGTGTTCGTAAACCAGCAGGATACCATTCCTTAATGTATCTACGACCAGCTTCTGAGAAGGCATCTTCTTCTGACATAACATCATCAAGAAGTGCTACGTGACAACCACGACCAGCAATCTGTGAACGAACACCAGCCGCTATATAAACACCATTCTGATTGGTCTGCCATTTACCGGCAGCGCGAACATCTGATCTTAAAGTTGTAGCAGGAAATATCTCTTTATACAAATCCGTATTTACAAGGTCACGAACAGCCCTACCAAAATCAGCAGCAAGTTGATCAGAGTGAGAAACAGAAAGTATCTCGTGGTTGGCATGTTTTCCCATATACCAAGCTGGAAACATCTTTGAACAAATTACAGATTTAGTAGACCGTGGTGGAAGAAATACCATGATCCTTTTAATCTCACCTTCTTCTACCTTTTGTAGTTTGTTAGATAATAATTCTATATGTCTACCTATTTTAAAATCCGCAATTAAATACGGAGCCATGATCTTAACAAAAGTAAAGAAGTTGGTACGAGCTTTGACTATAGCTTGTTCAAAAAGTTTCTCTCTTAGTTCTATGTAATCTTGTTTACTTATCTAAATATCTCCTTGCCCCTAAGTTCCATAAATCATATATTTCATATCGTTGTAAACCAAATTTATCTTTTAACATTCTAATATATTTTTCAAATTCTTTAGCAGTCTTCATGCCTTCTTGATAATGCATCTCTCCAACTGAATCATAAGGAACGTCATCCATATAGCGTTTGTTTCCGTCTTTATCAGGAGTTGTTTCAAAATCTGTTCCAGAATAAACTTCATCTATTATATGTTCCCAATCACTAAAGTGTCCTCTTCCCGCTTCTTTGATTTCTTCGCTAGTTGGTGGATCTACATAATCCCATACCCATTCTTTTCTACTATTATCCCATTCCATTCTAGTATCAGGTATCAAGCGTGGTCTATTAAAAACTTCTCCTGTTTCTTTATACCATGCATCATCAACTACTTCTTTCTTCGGTAAAGTTTCATATACAATTGACATTCTCCAATCATCTTCAAAAGCTTGCTCCTCGTGTGGAGATACATCTTCCTTTTTTGGTTCTCTGTCTGGATTACCAGTATAATGAATATTACGTAATATACCTTTTTCATTATCCTTCCAAATATTAAATACTTTATCAGCTATACTGTTTACAAAATTTGATTCATAATCAGCAAAATCATCAACAGGAATAGGTGTGTCTACCTTATCAGTAATTAATTTTGGTTTAGGTGTACCAATAACTTGTGCTGCTGCTTTACCACCACGTAAGACTTCTCGTCTAGTCATGGGTTCCCCTTTCATTCCCTTGACTAGAGTTGCAATATCATCTAATATATTCTCAGAACCTTTTGTACCCTTCTCTATATTCTCTTTTACTTCTTCGTCGGTAGGCCAGTTAACAATAGAATCTATTAGCAATCCAAGAGGATTACGCCGTGCAGCAGCACGAGCAACTTTACCAACTACCCGTCCCGCTTTCTTCCAGTTTGATTCAGGGGGTAAAGCAGGAGACTCTTCTATAACAGCTAAGTCTCCTTTTTTTGCTTCTTCAGATGTAGATAACTCACTAAAGGTATCTACCAAATCAATCTCTACTGGATCTTTAAAATCTGTAGGTTTCTCAGCCAAAATTAATTACTCCGAATACTAAACCTACAAACAAACAAAAACCTATAGCTGCTATCCATAAACGTACAGCAGTTTTTCCTTCGTCATATTTTTTAAAAATAGATCTAGCCATAACTATTTAATCTATATTTTTGGTGTGGGGGTTTTATTTTTTCCCGCCGTCAACCACTCTAAGCCCAACAGCTTCCGCAAGGTTCTCAATATCTTTTTCAATTTTATCTTCACTGTCTTGATTAGAGAAGTGAGACAGTTTAACCCTTTGCTCAGACTTGTCAACAAACATACCCAAATGCCTCGCAATGGTTTCCATACTACGGTTAGCATTAGTGTAATCATCATTGTCCATAGCTTGATCATAAACGTTTGCAACTTTATCCAAAACTTTTTCAGCATTCCACGACATCCTCCTTAACGCCTCCTCTTTAAGATTCTCAATTCTACGTTTAATTTTTTTGTTGTTGTAAAATAAATTCTTCGCTCTTTGCATTGTGTTCTTATTATCTTTCCCTTGACTATATCCTGCTGCTATGTAAGCATGAAGCAAGTCACCCGTAGCTACACATTCCATAGCAAACTTTTCTTGCTTCGCTGTCATACCACCTACTACAGCAGATCGTCTCAGGAAATTATTAGGTGCTTTATCTGTATCTTCTAACATCTTTGCAAAATCTTCTGGTTCATCCGGTTTCTCATATTGTTTATAACTTATTATTTTTTTACCTTCCTGCCTACGAGTACGTCTATTATATTCTTTACGCATCTGATGAAGGTCTTTACCGGCTGAAGCCATCTTACGAGTAGCAGCGGTATCTATTATTAACTGTTTTAACTCATCAGTAGATAATTCACAATACAGGATATCAGCATCCCTGTCAAGATTTTTAGTATAATCTTGATGGGTAATGGGTCTATTTATCATTTTAGCTATTGACTTCCTTTATAGTTTACCATATAATATAGAATGGATGCTACCAATGTAGGTCCGAATTATTCTTGCTATAAACATAGGAGAAAGCAAAAATGCGTAATATTAGATTTCAAAGTCCTTCCTTTAGAGAGGCACAAAATTTTATGAGAGATAGTTTTTTTGAAACTATAGATACTAGCTTAGAAAATAATCTTACTGATTTTCTAAACTATATGTTCTTTTATTCTAACGAACCAAAGATGCAGTTTTCAAATCTATCTGTTAAAAATTTAAGTAAACTTCCTTTCAACGGTATTAATAATGAAATTCTTCATTACGGTGGTGATTACATCGTCACTGATAGTGAAGATAAAGACGAAGCAGACTTCATCTTTCATTTTATTCTACCGGGACATAACAGCCAAACAGTGGAAGTTTTAAAAAAGGATAAATATATTATCATCAAATCTAAACAAACGGATGAGAATGATAAGCATTCCTTTTATAAATCAGTACCACTAAAGAGCCTGTCTCTTGAAGTTAAGGATGTTATCTTTAAAGACGGTGTACTTAGTATTAGTATTAAAGATGAAGCAAAAGAACCTGTAGAGGAATCTTTACAGATTACCCAACAGTAAAGTCAAACATCTTTATCTCTTCTCTGAAGGAGTCGGTTATAAGGTCAACTACCTTTGGGTTTCGATCATAGTAATCGGCTCTTTTATTTTTTAATTCTCGTTTTGTAGGTACACCAGCAAAACTAGGGAGAGTAGTCTTTGTTACTTTAAAAAGTTTATTAAGCAACGGTGTTGTATTTTCAAAACAAAAGATATCGTTTACTTCAGATAACCAAACTAATTGAGATGTCAACCTTGGTCCACAAAAAGGAAAGGAATGAAGGTAGTCATAATCTTTATCATCCAATACCCATTTAGCAAATCCCCTACTCTTTATTCTGTGTTGTTCCTTTATGGCATCCTTTGTTTCCTTTATCCCTTTACACCAAGCTATACGATCTACTGGACCGTTAACATAAAACTCATACATCTCTATCATGTAGTCAAAAGGATTACGGATAATTCCAAAGGTATAGTTACTGTCCCATTCCTCTGCCCCTAGTTCTGCTTTTATATTTAACGAGTAGGCCATGTAGGGAAGTATGTTCTTCTTTCCTTTATATTCATTTAGGTCTACGTCCTTTGACCCTATCATATAGTGCTTTATGTTTTCCCCTATTTGAGGGATAGCAAGGGGAGTATAGATAAAAATAAAATTAGATTTAGGATTATGGAAAAACATGCCAACCCCGTTCCTTTCCTTTACATAGTTCTATATCATGTTCAACCATATCAAATACTAAATCTCTAAATGAATGTTTAATCTTCCAGTTCAAATTATTTTGTATTAACGAACTATCCCCTAAAAGATATTCAACGTCAGAAGGTCTATAGAATTTAGAATTTATTTGGATCATAACTTCATTATTTTCATTATTCATCGCTGCTTCATGGATACCTGTTCCTACCCAACGTAGAGTAACTCCAATTTTTTTAAAGGCTAAGTTACAACAATCTTTAACACTGAATGTTTCTCCTGTTGCTACTACGTAGTCTCTTACGTTATCTTCTTTAGTAGGCTGTAACATTAGATGCATGGCTTTTATATAATCACGAGCATCCCCCCAATCTCTCCTAGCCCTTATGTTACCTAATTGTATTGGACCTTGATTTTGTCCTGTAGCGTACTTAGCAACGCCGTCTGTTATTTTTCTTGTTACGAAATCAACTCCTCTACGTGGGGATTCATGATTAAATAAAATTCCATTAACTGCATGGATATCATGAGCCTTCCTATAATTCTTAACTGTCAAGAAAGCAGACAGTTTAGAAATAGCATAAGGTGAAGCAGGATTAAACTCTGACTGTTCGTCTAGTTTATTTTTATTATCGAAAGCTGTGTTACCGTATAGCTCAGAAGTAGAAGCTTGGTAAAATTTAAATCTTTTATTAAATACATAATATAAAGCATCTAAGAAAGTAATAACGCCAACCGCATTTATTTGATGCGTGAGGGTTGGTATTTTAAAAGATTCTCCTACATGACTTTGTGCAGCAAGGTTATATACTTCAATATAGTTATCCATTATTTTAAGGTAACCACTACAATATTTCCCTACTGTTTCAACAAAGCTTTGGATAGAAGAACTATCTAGGAAATCCAAATTAATTATAGTTAGGTTAGGATGATTAATAAATTTTTTAATATTACTGTTAGAACTTAAAGGCATTGATATTCGACGTACCCCTGCATATACTTTGTATCCTGTATTCAATAAGTATTCTGTAAGATACGATCCGTCTTGTCCGGTCATTCCTGTAACGATAGCTAACTTTTGCATTTTCAAAACCACACTTTCAAATTATATATGATATAGGTATCCTCACAATAAACTAAGGGGGTATGTTTTACAAGACCCAAAATTTTGAAATTTATGTCAGGGCGTATACGAGGGGAGACACGCCCCTCTAATTTTTTCCCCTCCCCCTCCCCCAAAAGAACAAAACGTGAACAAAAAAAGACGCAAAAAACCCAGCGTTTCCGAATGGAATTGCCGGGTTAATTGCGGCGGCGGCGGATTAGATTATCGACGTTTTAGTTTCTGGATACGCAATCGCCAGAGCGTTCCTTACACCTTGCTGGTTTGCTCCGGCCAGTATCAATGCAATGGCAAGAAATTTGGCTGTCGTTACATCTTTGCACATGGGCTGACTGAGTAGTTTCAGATACTCGCCATAGTTCCCCTTGGTCAGTGACATTGCGTCTCGCTCGACACTCTGAACGATAGGCTTCAAATCGGTTACAGTTTCATTCATCAATTCGTTTGCCGTCATTGTCATGATTAAAAACGGGGCGGTTTTATTAGAACCGCCCCGCCCCTATGCTGTCGTGCTATTAGAACAATTTCGCCTTGGCGAGTTTCGCCGGAACCTTAACCATTCCGCCCGGAACCTTGCCGTCCACGACCTTGCCGAACATTGCGCCAGTATGAAGCGCAACGGCCGTGAAGCTTTTCACGTTAGGCTTGGTGGAGTACTCGATGATATCGACGCCAGACAACGTGCCATTGGCATTGATCATTGATGCACGACCAGTGATAGTAAACTCAAAAGGCTTACCAATTAAACGTCTGGCAATCTTTTGAGGGGTGTCAACGGGAGACTTGGCGCTAACGCTACCTTGTCTCGCGGGTTTCTTTTTCGTGTTAGTCATGACGCCAGTATGCCGATTGCTGCCGATATTACAAGAACTTTTTTGTTCACGGTTTGTTCCACCTGTCCTACCCTAATGCATTTGGAAACCTTATCCGCGCAGCGCGATTGACCGACAAGCCTTTGCCTTGGGCTTTGAAAGGGTGGGGGAAATCCTTCTGGACTTCCCCCGTCGGGGTTCCGATTAGCAGTCGATGTCGACTGAAATCGTAACGTCTTCCCGCAGAATTTCCTTGACGATATCAGCCACCATATCGGTGGTAACATTGTCTGTGCCTTCTTGAGCATCGTCTGCGATGACGCCCATGGCGGCATCTAGATCTTCAAACTGGCGTTCCAAACGATCAACCTTCTCCTGAAGGTTTTTGATGAAATCGACTAATTCTGTAATGTCGATTTCTGCTGTGGTTTCTGCGTATAGGATTGAACTTAACATTTGATTTACCCTTTCATTAAGTTCGTTGACGTTGATTAGGATTGTACTACTTATATAAATAATGTCAACAACTTTTTTTATTTTTTTTTATTTTTATTTTCCTTCCCTTTCAACGTGAACTACCACTCACTCTTGGTTTACTTTTACTTATCTATATACGATTGACCGACATGCTAAAGAAAAAAGAAAAAACTCCGACAAGCCGACAAGAACAAAACGTGAACAAACTAAGGCAGAAAAAGGGCCGGATTATTAGTCCGACCCTTTCCTCTATTTAGAAATGAGCCTTAGAACAATTTCGCTTTAGCTTCCATAGCTTTGGAAACCTCAACCAATCCACCTTTGATTTTCAAATCGGTGGTGGACGTCCAGATGGCACCATTACGTGCTACCTTGGCTGAGAAGGAAGGGATACCGGGAACATCCCATCCTGTTATCTCAACCATATGAGTGCCATGCTCATTTACTGATACGACTTTAATATCAATCGTACCATCTTGTGGTTTCTTTAAGAGCATACGCTTGAGTGGCACGTATTTCTCTTTGGTTTCGATAGGGGACTTAGCGCTAACGCTGCCGCGTCCCTTAGAAGTTTTGTTTTTCGTGTTCATGTCCAGAGTTATGCACTAGTTTTTAAGGATGGTCAACGAAAGTTATCCACAGATTGAAAATAAATATGTGGATAACTTTTGTATCCTATTGATATGATTTAATTTTTTATCCTCTTCATACATACGATTGACCGACAAGCATAAGCGTGGAACAAAACGTGAACAAACCATGAACGGTGCGAGAACATTAGGGGAACAAACCGTGAACACACCGGGAACAGACCGAGAACAAACCGGCAACACGCCAGTTCGGGCTGAACATATAGTTAATGTATTGATTATGTTATATAAATAATAATAATACCAACAAGAATAAAAGAATTTCTTTTTATTCTGTGGTATTTAACCTATATTTACCAAGTTACATTTACTATTTATATAATGAAAACAAAACGATTAACTAATATCTTTTAATTATATTCTATAGTACTAAAATAGTACCGTCGCCGAGGATCCGGAGCGGTTCTAAACTCCGGGTTAACCCGTTGATTTTGCTGCGGAAAAAAATGCTTGACAGGCCGGTCGAACCTGCTAAAATCCACACTCGATTTGCCGCCCCTAGTTTTTAAATAAAATAAAATTATTTTAAATTAGGGCAGCGCAGCTTATTACTATGCCTAGGTTAAGGGTTAGGTTTATAACTAATACATACCCTGAAGACGCCGTGTATTAGTTAGTTTTATAAAAGGAGAGAATACTATGACTACTCTTAACAAAGCTGATACAATAAAAGGATTGAAGAAAAAAACTCCTGAAGAATTACTAGCCAATGCATCTTACTGGTTGGATAAAGGTATTCAATTGGAAGAGGAAGGCAAGTCTAAACGTATGGTTACCATGTGTGTTAATAAAGCTATTGCCTTTGAAGATGCTGCATTTCTATCACCTTATGAAGCAGCAGTATCGTTATGAGTATGGATGTTGATCGTCTCGGTTACTTAGAAAATAAAGTAACTGAGATACGTGACAGTATCGATGACATATGGCATGAGTCATATAACAAACGATTACATTTACTGTTTAGTTATGTTATTGAATTAGCTTATCAGAAAGCTAAACTCAATGATGATGATCGTGAATCGATTGACGATAAATTGTTTCATACTCAAGTGATGAAACTGTTATCTAAATCCGCAATTGATGAGATAGGAGAATAATTAAAATGGTTGAACGTATAGGTGCTTATGAGATAGCAGACCTAGAGGAACTGGCATTGCATAAGGATATAAAAAAGAAAACTAACATCGGTTCTTACTGCTATATCGAAAACAATATTCTTCACATAACTAATGCAGAAAAATATACTGAATGTGTGAATGAATACTGGGTTGGTGAATTGTCATGACAGTAACCAAGGAAGCGTTAAGATTCTATCCTGATAAACGATTTTATTTTTCAGACCTTGAGGCAAAGGTCATGCAAAATATTGTTTATCGGTATCCATCGGTTGAACCCTATATACATTGGAAATCTAATAATTTAATGTGGGTTACTGAAGAAGGTCTTGATTATATTAAAAGGATAATCAATATTTACTGGAAGGATATACAAGGATTGCCTTCATCATGAAAAAGAATCCTTTTGAAAAAGAACAATCGGTAGATGGTTCAGAACCTTTAGGATTAGGTAATGCTTATGCGTTATATACAAATCCTACTTGGTTTACTTCATATAAAATAATAAAAACTTTTACCAATCCACAAGATGAGCAACGTGATTCATATTGGCTAGTTGCTAATGTGAATATGATAACTGAAGAATATGATATAACTAAGATGAAAGTGAGGGACGTTAAAAATTATAGTTTTCTAATGGCTGCTTCACCTAACTGGAGAAAATACTATGCGAATTGAAGACAAGATATATTTAGCTATCATATTAGGAGTAGCTGCGATTGTTACTTCAACTATGGTTATCACAATAAGAGGATTCTAATGGGATACATCTTTGTTAAGCAGCTTGCTATTATCTTAGTATGCTGTACTATTCTTATCCTGTTAGATATCCTTATCTGAGAAAATAAAATGGAGAATTTAAAAATGACTGATACTATTCTAGTTACCCCTACTCCTACCACTATCGAAACTAAATCCCATATCCCCGGTATTACTGGTACTGCATTAGACTTTGATATTAAAGAGTTTGATGTATATTTAGGTGAGGAATTGGGACACAATGCCGGACCTTGTAAAGATAAGAAAGGCATTGCTAAATTAGATGACGATAATAACGTTACTGATTGGTGGATAGTAGGGGATGGTTACAAAGCTAAATCCCATAAGGATTATTACAACGCAATAGAACACCAGTTAGTTAATAACATAGATCCTAATCACCTTGCTGGTTGTGAAGTAACTACTAGGTCATCTCGCAATGGTAAATGGGGATTGCGTAACTATGTATTCCCTAATGTAGGAGTACCGATTGAAACTAAAACTGGTTTTAAAACTCAAGTATCTTTACGAATTGTTGCTTGGTCTGGTTTAGATGGTAGTTGTGCAAATAATTATATCCTAGGTGCTTTCGATGGTTTCTGTACCAATGGAATGATCTTTACTCAAGCAGCTAACAGAGATGAAGCAGTTTCTAGATTGTATAAAAGAAATTCAAAGAATTTTAATTTAAATTCTTTTGCTGAAACTCTTATGTCTAGTACTGAAGTGTTCTATAAACAAGCCGAACAAATTCAGATTATGGCAGATACTAACCTGTCTGTGGATAATGGTATGGATTTTATTGAGAGTATTAAATCCTTTTCGAAAGCTAAAAAGGCAGCGATGCAGGATTTATTTATTAATGAAGTAGTAACAAGAGGCACTAATGTATTTGCTTTGCATAGTGCTTTGACAAACTACTCATCTCATATGAATGCTAATCATTTCCGTACTAGAACTACGAAACATGAGGATAGTGAATCGGAAATCTTATTCAAACGTGAGATAGAAATCTCTGACGTTTTGAATAGCAACCAATGGAATGAGCTATTGGCTGCGTAATCTTTTAACATTTCGGATTTTATAGGGGATAGGGCAGGGCTAATAACCCTGTCCTATTATTTATAAGCTTATGAATTTGTTATCTCAAACTACTAAGATGCCTTGCAAATCTATTTCTTTATCAGCAAAACTTTGTAACACTGGTTCTAAGTTAGCTAAGATATCTGGAACTGTATGCTCTGAGTGCTATGCTTTAAGAGGGTTTTATAATATGCCTACAGTTAAAAAGAGTATGGATAATCGTTTGGAATTCATGTCGGGTAATGATTTTGTTTCAACCATGATAAGTCTTTTACGTAATGAAGAACATTTCCGTTGGTTTGATTCAGGTGATATTCAAAATGAAAATATGGGTCATCATATAATAGATGTAGCAGAACAAACCCAATGGGTTGAACATTGGATACCTACCAAAGAATATAAATGGTGGAGAAATATCCTATCAACTAGGATACTACCATCTAATGTATGTTTACGTGCTTCAACTCCAATGGATAACACGAAACCTATTCCTAATTGGAATCAAACTTCCACTACGTTTACATCCAAAGATAGTCCAGCTTATACTGGTTTCGTATGTAAAGCACATTTAAATGAAGAGTATAAATGTGAAGAATGTAGGGCTTGCTGGAATAATGAATTAACTAATATAGCTTATCCTAAAAGGTCAAAGAAAGGTAAGTCTAATGGAAAGTAAAGAGGGTTATGTTGATATCGTTACTCGTAAGAGTGATGGTAAGAAATGTGTTTGGGCAAAGACTTGGTTAGTCTTTCCTAAATATGATAAACGATTGGAAAATTATTCTAGTCGTTGGGTTCTAATAGATGTATTAGAAGAGGAATGTGTATATCGTTCTGCCTTACGTAAATCAAAAGGTATATGATAGATATAGAGGTGTGATATGAGAGTTTGGAAGATTGTGGAAGTGGTAAATAATGACATCTTTACTTTGTTTCATGGTATCGAAGGATCAAGAAAAATGCCACAACATCAATGGATTAAAGCTAATAAAAAGATGGGGAAAGATGGCACAAGTAAGACTTCCTACCTCACTGGCT
>Ga0080013_1001921_pt1 | contig 25896 bp, 24 predicted proteins | sample ETNvirenome_6_85_FD_69236 | JGI IMG/M metagenome (GOLD analysis project Ga0080013, IMG submission 69236) | Marine viral communities from the Pacific Ocean - ETNP_6_85 (SPADES assembly) (version 2) | ecosystem: Environmental > Aquatic > Marine > Oceanic | place: Pacific Ocean | collected 2013-06-19
CCAAATAGATTCATAATAAGTGAATTATATAAAGGACTTTCTGTCCACATCATCACCAGAACAAAGTAACTATTAACGATTGCAATCGTTCTCCAACTAATGGTTTTAAAAAAACTTCTTTGTCTACTTTCCTTCATCTTTTTTTGGTTCTAATAAAAAATATTTTTTTTCATATCCAGCTTTTTCAAAAGCTTTTAAGCTTGATATGTTGTCTATTTTAACTTTGGCGTAGATATCTGGTCGTAATTTTGTGATTTCACTTATCATAAATGAACCTACTCCTTTGCCTTGATACTCTGGGTCAGTACATACTCTTATATCTCCATCAATTTCTCCAATAAACCCACAAGGTTTATCATTACACAAACAAATATAGTAATTATTATTATATTTTTCCATATAAATTTCTTGTTCTATCTTTGAAATATTTGATTCGTGGATGAACCCTCTTTGTACTCTTTCATCTGACCTGAGAATTCTTATAAACTCCCAGAATCTTTTTTCGTTTTGTTTTAATTCTAAATTCATGCTAGAATTGGTGTTGTGTTTTCATTCGGTTTATTTTTATCGTCGTGCCAATAATCTATTCTATCCCCATAAGGACTACCGCTTTTTAACCAATAGTGTGTTAGATATCCTCTGTTTACCTTCCACCCCTGTATTTTATTGCCTAAATAAGGGTTTAAGTTAGAACCAACGTCCAAATAAGTGTTATTTTCAAATTTTTTAAATCCTTCGTGTATAATGTAGTTTGATAATGCTGAAGCTGAACAAAGTACTAAATAATCTTTAGCATTTTCTTTATCCATATATTCTAAAACTTCATCTATGGTGTGTATGTTGTTAACAATACAATTAGTACCTACCCTAAAATCTTTTTTAACCTTAAATGGTAATTCACTTAAATCCGCGGACTCATTAACAACATAAATAATATCTCTTTCTTTATATAATGGTAACATTTCATCCACATACCTTCTATAATTTGCATTTATTAAAACATTTGCAAATGTTAAATGTTCATTATCACCAGGACCCACAATGTCTAATAACCACTGGTGGTCTTTTTCACCTAAATCATCTAAAGAACAAATACCTTTGTAGTGACCTTTCTTTCTAAAGGTAAATGCTTTCATTAGTTTTTTATGTTGTTCTTGGTGTGTTCCTGGTATAAATTCTTTTTGTTCTTCTTTTGGGTAATGACCTCCCATACTTCTACCCCCAGTTATAAAATAATTTTCAGCTAATACTAGGGGTTGATTTTGTAGCATAAAAAACTCACCGTCTGAAAATCTATTAAATGCAAAATTTTCACCATTCTTTAATTTATCTAAAAATTTATCAAATTCGTTTGAAAATGTTTTTGTCATGAGTTTATTATTTTAAAACCGTTATCTGTGTATTTTCTTAATTGTTGTGACATTAATTCTACATTATCCATGTTCATCGATAGTGCGGCTTGGTCTTGACCTATAGACCAGGCTGTATCTGGAAGACTGCCCCATAATTCCTTATTGTCTTTTGGGTGGGGAGGTACGTAGGTATTCAGTCCCAAATATTTTTGTAACATAACTGAAAAATGCATATCCTCACCAACAATCATAGGGTGGTCTTCTTCTGGTAAATCTCTCCAAAAAGTCGATAACCATTCTCTCTTAAAAAACCAAGCATGTCCAACAATGTCAACCCGTTCTGTTTTTTCGTTTGGTTCTGCCCAACCAACTCTATGCATAGGATGGTAGGATGCTGGTGTGTGGTATACTACACCAATAGTCCCTAATAACCCTTCGTATTCTTGTATTGTTTTATGACAATTTTCTAGCCATCTTTTTCCTGGTATAGTATCATCATCAAACACACACACATATTCCGTTTTAGCGTTTAAAGCGTAAGCGAATCTAGCCCAAACACCAAAATTTTTATTACATGAAGCCCATGTTGTTTTTCCAGCAATTTCTGGGTCAAAGTCTTGACCTGCATTTTGCCATAGCATAATTTCTTTTGGTCTTAATGTTTGTTTTTTGACCGCTTCTAGTTGTTGAGCGAGGTGTTGACCTCTTTTATACCCGTTAAGAACTACTGTTACCATATATTTTTTCTTTTAAATATTTTACAATTCTTTTTGATGACCTTCCATCCCCATAAGGACACTCTAAATCTACTTCATAATTGTCTTTAAGTGAATAGAACAGCCCTTTTAGGTCTTTGGGTTCTCCACACATAAAACTATGTTTTCCTACAGATTCTGGTCTTTCAGTAATTTTTCTACAAACAATTACTTTCTTGTTTAAAAATGAAGATTCTTCTTGTATACCCCCACTATCACTTATTAAAAATCTACACTCACTTATTTCTTTAATCATAGTATCATAATCAAAAGGATAAACCACACTAACATGTGTTAGTAAATCTTTATGTTTTTTAACGTTAGGGTTTGGGTGTAAGGGGATTTCAAACTTAAGTTCTGGGTTATCTATAGCTAATTGATTTATTTGTTTAAACCACTCGTCCATATTATGGTGATTTTCTCTACGATGCATGGTAACTAAAATTTTATCACCATACTCATTCTGTACACCCACCAAATTGTCCAATACTGTATTCCCAACTACAACTGACTCACCATTTATTTTTTCCCCTTGTAGATTGTTAAGATTATTTTGTGTAGGACATAAATTAATATCAGAAATCCTACTAATACATTGTCTATAAGCTTCTTCAGGATAAGGGTTCTCAAAATCGTAAGTTCTTAATCCAGCCTCTAAATGTATAATTTTAATTCCACGATGAAATGCTGCTAAAGCTAATGAATATGCTGAAACAGTATCTCCCTGTACAAGAATGTGGGTTACGTCTTGGAATGTCGACTCATCTATGTTTAAGCATGATTGGACTACCGTGTCTAGTCTATTAAATCCTTCACCTATAGTTAAATAATGGTCAAAATTAATATTTTTCACTAAATCTCTATGTTGTCCAGTAAATAATGTTTTATAAGGTATAACATCATCCATTTCTTTTAAAAGTGGTGATATTTTTATGTGTTCTGGTCTAGTTCCGTAGCAAATTAATATCATAAGGCTAATTCATAAGTTTTTATAATTTCATCTATAATTGTTTTAGATGAAAATTTATTTATATCGTTTGGGGGGTCATATAAGTTTTTACTTTCTATGTCACCGCTCTCATCTATTTGGTAGATGATACCAGGTCTCCCACATAACCAACCTTCAATTGTTGTCCTACCAAGTAAGATACCAGCAGTTTTATGGGTTTGTTTTATATAGTGTTCAACATTCCATGTAGGTTCAAAGTATTTTACATGTGTAGCTTGTAAGTTATCTAACAAGTTAGTTCTCTTTTTACCTACAATCCAAAGTTCTTGATTATTTTTGGCTGTTTCTTCTATTAAATCTACAATACTATTCTGTCTTAAATAATCTATTGTTCCTACAAAAAGTATTCTTTCTTTTTCAGTAGAAGGTAGAGGCATTTTTTTAAATCTATCAGTATCAAAAGGGTTGTATATTACAGTAGTTTTTGTTTTATCTATATCAAATCTAGAAATTATAAAGTCTTGGATTTCAGGCCTAATACATATGTAACTGGCGATTCTATTATCTTTTACTGGGTGTTCTAAATCTATAACTTCTGAGTGTATAGTACAAACCACAGGTGCAAGTGGAAAAAGTTTTAGAAAGTGTTCCACTATTGGTTTGTGGTGTAAATGCATAACATCAAATTTAACATCACTAATTTTATACAGTTGGCCCTCTTTCATTAGTACCGGGCCCTGAGGTGTTTGTACACTAGTCTTACCATCTCCTAACTTAAAACCGGGAGGTTCGTTAGCTTGGCATAACTTAATCCCCAGACTCTTAGCTTTTTTCTCCATCTCACCACCAATACTGGAACATATTGTAACTTCATGACCTAGTTTACGCAACCCTTTTGACAACTCATAAACGTGAAGTTCTGAACCTGTAAAATCATTAAAATTTAAACAAGCTATTAATATATTAAGTTTTTCTTTTTTTCTTAGGGTTCTATTTATTTTTATCGGTAACACATCTTTGTGTTTTTCAGCAAAGGTCTTTCTATTTTCCTCCCACTCATCATTAGTTCTACCAATAGACAAATGGGTTACTTTAATATCGGTACATACACCTATTTTTACATTGTCTAAATAATTAGAGAAACAAAAATCTACATCATAAAAATGGAAACCAGTTATCTCCCTACTAAATTTATTTTTTATAACTTTTTTATTTATAGCAAAAAATAAACCATCAACTAATATAACATCGTCTAAGTGATTTCCTATATCTTTGGAGTATCTCGTTAACCATCGTTTTCCATTGTCTTCATGGTATACAGCTCCATGCATTTTTGAAAAATCCTCCCACCATCGACCACTTTCAGCTAAATAACGAGTACCAGCGATACCGATGATTCCATATTCTGAACTCCGTTTAAAGTGATTTAATAATTTCCTACCCCAATTCCTAGTCTCAAATTTTAAATCATCATGACAAAATAAAACTATATCGTTTTTAGTTTTAACTAAACCTTCATTATAGATTTCGGTTAGTGATTTACCATCAGGATTCTCAAAAGGAATAATTTCTACATTTTTAACACCACATGTGGTTTTTAGAATTTCTAGATAATAAGGGTCTAGTTTTCTTGTAGAATATACTATGCTAAATGTCTTATTCATTATTTGATTAGTTTTTACCGGTGGAGCCAAAACCACCACTATTTCTAGTTGTCGAAGTTAGCTTCTTTACTTTTTTTAATCTACTCCATCTTTCTTTTAAAGCGTAGCATATAACTCCTTGAGCTATTCTGTCTCCTCTTTTAATTGTGTATTCTTCTTTTGATAGGTTAACAAGTATAATTTTTATTTCTCCTCTATAGTTAGAGTCTACAGTTCCTGGTGTATTTAAAACGGTTATTCCGTGTTTTGCTGCTAAACCACTTCTAGGTCTTATTTGTAGTTCATAATCTTCGTGTATCTTAAAAAATAACCCTGTTGGTATCAGTTCTCTATCTAGTGAGGAAAGAATTATGTCGTCCTCTATATTAGCTCTTATGTCAAAACCAGAGTCATCTTTATGGTTGTATTTTGGGTCTTCGAAGTTTGAGGTGTTTCTAAATGAAATCTCAATCTTATTATCTATGTCCGAAAAATTCTGTTCTTGCATTTTTTTTAACTCTTCTAGGTCTAAACCCAAACTTTCAAAAATCTTTTCGTCAGTAGAATGGTCCTCTTTATCATCTACCCCCGCTGACATTTCTTGTAATTTTTTTAGAGTTTCCTTCATAGTTTCTTCTAACTCTTCGTCTCCTAATATATTCATATATTTTTAATTTTTTTTATTAAGTTAATTGTACATTTTACATCTTCTTCACAATAATTTTTAATTTTTTCTATGTTATTACTATCATAGTAATATTTGTGAATATTTGAACCGTTAACCTCACCTTCTTTCGATGTTTCTAGCCCTAAGGATGTACAAACTAGGTTTAATGAGGATAACCCACCAAAAGAATTAAATCCCCAAACCTCTTTAGTGTCTAACACTCTAGATTCCCAAGGCTTTATAGTGTAGTTGGGTAATATCTTTGGGACCTTTATGTTATTGATTAACATTCTTTTAGCAATATAAGGTAAATCAAAATTTTTAACATTGTGACCACATATAATAAACCCCAATTTATCTACACGATTTAATAAGTCTGATGTTTTAGTTAAAATATCTTTTTCATCCCCATAAAAACTATCTAGTTTAGTTTCGTTACTAGGAAGTATAAAGCCTACAGAAACACACACTATTTTACCAAATTCTGGTAATAAGGCTGCTCGTTTAACAAACATTTCGTTACTAGACAATTCAGAATCTTCTGAATACCTTCTTTTAAAGTAATCCCAACCAGTTTCTTCCCATATTTTATATAGTTTTGGATTTATAATATGTAAATCATCTAAGTCTTCAGCTACGCCCACAGTTTCTATATCTATGAACAATAATTTATGGATATCTTCTTTTATCATCTTTTTGTTTTAAAGATAGTAAAAAATATAAAACTAATCAAAGGGGCATAAAAAAAGCCCTCAAATAGAGGGCTTTTTTTAAATATATAAAGAAATTATTATCTAAGTTCTTTAACGTCAAATGTTCTAACTCCATCAACAGTAATTTTTCCGTAGAATCTGTTGTTAACCATTTTCTTAGCGTATCTAGTCATGATACCTTTGATTGGTGTGAAGTTAAATGGATTGTACATAGTAGGTGTTAACTGTAATGGAACGTATGGTGCGTAAACGTACCCAGTATCCAATAAAGATGTACCTTTATGTCCAATTAATACAGTGTTCGGTGGGAAATAAGGGTCTCTATATACAGTATATCTACCTGATAAAGTCCCTACTTTCTCAATACCCATGTTGTATTGGTCTTGGTCTGGTGCTGCGTTTGAAACGTGGAAATATTCCAAGTCATCAAAAATAGCTGAAATTTCCGAAGAAACAATAATCCAGTTAGCCCCTCCTCTTAAAGTAGATTTGTGAATCTGAGCTGAAATTTGATTAATCGCAGTGATTAATGTTTGGTTCCAGTCTTTTTGAGTATAAGGTGCTTGACCTGATTGGAAACGTTTCCAACCATTGTAATCCCATCTTAAATCCCAAGCCGCTCCTTTTCTAAGGTCTCTTAAGATTTCTCTATCGATTTCAGCTGCAACCTCCTCAGAAAGAAGTGCTGTTAATTCAGCTTCAGCATCGATGTTATGGAATGCAGAAACGTCTTGTGCAAGTTCCGGTGACCATTGAGCTCTTAACTTTCTTTCAGTTACAGAAACTGTAACAGAATCCAAATCAAAAGAAACTTCTCCCATTTCTTCTGCGAATTCTAAGTCATAGTAAACTCTCCATGACGCCATAAATGGTGATATTGCTTGAGCTGTTCCTGTTCCTCCAAATGCAGTAGATACACTAACATATGAACAAACATAACCGTCAACAGAATCACATTTGATACACGCTGGACATGATAAATCTAACTCAACATAAACGTCACCTGCTGCGTCACAAAGACTTTCATACTTCATTCCTCTACCATTATTTGCAGTACTTGTAATACCTGAAACGATACCTTGACCGTATTTCTGAGTTACAATTCTAAATAATACTGGAACTGGTTGTAGGTCAGCAAGTGGTGCTACTGTTCTTACAGCCGCGTTTGAAGTATTATAGTAAGTGGAACCTGATTTACAAGTTGTAGAAGCTGTAGTCCATAATGTAAGTGATGCAAGGAATTCTTCTGAATCCATTTCATTACCATTAGGTCCCATCATTTTTCCTGCTCCTAGTGTATCAAAACCAGTTAATCTTACAATAGTACTCTTAAGACAAGAAGTTGTAGATGTTAAACTAGTAACTTCAGTATCTGTAAGTAAAGCCGTAGACATTGTTCTAGCTGAAGCAGCCCATTTCTGAATTGCTAAGTTAACAGCTGTTACACCTGAAGATTTTCCTTTAGAAATATCATAAAGACCATCATCAGCAGTAAGTGGTTCGTTACTTACATAGTAGTTGTCATAAAGATTAATTGTTTGTGCAGAGAATGGTGAATTTGGAGTTTGTGCTGCTGTTGCTCCTGGTGAACCATAAGGTGCCCAACCAGCTTGAGTTCCGTCCATATTCACAGCCGTTGTACTTCTGTCTGCTCTTGTTGAAACTTTAGGTACAAAGTAGAACAATTTACCAATTGGTAAGTTCATAGCTTGTACAGAAACGATGTCATTTGCCAATAATTTAGAGAATACTCTTCTAATGATTGGAAAAACAACTGTTTCAAATGACCCTGAAGAGTCAGATGATGTCGCTTCGTTAATTAAGTGTGTTGCTTGGTTTTCGTATAACTGGGCAATGTTTTCTCTAGAGTGTCCTTTAAGGCCATCTAGGAATCCAAGCTTTTGCCATTTTGTTAAGGTATCTTCTTTGATAACTTTAAGGTGTTTTAACCCTATGTTACCAACCATACCTGATTCTAATAATGCTCCCATTTTGTTTTATTTTTTAAGCGTTTATTTTTATTATAGTTTGGACATTAAGTCCTTAATTCTACTAAATTGTGGATTTTCATACGCTTTTGTTTCCATAAGTCTCGTATGTGACCCACTTTTTGGTGTCGAATTAATTCTTCTATCTACTGCCTCCGAAATACTTTTCTTTGACTTTGTATTAGAAGTTTTGTTCTGAGAAAGTTCTTCCCTTATTACTCTATACAACCCTTTAGATTCTTTTAATGAATTAACAATATCGAATCTTCTAAGGATATTAACCTTTTCTTGTTTTGTAGTCGAATGTTCTGTAAATAATCTCGTAGCGTATGCTAAATTAGAATTAAATACACCCACTTCATTTAATTTTTGTTTAAATGTAACAAGTGCTTTTCTATATTCACCATTCTTACCTTTAAGATTAGTTACTTCTTTCTTAAGATTGTGATAATTTTCTTGTAATTGCCTACCTTTAGTTCTTGCCGTTTCCTTTAGATTTCGGTTATTAGTAACAGGTCTCCTCATACGGTTACTGCTATTTTCTTTTCCTAAAGCTAAAGTTCTAGACGCTTCACCCATTTCTGATTGATGAATGCTTTGACCTGGGTGTTCAGAACCTCTTTTACCCCATTTTCCATAAGAATCATCTCTACGACCCTTCATTGAAACGTCTTTACCCGCTTCAGCTCCAGTTCTCATACCTAAAGATTCGTCTTCACGGTCAGCATATCCCTGTTTTACATCATACCTCTCATCATGGTCATGATGTCCTGGCATTCCTTCTTCTTCATCTAATTCGATTTCGTACATAGGTTCTTCACCCATATCCTCATCATAATCAGCTAAAGCTCCAGCAGATTCAGGAGCGTCTACACCCATAACACCAGATGCTGGTATACTTTGTGGTATTCCAGCTACGTTTCCAGATGCGTCATGTGTATGTTCACCACCTTCGTCTAATTCAATTTCGTACATAGGTTCGTCCTCTGCATCCATTTCAATTTCATACATTGGTTCGTCCATTTCTTTTAAGTTTCTTTTTTTCATGGTTTTTCTGTTTTGTTCCAATTTTAATAAGTATTCTTCATCTCCATCAGTAAGAGCAATTTCGTCACCGTCTTGTTGAACGATGATTCCATCTTCACTACCCATAGCTTTAAATACTTTAATGACTTCTTCGTCAGATGCTGAGGTTAGGTCTAGAGGCGGCAATTCGTCAGATAACATATCAATATCTTCAGTCTCGTCCTCAAAATCAAGTTCCGTCTCCATATCCCCCATAGGGTTTACTTCAAGTTCAACTTCTTGTTCTATTTCCTCTTGCTCCTTAAGGTAATCGTCTCCCTCAGATAACGATTCTTTTACCAATTCATTAATTTCTTCCTTCATTGTCGAAGAAAGTATTTCTTTTGCATTAGACTTCATAGTTTCTTCCAACTGTTCCGCCTCGAGCAACGCTTTTTCTATTATAGACTCACTCATAAGTTTATTTTATAATAAATATACATGACTAACCAAAAAATTCCTTTTAGTTATCATGTTATTAAGGTTTTTTTTATCTGTCTAAAAAATTATTTAATTTAGACATCAATTTTAAAGTTCTATCCGCTTTAACATCTAAAGATTGTGGTTCTTGTTTACTCTCTAAAACCTCATCATACATATCCGCATCTCCTGGGTTTTTAAATAGATATGAGCCTGGGGTTGATGGTGATGATACCAAGTCAAAACATATTAATTCAAAGTCATCTTGTACCTCATTGTGCCCTCCGCTCTCTTTAAGTGACCCAACACCTCTTGATGAAATACCTAGTGTTATACCCTGACGTAACAGATTTGCTGCGATGTCACCCATTGTAGATACTACACCATCTTTATGATATCCAGGACTTGTTAACATTTTAAGTTTACCCATTAATCTATTACCGTCCCAAAAAGTTTCAGTAATAACATGTGAAGTTCTTTCTAAATCTATTAAAGAAGATTCTGGATGATTTAATTCAGATATAGAGCCACCTCTTTTAATAACGTCTTGGTATCTTTCGTTTTCTCTTTTTAATATATTTTCTGGGTATATCCTACCATTTCTATTTGGTACATCATATTTTTGTAGTATGCAATACATCTCAACTTCCCCATCAAAGTTTGGGTCTGCTATCTCTCTTAAAATTTTTGAGTTGTGTTTTGGTGAGATGCTTCCAGCGTCATATTCTATTAATATTCCATGTCCTACTTCTTTTGCTCCTAAAATCTTCATATAAATTAGTTTTATTTATAAATAGATTACAATGAATAAAAAAAACCTCATGTTTATGAGGTTTTAATTATTACTTATATTTTTAATATAACTTTAAGCTAAAGGTGTTGTAGCTCCATCAGTTTGAATGGCGTAAAGACCACCGTGATTATATGTCTTATCCCAAATTCTTAATCTACCATAAGGAAAGTTGTCTGTTGCACCTGTCATTGGAATCCATTTTCCAGTACCACCTACCCAAGCTGTATTTATATTTGGTGTTGTTTGTCCACTACCTTGTATCGAGAATGGATTTAATGATGTTGAGTCGGTTACACTTGTAATGAATCCATGAGAAACGAATTCCCAAGAACCAGTACTTCCGCTTCCACCATATCTTAGTATATGAGATTGACCTTGACACTCAGCACTACCGAATCTATCACTGTGGTGTTTATGTGAAGCGGTAGTATAATCACCATCATAAACTCCATCTTCAAAAGACCAAGAAGGTTGCCCATTATACACACATCCTTTATTTTTCAAAGTTAAGTGAGGGTTCTTAGCAACAGTCGTAATAGTTGTACCAGTTGCGTAAATAATCGTAATCTCACTGTAATTATGAATATTCATATTATTTGCCGAAATCCCTGAAATTGATTCAGTTGTTGGTTTATCGTTGTTTCCTATGCCTGATTGTTGTGTTGCTTCTAAAAATCCCATATTATAGTTTATTATTTAATTTATTCTATAGATAAATATATCGGTACCAACAAAAAAAACAAAACTATCTTTAATTTTACTTTTTTCCTGAATGAAATGAAAAGTATTCATTATTTTTTAATTCTTCGTTAATTAATTTCTGTGTTTTGGATTCTATACCACTAATTGTGCTTTTATCTTTTAGGCTTATTTTACTTTTTGTGAAAAAAGTCATTTCGCACTTCATAAATGATTTTTTACCTAATTCAACACCACTACTACGTAAATCTAAATCTACTATCATGTTGTCTTTAAATAAACTTTTATCAATTAACCTTGTCATTTTAGTTTTTAAAAGTTTTTTAAAGTTTTTAACCACACACCCCCAACAATTATATTCTTTGGTGGGTTGTGCCCAACTTGAGAATTGTACGTATATTGATTTTAGGTTTTTTGAGTCTACTGTTCCTATGTAGGATTTAAATTTCGGGTGTACCTTTATTGCTATTGTTTTTCCTGTCTTCATGTATTATGTCTTTATATGAAGTATAGGTTTTTACTAAAACTAATTCAAATCTTTCCCTAACTGTTTTAGTCTTAACAGTGAAATTTTATCGGAATTCATTTTTAAAACTACATTTTTTGTTTCAGTTAACTTTGCTTTTAAATTTTCTTCACCACTATCTTTAACTAATAAATTTATTTTTGTTAAAATATCTTTCTTCTCAGTTTGAAACTGTTCGTTTACTTTTTGGGGTTTTATGTGCAGTACTTCTGATAGAACTTTTTTGTCTTCCTTCGATAGGTTTGCAAATTCTTTATTATAGTTTTCTGATAAGCTATAAGCAAGTACTCGGGGTGTTAATTTTGTCCCTGAAAGTTTATTAGATTTTTTATTAATAACCGATTCTATTAAATTTTTCTTAATATCTAATCTTTTTGTTATATTTCTAACACCTTTTTTATAAATTAAATAATCTAAGTTATTATAAACTTCATTTTTATTCTCGTTTATTAGATTTTTTCTTTTACTAAAAACTATTTCTAATATATTACATACACTTTTTATAGATTTTATCTTTGGTCTAAGATAGGTGATAGACTCATTTATATATTCGGTTAATTCTTCTTTACTGTTAAATTTTCTTTGTTCAACTTCATTATATACTGTAAAAAATTCACGAAAAGGTTTAGAAAGTTTTAGAGCTCCCATAACCACGTGAAAGTTCTCTTTAAACAGTTTTTTATTTCCATAGCAGTTTTCTAATATGGAATCTATATTATTTTTATAATAACCAAATGATTTCATAGACATATCTTTTTAAAATAAATATCTAGTCTTTAACTAAATTATCTATTTCTTCATTAATCTTATCAATCTCTAAATTTGCTTTTTTACTCATCAATTCAAAATCTGGTAAATGAATTCCTTTATTTTCTAATATAAGTGGTAAGTCTTTTTCTATTTTAAAACTCTCTGCTGCTGCTTCTGGTTCTCCGCCACCGGTATCCGTATCTGCCATTGGTGGTGGTGTTATTTCTAGAGCGGGTGGTCCCCCCATAGGTGGTGGTGGTGAACTTTCTTCTCCTCCATCCATCATACCACCAGTGATGTCACCTTCTTCACCCTCAGCTTTTTCAGTATCTTCTATATCACCATATAATTTGTCTATTTGATTAAATACACCTGTTTTCTTAATAATCTCTGCGGTTGTCTCTAATTCTTTAGCGATTGCTTTCTCAAACCTTTGTTGTTGTAAATCTAATTTAATTTCATCATCACTCATTCCTAATATATGTTTCTTAGCCCAAGTAGCTGAAGTAGGTGATATCCCATTACCTGGGTCACTTACCGCATCTTTATATAATGTTATTTTAGTTTGCCAAGCTTCTAATTTAAGTAACTCCGCTTGTGTTGATGGGTTGGTTAGTCCTAATGCAAAATTGTCTAATTCTTCTTCAAAACCTAAAACATATAAATGTATTATAGCTATCTTATTTAATTCCTGTACTATAGATTTTTGAATTCTGTTGATTGTTCTTGCAAATCTAATATCTAATAAGGCGAGGTTTTTTCCTTCACCGACAACCTCCTCAAACCCTAAAAATGCTTTCGGTATTCTTAAAGCTGCTAATAATTTTTTCTGTATATATTCTATATCCGCGATTTCACTTAAATTAGTTGCTCCCGGTAATGTCTCTATTGGGCTAGGTGCTCCTTGGTCCCTAACTGGAATAAAGAAGTCTTGGTCAACAGCCATTTGATTATATCGAAGGTCTACCTGGCCGTTTTGTGGGTCTACTACCGGGTCTCTTTTAAACTTATTAGCTACTCTTTGTACATAAGCTTCAACATCTTGGTCGTCCATATTACCAACAAATATTTTAAATATTCTTCTTTCTGGAGCTCTAGATGTTCTATATACTAACATAGCGTCTTCCGCTAAAATAAGTTGTTTCCACGTTCTTCTTGCTTTCTCTAACATAGAAGTACCATATGGTAATCTTCTATCGTCACCTAAAAGTCTAAAATGGGCTAATTCCCAAGAATTAAATTCAAGACCCTTATCTTTCCATACAAATTTTATCTTTCTATCCTTCTCGTCTCCGTCAACATTTACGTTTGGGTAGGTTCCTGATTCTACACGTTCTATCTCAACATTCGGTAATTGGTTACATCCGATAACACCTTTCTCTGGGTCTATTTTTAAATAAACAAAATCATCACCATATTTTGCAGTATTTCTAATCCACATAGCTAAATTTGTGTTTACATCTAAAATATTATTAAATAAGTCAGCTAATATAGATTTAATTCTTGTAGACTCTGAATATATAGTTAATATGTGTCCTTCTGTAGATGGTGTAGTAGATTCCTCCGCGTATATATCAAGTGCAGCTGAAATTTCAGGTGTAAACTCCATAGATTCATAATCGTAATAAGAAGCTAATCTAGTTGGTTCATAATAAACTGACTGTGTGTATATTTCATTTTCAATTTTTTGCCATTGTTTAGACAAATAAACCGTTTGTTGTGCTGTTAACTTTTCTTTCTCATATTGAGCTTTAGAAGTTGTCTTCAACAAGTCATCTTTATTAAACTTATACTGTTGATAGGTTGGTTCGACTCTTCTAGGGCCGTCTGGTCCAAATACTTTGGATAGTCTCTGGAATATTGTTAAATTTTCTGCCATATCTAAATAATAGTAATTTTATTATAAATAGTGAACTACTTTACCTTTTTTTACTAGCCCCGAATAACCAGCTATATTCTCTATATAATTGTTCACTACCAGCGTGAGGTTTTACTCGTGGATTTAACACATCAGTATTAGGTCTACCTCTTAAATGTACTGACGTTTCTTCGACACCATCTTCTGTGTTTACCCAACTATTTAACATAGCTTTTGTCATATCATTAGCCTTATTTAGTTGTGAAAAAGAATTTTCACCAACATAGATAGCCATAGCCAGAGCCATTATCAAATCATCATGTTTTCCTTTCATGTGATTTGGTTTTCCGTTTACAAATACAAAAGTGTATAATTCATTTAACAATCTGTGTGATTTTATGTTAAATCCATGTCGCAAAGCTTCCTCAAAAGAAGATACAATTTGGGCTCTTTTGTTGTTAAAAGTTAATCCTGGTATTTTTTCTAGTAGTTTAGGGTTGTATTTCCATTTATCAGCTGTATTAGCTCCTTCCACATATAAATCTTTGTAACCTAATTCTTGTAATTTTCTCGCTGTCGCTACACCCATACCCCCAGTTATATCTATTACAATATATGCTTTGTATATATTACCCCATTTAAAAGCTAAGTCTGCAGCTAAATCGGGTGGTATTTTACCAAGATACTCCATAACTTGTTTTCTTTCCTCAAAATCAATAACACATATAGATGTAAAATCCTCAGAATCACCCCTAGAAACATCTATTCCCATAATATATTTGTGGTCTGCTTGTGCCTCTTCCCACACCCATAGTTGTCCACTTGCATACTTTTCTTTAGGTTCTTCAACCATACTTTCTTTTATATTATCTATAGTTTCTATTGGGATTACATTATCTCCAGAACCTAAAAAAGCACTTTCTAATTCCTGTGATATTTTTCTTCTATCAAATTTTAATTTTTTACACATGGACTCAAACCAAGAAGAGTATGGTTTATACCCCGCTCTAATTAAATCCTTAAATTTATCTTGGTCTTTTTCTATTAAATTTAGACTATCGTCATAATCTTCCCTATTTAAAAGGTAATGAATAATATCTTTAGTCTTAATCCAAACTAAGTCCTTGGTGAATCTTGGGTCTTTTTCCCAATGTAATTCAGATATTACAAAATTATTCATCCCTTGTATTGCTTGGTCATAAATCTCATAATAAATTTTATCGTACCCGTTTGGGGTTGATATAACTATTACTTGACCCCCAGTGGATAAAGATGCCATACATGCAGCCCATAAATCGTCACCTGCTTCAATATACGCTGCCTCATCAAATATTAATATTGTTGGTGTATACCCTCTTAGTGCATCTACAGAAGTAGCTACCGCTTTAACCTCACACCCATTATTAAGTTTATAGTGTCTTTGTGAATCTTTCTCTTTTGAGAATCCAATATTAACCCAATCAGGCCACTGATTTAGAAACTGTCTAACTTTATTGGCTAACTCTTGAGCTGTATCTAATTTATTTGCAAGTATTAGTACTTTTTCTGGTTTAGTTTTCGAAGCAAATTGTAATTTCTTTGAAATCCATGCCGCTGTTGCTGTTGATACTCCAGCTTGTCTATATTTTTTAGTGATATTTTCGTTATAGTCCTCAAAATTCTTTAACATCATTTCCTGTTCAGGAAAAAGTTTAAAAGGGACGTATTTACTTTGGGTATTATCATATGTTTCTAAATACGTTCTTATAGCATAAGAGCTATCTTTATAACATTTTGCATATTCTGCTATTAATTCTTCCTTATTCATACTGATAAATATCGTAAAATAATGTGTAAAATAAAAGAGTAGTTGTGTTAATTACCTAAACTTTGTAAAAATCTTTTTTCTTCACTGGATAAAGAGTCCATACCAGAACGTGAAATTTTGTCTAAAATAGTATCAACATCAAGTTCTTCTGGTTCATCAGAACTATCTATCAAATCATTTATGGTAAACCCGCTAGGTTCGGTTGCCAACATAGTAGAAGAATCGTCATCATTTGTGTCAATTCCAACAGCCTCCTCATAGTCTTCTTCTTTTAATTGTTGTACAATTTCATCTACTATTTTTTTCACTAACATCTTGCCTTCATCACTACCTGATAGTATTTTCTTTGCTAAGTCTAAAAATTGTTCAGCCTCTAAACTAATAATTCTAAAATAAAGATAATTTTGTATTCTTCTACTATCGTCATTTGTTATTAACTCCTCTGGGTATGAGTCCATAAACATTTCCCATATTACTGGACCTAATCTTAAATCCCAAATTTCAGCTGGTAAGGTATCCTCCATACCTATAACATCTTCAGCAAATTCTGGGTCTGATGGTAATCCGTGGGCAGAAACATATTCCATAACGCCTTTAAATATTTCATGTACTAGTATAGGAAATAAAGCTCCTTCTGCCTTTATCGTTGGTGGGTCTGTTTCTAAATCTAGTTCTTCTCTACCAGCACCTAAATCTTCACCTTCGCCAGCGGCCATTCTCATATCCATATCAGGCATTACCCAATACATTAAATCATTTACAGACATTAATAGCGAGTATAAATTAACTAAATCTGGGTTAATAGCATTTAACCTTTCCTCAACCATATGGAAAAGGTATAAAGCTTTTTTAGACGAACCCTGTATTAAAGAATTAATAAATCTTCTTTTTTGTCTTTCTAAATCTAATTTTTGTAATCTATCAGCAGCTTCTTGTTCTTCTTCAGGGTTTTTAGGTTCTTCGGGTTTTTTGGGTTCTTTGGGTTTATTTTGCATCCCTTCTAAACTAGGCTTTTTAAGTTGTACATCAAACTGTAAATCTCCTTCTGGAACACCTAAATTATCCGTTACAACTTCAACCGCTAACTCTTCTAAAGCTTGTTTGTGTTGAGCCTCTATCTGCATAGTTCTCATTAAAGCTTGACCCATCATTGGTTGTAGTGACATTGTTGCTGCTGGGTCAACAGTTTCTAATCCTGTAGCTCGTTTAACTTTTTCTATAACGTCTTTAAATCTTTTAGATGCTAGTAATTCTTCAAAATTATCAGGAATTCCATCACTATCTACATCTGGAAAAGCTTGGTGCCCTCCTAATGGGTGTTCACCAGTAGATAACTTTCTTTCAATGTCTGGTGACATTCTTTCACCACCTTCATAATCTATCGGAGCTTCTCTCAATCTTTTTTTTCTTCTCATATTATTAAGAATTTTCTACTTGTGATGTTATATCGTCAAAACCCATCCAATCTGGCATTTCTTCTTTTCCAGCTTTTGGTTTTGGTTTAATTTTTGGTCTTTTGAAAGGTCCTGGTCTTCCTGGTTTTTTAACTGGTGTTGTTGTTGGCGTTATTACAGGTGTTGGGGAGGGCATTTCTGTGCCTACAGGTGCTCCCATATAAGCTCCCTCCATGTCCCTTTCTGTCTCTGCAAGTTCTTCCTCTCCAATAATAGAATCTTCATCATAAAAGTATTCAGGATTATATCCTGGTAATTCTCTCCAATTATCTGGTCTATCATCACCTTCACCACCAGATTCTTTTTCTCTTATCTCTTCTTCTAAATCTTGTGAATCTTGTATAGGTGCTCCATCCATATAAATGTTACCGTCGGTATAAATTATAATATCCCATACAATCCCAGATTCAGATTCTAAAAATAAATTTAAAATATCCTCTTCTGGGTCTTCACCAGATTCTAATTCGTCAACTTTTATTTCGTATCCGTCTAATTCTAAAACGTATTTATTTAATTGTTCAAATGCATATTCTTGTTCTACTGAGCTGAATAGTTTGGTTCTTGTTTTTTTACTACCATATTCTCTTCTCATTATTTCAGGGTCTGAAGTCATACCTCCTATATCATCTTCTTGAATATTTTTAACCATTTCTATTAGGTCAGATTTAGTTACGGTGTGGTCTTTTTTATTAACTACTTGTGTCATCCAAGTCTCGACCATTTCTGACGTTACTTCTTCCAACTCTTCTTTATCGGTTATAAGTTTTTCTGTTTTCTTGTTTGGTTTTTTAATATCCACATCTGGATTACCAACATTGTCAGTGTCTACAGTCTTAGTCCCTTCTCCACCTTCTATATCAGATGATTCAGCAGCTACACTACGGTTTGCTGCTTCCTGTCCTTTTGTCACCGCTAACATTCCTTTCTCATATGCTATTTTTAACATTTCTGCCCTTTTTTGTAACGCCGCAAGTGTGAACATTTTAGTTGATTCATCATGTGGACCTGCTTCTTCTGAAAGTAGTTTTGAACCTAGTACCTTCATTTGTGAATCACTAAATGAAGAAAGGGTTTTATAAGAAAACCCTTCGTCTACTAATTTATCTAATATTTCAATTCTGTTTAACATAGGTTATACTTTTATCATAATCTAGAATTAAATCTCTAGCATATAATTTATTTTCTACTTCTTTTAACTTTTCACCAAAATGAAAAACTAATCTATCCTCACCTATCACACCTTCTTCAAAAATTTCCCATCCTAAAGATATTATCTTATCTAAAGCGTGTTCCATTCCAAAATAATCAGAGTTTTGTACTAATTCTAATTTAATAGTACTTTGAGATAGGACCCCAACTTTTTCTATATAAAGAACTTCTGGTGGTCCTGGTTTGCCGTGAGCTGGAACGGAGTCCCACTCATCACCCCACAACTCTTCTAAATTTTCAGAAAATATAAATTCGTATATATTTTCCTTCTTATAGTTAGGTCCTAATTCATTTATAAAAATTAGAAACATTCTATTTTATAAGTTGTCCCTTTCTAGTAACACCAAATCTTCTTCTACTATCTTCCAATATAATAGAACCACCTTTTGTTTTACCTCTATATTTTGTATTTCTATTATTTTCTATAATCTTTTTAACTTTTAATTCTTGTTCTATAGTTTCACATAAGTTAATGGCATTATGACTATTTTGTATTTTTTTATTTTTTATACTCTCTTTTATATAATGTCTATTTTTTGCTTCATTAAACAATTTTCTACCCATTTCTTTTTCTGTAAGTTTAAAATAACTTTTTAAAGTTTTATTAACTTTTAGTTTTAAACTTTCTTCTAAACCACCTGGCATTCCTGGCTCTTCAATATCCATTCCAATAGGATTTCCTTCTGCATCCAACTGAACTTCATCCATCCCCATATCACCTTCCATATCATCTTCCACACCCATGTCCATATCCATGTCCATATCTACATCAGCTTCAAAATCATCTTCCATTCCATACTCGTCTTCTAAATCTGGTTCTAAACGAGAAACTATATCATCTCTATCTTCATCATCTAATTCATCTAAATCTACAGCAGCTATTACAGAATTTAAAACATATTTAATCATATCAGAATCCATATCATCTTCATATTCTCTCATTTTTTGTCCTAATTTTCCAGTAAGTTTCTGTATTGACTTAATAGTTGGTGTTTGTTCTAATTCATCGAATCCTTCCTCACCACCTTCAATATCTACATCCATATCCATTTCTTCATCGCCCATATCATCATAAGCCGCTTCCATATCTTCCATGCCTTCCATATCTTCCATGCCTTCCATATCTGCTGGTGGTAGTCCACCTGGTGCTGGAGGTGCTGGAGGTGCTGGAGGTACTGCTGCTGGTGCTGGAGGTACTGCTGCTGGTGCTGGAGCACCTTGTTGTTTTAAAACAAACTTTTCTTCAGCTTGTTCATATAAGGAATCACCCCTACCCCTGTTATATTCTTCATTAATAGGTTTTAGAATTAGGTTTATTCTTTTTAATGCTGAGGAATAACTTCTAAACCTATTTTTTGTTTTATTAGCTAAACCATCTACGTAGTCTAACTTGCTTTCATTTAACCCAGCTTTAACATAATATCCATCTTTTTCTTTTATTATAGCATATAATGTTCCGTTTTTTGCTCTTTTAGAAAAATGATTGGTAGTAATGTGATTGGTTGTGTTTTTCTTAGATTCACCATATCTAGCAATCTCCATTATTCTGTTAATTTTATCTTGTCCTTTTAGTTTTTCTGAACCAATTGCTTTTAAGTCTCCCATTGTTTTTTATTTAATTTAATTATTTAATCCTCCTCCACCTATTATTGTCGCTGCAAAAGCAGTATTAGGGTTTTTATATGTAGCACTACTCGTACCACCTGTCATACTTACACCATATCCTGTATCTTGGTAGGCTGTTGTTCCTGTCATAGGTTGGTCACAATCACATGAATAACATAACGCTACAGCTTTACCGTTACCTTTAGCGGTCATCTGTTTTGGGTCAAGCATGAAATCTAGACTGTCCCCTGCATTTGTAAGGTCAAAAGTTACCGCCACCCCAGTAGGTGAACTATAAACAAATGTTGCTGTATCTGCAGTAGCTACAATTTTAGTACATGTATAATCTTTATACGTAGTAGTTCTTCCAACGTATAATAAATCTATTCCAATTATTGTATCTGGGATTGAAGCCCCTCCAAAATTTCCTCCTTGTGGCATAATTTATACTTTTTTAAATAAATACTTTGGTTATGAAGAAAAATTACTATTCTTCAAGTGATAAAGTCTCATCTGTTATTTTATTTTTTAATTCTGATAGTTTTCTAAGGTATCCATTTCTTCTAAGAAATTTAAATACTAAATTTTCATATGAAAACTCACCCATATCCTCCAACCCACATTTTCTAAATTTCTTTAATTTCTCTTTTATCTTTTGGATTAGTTCCAGGGTTTCTTCTGGGTCTTGTAAATAAGATTTTCTTTCTGCACCATCTATCATGTCCATCCAAGATAATGATTTATGTAATACTTTTTGGTCATCCCAAGTGTCTTCTAATTTGTGAGGAGAAACTATCCACTCATCATTTAATACTGAGTAGACTCCACTTGAGAAGTGTGGTTCGGTAGCGTCCTGTGCGTATACTTCCACTTCATATCCATAAACTTCTATATTATGTAGTGAATTCCACATGCCTTGTTTTGCATTAAACAATTCTCTTAGGACCTTTTTATCTATGTCACTACTTTCAAAATCTATTAAAACATGTAAATCTATATCTGAGAAAGATGACCAGTTATAGTTTGCTAAAGACCCTGTCATTGTTATATCTTCTACATCCACATCGACGCCCAAGAAATTTATAAAATTTTCTGATATTTCTATTAATCTTTTGTCTATCTCTGGGGATAAATGTGGTTCTTTAGTATTTTTAGAATTATCATAATCCCATATTTCAGGATTTAATTCGTCCTTAACCTTAAAACTTTGTAATATTTTTTGTGATTCCATTACTAATAAATATTAATAAAAGAGTTAAGAAATTTTTTTATACTTAAATACTTTTGCTATATTCTTATTAAAATAAGTTCCTTTACTAGGTGCACTTCTTAAACCAATTACTGTTTGAATTGGTACGTTCCTGTATGCGTATTTTCCACCTTTTTTAAACTCCATAATTAATTCCTTTGTTTTAGAGTTGTAGGATGAGGATTTTAAATTACTAGAGGTGTAATTTTCTTTAAGTGTGTTGTCTATTATTTTTGCCATATCTTTTTAAAATAAATATCCCCCGAATGTTCGGGGGATATCACTATTTACTCTTCCACTTCTTCATACTCGACATCGGTAACTTCATCTGACGAGTTATCTGGTGTGGGTTGTTCTGTTTCATTTTGTTGGTATAATTTGGTGCTTATTTCTTGCCATGTGCTGTTAAGGGTATCCATTAAAGTGTTTACCTTATCTATATCTTCTACCTTACACGCTTCTTTAAGTTCTTTTATTATTTCCTCCAAACTAGATTTATCAGTCTCCTCTAATTTCTCTCCAAATTCTTTTATTTGTTTCTCTGTTTGGAACATTAATGAATCGGCTTCATTTAGCTTTTGAATTTTATCTAGTTTTTCTTTGTCTGCTTGAGCGTTTAGTTCGGCCTCACTCCTCATTTTTTCAATTTCCTTATCAGATAAACTACTTCCAGATTCTATTTTTATATTCTGTTCTTTACCAGTACCTTTATCTTTTGCTTTTACATCAATAATACCGTTAGCGTCAATATCAAAAGTTACCTCAATTTGTGGGATTCCTCTTGGTGATGGTGGTATATCTGTTAGTTGGAATCTACCTAGTGTTCTATTGTCTGGTGCCATAGGTCTTTCTCCTTGTAATACGTGAATATCAACCGCGGGTTGGTTGTCGGTCGCTGTAGAGAATATTTGAGACTTTGACGTTGGTATCGTTGTGTTTGATTCTATTAAGGTTGTCATTACTGTGCCCATTGTCTCAATACCTAAAGATAGTGGTGTGACATCTAATAATAAAACATCGTTTACGTCTCCAGCTAAAACGCCTCCTTGAATTGCTGCTCCCATTGCGACTACTTCATCTGGATTTACTCCTTTGGATGGTTTTTTCTTGAATAGTTTTTCCACCGCTTTTTGTACTGCTGGAATTCGTGTAGACCCACCAACTAGTAGTATCTCGTCAATATCAGTTGCTTTTATCCCAGCATCTTTAATAGCTTTTCTACATGGTGTTAAACTTTTCTTAACTAAATCGTCTACCATTGATTCAAATTTAGCTCTAGATAGTGTACGTACTAAATGTTTTGGTCCACTCTGGTCTGCAGTAATATATGGTAAATTTATCTCTGTTGTTGTTGAATTTGATAATTCTACCTTTGCTTTCTCTGCGGACTCTCTTAGTCTTTGTAACGCAGCTGAATCTTTAGTTAAATCCATACCTTGTTCAGTCTTAAATTCTTCAACTAACCAATCAATGATTTTCTCATCAAAATTATCACCACCTAAGTGAGTATCTCCATTTGTAGATTTTACTTCAAATACTCCATCACCAAGGTCAAGTATAGAAATATCAAATGTACCACCACCAAGGTCATAAACCGCAACAGTCATATCTTTATTTTGTTTATCCATACCATACGCTAAAGCTGCAGCGGTTGGTTCGTTGATGATTCTAAGTACTTTTAGTCCTGCAATTTCTCCAGCTTCTTTTGTTGCATTTCTTTGTTCATCATTAAAATATGCTGGTACTGTTATCACGGCCTCTGTTACCTTTGTCCCTAAATAATCTTCTGCAGTTTTTTTAAGATTTTGTAAAACTACAGCGGACACTTCTTGTGGTACATAAGATTTGTCATCAACTTTAATGGTTACAGCGCCTTTAGTTCCTCTTACTACCTCATAAGGCATTTTTTTTGTTTCCTTAATTACTTCACTAAATTTACTACCTATAAATCTCTTTACAGAATAAATTGTGTTTTTTGGGTTGGATACAGCCTGTCTTTTTGCTGGGTCACCCACCATACGGTTTCCCTCTTTATAGGATACCACAGAAGGGGTGGTTCTTTTACCTTCTGCATTAACAATTATTTCGGGAGACCCCGCTTCAACCACCGAAACACACGAATTTGTGGTTCCTAAATCAATTCCAATTACTTTTGTCATTTTTAATTAATTTTTATTTTATTTTATGAAATTACTTTCATTAATTTATAGTACAATTACCGTACCAAATCTAATAAAACTATAGTTAAATGTCAAGGTGTCTTCGTTAGGTGACATTTTGTCATATCTACTAAATTTGAATATCTAAACATCTTCTGTGTTGATTATTGTGTAATATATTATTAATTTTAATTCTAACTAAAAAATTATATATGTCTGAGATTGATGAAATACCACAGGGAGAACCAAGACAGCGTTCAAAAGATAAAGTTAAAAGTTCAACAACACCAATATTAGATAACTTTTCGAGAGACTTAACTATGTTAGCTTCTCTAGATGAGTTAGACCAAGTAATTGGTAGGAAAAACGAAATAAGAAGAATAGCTCAAACTTTATCCAGGAGAAAGAAGAATAACCCCATCCTCCTGGGGGAACCGGGTTGTGGGAAAACCGCAATTGTAGAAGGGTTAGCTATGATAATTCATCAAGGAAAATGTCCTAGAAATTTATTAGATAAAAGGATTGTCTCTTTAGAACTCACATCGTTAGTTGCTGGTACTAAATATAGAGGTCAGTTTGAAGAAAGAATGAAGGCAGTATTAGATGAATTACGAGATAATGATGATATTATAATTTTTATAGATGAGATTCATACTGTAGTTGGTACTGGTAACTCTGCTGGTAATCTAGACGCTGCTAATATATTTAAACCAGCTTTAGCTAGAGGAGAAGTTCAATGTATTGGGGCCACCACTTTGGATGAATATCGTGAGAAGATTGAAAAGGATGGTGCTTTAGATAGAAGATTTCAAAAAGTATATATAGAACCAACAACCCCAAAAGAGACTTTAGAAATTTTAGAAAATATTAAAGATAAGTATGAAGACCATCATAATGTGATTTATAATGAAGACGTGTTAAAACAATGTGTAGAATTAGCAGAAAGATATATAACAGAAAGAGAATTTCCAGATAAAGCTATAGATATTTTAGATGAGGTTGGAGCTAAGGTTCAATTGGATATAAAATATCCTAAAAGTATAGAAGAACTTAAAAAACGAATTGTGGAAATTAAGGCATTGAAGTTTGAGGTTGTTCAGTCACAAAAATATGAAAAAGCTGCAGAAATTAGAGATAGTGAAAAAAGGTTGGTTGATGATTTGAGTCGTAAAAAAGAGGCGTGGGAGAGAAAACAAGAAATAAATAAATTAGAGGTTAGTTTAGATGATGTATTGTCGGTAGTATCCGATATAACAAAAATTCCACTCTCACGATTAGGAACTAAAGATAAAAAACGACTTCTAAATTTAGAAAACAAATTAACTTCTGTGGTTATTGGTCAAAAAGAAGCTATAGGAAAAATTTCTAAAGCCATAAGACGTAATAGTGTGGGTATTAGAGAAAATAGAAAACCAATAGGTTCGTTTATTTTCCTAGGTCAGACCGGTGTAGGTAAAACTCATTTAGCAAAAAAATTAGCTGATGAAGTTTTCGGTAGTGAGGAAGCTGTAATTAGGGTTGATATGTCGGAATATCAAGAAAGACATTCTATGTCTAGACTTATAGGTTCTCCTCCTGGGTATGTAGGTTATAATGAAGGTGGCCAATTAACTGAAAAAATCAGATTAAACCCATACTCGTTAGTTCTTTTCGATGAAATAGAAAAAGCACATAAAGATATTTTTAATCTACTATTACAAATCTTAGATGATGGTTATATTACTGATGCCTCTGGAAGAAAAGTTAATTTTAAAAATACTTTAATTATTATGACCTCCAATATAGGGGTAAAACAACTTATGGATTTTGGAACCGGAATAGGGTTTTCTACTAACTCAATGAAACAAAAAGAAGATGAACATGTAAGGTCTATAATCTCCAAAGCTTTAAAAAACACCTTTAACCCAGAATTTTTAAATAGGTTAGATGATATCATAACTTTTAATTCTCTAGATAAAGTATCTTTAAAGAAAATTGTGCGTCTTGAGTTGAGTGATTTAAAATCTAGGTTAACAAAAAAAGGCTACATCTTTAGTTTTGGGCCTAGTATTGTGAATCACATAATAGAGGTAGGTTATGATGAAAAGTTTGGTGCTAGACCACTACAGAGAGCCATCCAAACTGAAATAGAAGATTACATATCTGAAGAAATATTAAAGGGGACGATATTAGAAAATACAAAATACGTTTTAAGTTACAACAAAAAAACAGAAAAGGTTAAAATAAAGTAAAATT
>Ga0080013_1001923_pt1 | contig 25885 bp, 17 predicted proteins | sample ETNvirenome_6_85_FD_69236 | JGI IMG/M metagenome (GOLD analysis project Ga0080013, IMG submission 69236) | Marine viral communities from the Pacific Ocean - ETNP_6_85 (SPADES assembly) (version 2) | ecosystem: Environmental > Aquatic > Marine > Oceanic | place: Pacific Ocean | collected 2013-06-19
TCACCCTCTTCTGGGCGCCAAAAGGCAGAGCCTCGACGTCCGTTGCCAGAGAGTTGAGCAACCTTGCGACGAATCGCATCAAAATCAATAGCCATCTTTTTCTCCTTGTAGCTTGATGGTCAGGTGTATTCTAACCTAGCTTACAAGGATGTTCAATACTTATCAGTCTTATTCATTCTGCGAACTTTGAGCGTTCGAGTACCTGTCACTTTAAGGGGCGTTCCACCGATTGCACGTGCATACGCATCCCACGGAGGAGGATCTCCAGGAGACCGATTAGATGCTCCAAGTGGTCCCGTATATCCGGCTACGGCGGCGGTTCCAGAGAACTCATCGAGATCGTCTTCTTCAAGTTCTTCGTCGTCACCTTCTTGGCTACGCATAAGCTCATAGGCAAAAGCTTTAGCTCCGTCGGGATCGCCCTTCATTTCAAGTATTTCGTTCCTGATAATGCCTCTTAGCTCTGATTCGCCGATAACGCCTGCAGGTAATCCTATCATTGGCTGGCCTCCGCCTTTTCTAATATAAGTTCTTGTCATAGAAGACTTGTAGTTGCCGCCTTTGCCAGGAGGGCCGCTCTGCTTCTCAAATTCTTCTTTGTCTTCGTCAGTGTAATATGAAAGCTGTCCGGTTCCCATTGCCCCCATAATAGAGCTATTAGGAGCGCCCGTTAATCCTGTTCTTGGAAATGGACGAGGAGCCCAACCAAGCCGATGAATATCTGGTGGGTTTTGTCGATGCGAAGTACCGTGAGCACCTGTTTGCCCTAATCCAGAGCGTCGAACAAATGCTCGCTTCACAAACTTGGGCTTAAATCTTTCAAATTTATTTGGCATATTGTTAAATATGCTCTATCTTAGAAAGGGACTGGAATATTGTCTTCTCGAGAACGTGCCTGAACTAATTTATTTGCTGAAGTAATTACTAGCGCTAGCGAAGGCTCTCTCATCGAGTAAAGACGAGTGTCATCAGTCAATCCATCTGCAAGTAGAATAGCCATCCATTCATCATAGCTCACCTTGACACCAAACTTTTGGAGAAGGTATAAGCTTCGGTGAGTTGTTCGCATGTGGCGAAGCTTGTCGTTAAACTTATAGTTCTCACCTAGGTTATCTTTGCGCCACTTATTATCTTGAGGAAGGTAGAGATCTTGGTCGTCATCTCCGACCTTGCCGATCAGGCAAAACAGAGAGCACAAGATTACTGACTCGTTGGCGACCTCGATGCCGCAGCCCTTGGCGATCTTGTAACTAGCCTCTAGGATCTTCAGCGAGTGATCGAGGAGCCCGCCAGGAAAAGAGTTGAAATACTCATCACGCTCGGAGGAAGGTGCCATGACAAGGCGCTCTCCAAGCTTGACGATCAGAGCATTAAGCTGCTTTGATCTCTTTCCTGTCTTTCCAGTGAGAGCCTTGAACTTCTCAAAATCAGCTTGCATCTTCTCGATATCTAAATCCATTATAACTCCTCCGCGCCCATGTAGAGACGCGAACTAAAAGCAGGTAAATTTTGTCCTGGCATCATTATATCATCAAGTTTGTCAAAGCACTCAGGGTGGCAGTCAAAAATAATCGCATCATGTAAAAGAAAGAGCGGAACACACTTGTGACCTTCCTTCTCTACGCCTTGCACGAGCTGGTAAAAGCCTTCGAGTGCTGCGTCCATTGCTGAGGATTGTATGAAGTTGTTATAGAGCACGTGTGAAGCATTATTGCGAACTCGGATGTTTCTACCAAAGTGATTCTTGATAAAACCAGACTTTGCTTCCTCCTCCAAGTGAGCTTTTACCTCACCCACCCCGAAGAAGATCTCCAGCTTCTTGAGAACATCTAGCGCCGTTTGCTTGCTCACACCTATCAGCTCCTTAACTCGTCGAACACCCATTCCATACAGGGTAGCGATGGTCAGCAACTTTGCCGTTTGGCGTCCGTGCTGGTTATCCAGAACTTTGTCACAGAGGTCAGTGTAGATATCTTTGACAGGATCCTGCCCAGAGAGAATGAGTGCAACACGAGGCTCCAGGCTGACGTAATCGAACTGCATGATCTTGCCGCCCTCATAACGTGAGGTCAAGATATCTCTCATCTCTGCTTTAAGCGTAAGGATCTGCGGGCCCTCTGATATCGTGAGGCGCCCCGTACTAGTTCCCGTAAGGTTATACCCTACTTTCCTAGTCACGCCCTTCATGGGTGCAAAGGATGCCAAGACAGACTTGTTAACAGTGGTAGGATCTGCATATCTTCGAGCAAAGATATTCTCATCGATATGGGCTGGCTGCAATGACGAGATTAACTTCTGTTGATGTTTAAGGCGAGAATTAAAATATTCGTATTGATCAGATTTTAAATTTTCACAGATTGCAACCTGGACACTCTCAAAGTACTTTTTATAGACACTTCTAGGAAGAGCTTCTGCCCAGAGCACTTGTTTTATATTTTTCCCAACAAAGGGACGAGAATATTTGTCATCAGGCGACGTTGGTATCTCAATCCCTGACAGGCTTGATATCAGGTCGAAATCTCCATGTTTTTTAAATCCAAAAGCTAGAGAATCATCAGGGACTTCGCCTGTCCAGAAATTAATACTTTCAAAGTCAGTCAGTAAATTGTGCTCAGTCCCGAGAACTTTAGCGCTAATGCAGATCTTCATCAGTGCATTATAAACAGCCTAAGATTTATTTACACTAATGAGATCTAATTCCCGGTTTGGGAGAGATCGGAAATAATTTCACCTGCTGCCAATAGGGAATTCTTTATTTTAGAACCTGCCTCAAACTGGAGTTCTTTTGAAGCTTTGTTGAGAATGCTAAACAAGCTTTCATATGCACCGTCAGCATCTCGAGGCATTAAGGACAGAGTGGATGTAAAAGATCCTGGAGCGATCTGGTGGCGGAGGGTTTTTGCTGAGTAAAGATCATCAGCAGAAGTGCCCGTTCCGAAATCAATGAAGAAAGTTTGACCGTATCGCAAGACAGGACACCCTAACATAGTTATGTCGGCTTGAGTTGGGAGAATCGTCATCGGTAAGCCGTTAGGTTCAGTTCCCGCAGCTGTCTTATTAGGATCTTTGCCAAACCTTGCTAGTTGAATGTTTGCGAACTTCTTGTTCTGTATGGTTGAGAATTTTGCAGATGTTAAGACAGAGCCGTCGGCTCCGTAAGTCAAGGTTGGAAAACCTTTGCTTATGATCTTCTTGAGCTTGCTGAAGGGTAGATCTAAGCGCCACTCACCTGGACCAACTGCTTTTACTGCGAATATATCTGCTTTAGCACATTCTAGTACAATATTGTTTACTGCTTTAGCACGATCGCGCTTGGAAGATTCTGTGCTTATCACATCCCTTACGTTTTTAGCTGTCTGCTTCAAGGTTTCCATATCTGCATTTCCGGCTTTTAGTGCCGTCGCAAAAGGAGACATCCTACCGTTGTTGGCATCAAATATATGAACTCTTAAAATTGTGCGCGCTGTATTGCTGTCAGACCCGGGAATGATTGACGATTGCGGTAAAGAATCAAACATCACCTGAACATTTGGGGGCCGGAATTTCTTAGCGAGGTCTTTGTATTTCTGCATAGGTGAGTCTGCTGGGGATCCAGCTGAAGTGAGCCTCGCGGTTGCCTCAGACTTGATTTTATCGACAGACTTGTTCTTCATAATATCTCTGTAGATCATTCCAGGCGTCACTGCATCCATCAGGGGAGAGAAAGGATATTTAAGAAAATTCTTCACCATGAAATTCATAAAGGTTTCAACAGGAATATCTGAAGAGCCTTTGTCTTCGAAAAGCTTATCAAGCGCAGCTATGACATCTCCTTTGTTTACTAAAAATTCGTCTATGGTAAAGTCTGAAAGCTGTGCCTTGGCCGTGGGCGCATCGTGAAAACCTGACTCAGAGCCGAAGGCGTAAAAATAAAGCTGGACCTCTGCAAACTTACCGGTTGATGTCAGAGGGCGACCGACGAGAGTAGAAAATAATTTTCCTATAGTGATGTAATCAGTAGTCTTCTGCCCTGGTACAGGCTTGAATTTTCCAAGTAGACCGCCGAAATCACTGGGACTGGTGGGGAAAAATGGATCAGGCGTATCATTAAATAGCTGCCCGATAATGGCTCCGATAATCTCAGACTTCTTGACGTTGAACGCTGATCGCTGCACCTTGAGCTGTTCTATTTGCTGGAACAATGCCGCGGCGTTCGCTTGGAAGTTGACAAGGGGGCCCGGTGCGTTCTGCTTGCCTAAAAACATTGTAAGGCCTTCGACATTAATGTTCTCACCAGACTTTATAAATTCGTCAATGATCTGGGTTGCTGCTATGTTCTTTCTCTTTTTTTGATTCTTAGGGTTGCTCGAAAGAACTTTGTTGATTTTTTCATTTATTTCGCCGATGACTTGGCTCGTTCTCTTTAAAGCTGGATTATCGATGATAGACACATTTTGAGTTGCAAGATTTGCCTTTGCAAACAAAGTGAGATCTATATCAACACTGCCGTCTTGGCTTAGAGAGAAAGAGGCATTGAAAACCGAAAACTTCTCTTTTGACCTCAGTGAGTTCAGAAAGTTCGCGTATTCATTTCTACCTGATCTATCTGGGTGACTCCAGCCAAACTCTGCCAAAATTTCATTCGTCCCAAAGTTCTGCGGTCTGAGTATCTCTGATATCTCGTGCAATCGTGATCTGTCATGAAGGACAAGCTTAAGCGAAGCCTTTTTCTTTTCTTGCATGCCGCCCATTGCAGGAGTTACTGATATATCGAGGGACTTTATAGACATGAAAGGCCTGAAGGGATGAAGTATCGGTATTGACCTATTGTTTCTATTCAAAGGCACAAAAGTCTGGGGTGTGGTGAACATTTCCATACCGAATTTAGACTCTTGAGAATTACCGAATATTGAATCAGGATCTGCCATGAATCTTGTTCCTACTTCAAATCTTCCGGCGCCTTCGGATCCAACAGCAGCTTTAGCTAAGCTTATGGACAAGGGCTTACCTCGGTCATTAAGGCCAGGAGTCGCTGTATGAAATGTCAAATCTAAAAAAGGAACGCATCTTGAAAATTCAACTGTGGGTATTCCGTTCGCAAAAACCTCAACCTCTGACACGTACGAAGTTGTTGGCGTGAAATCAAAATGCTTGCACGTTAAGACAGATAAATTGCTACCAAATATGGAATTAGCTATAGATCCGCCAACTGAAGAGACTACTGCGACTGGATTGTAAGCGCTTACGGCACTTGTATTTAAACGAGGAGCGAAGTCTTTCGTGCCGGTGATTGCTCCGAGATTAGTACCGGCTCTTTTGCTCTCTGTATAAAGCCTGAAATTTTGATTAAACTCACGCAGTAGAGAGAAGTCTAAATTAGTAAACTGGCCACCCAAGATTTGAAGCTCCATTTCACTACCTGGAATTGCACCGTCCACATTGTCCAGGATTAGATCAGCAATGGCTTTGATTGACTTGTTCTTGCTTTTGTCAAAGTTTGATATGGAAGGACTAAAGGGATTAGGTAGCATTCTTCCAATCCCGCCGTAGCCACCGGATTCTCTAATCCTGTTCGCAGCCTTTCGAAGCGCACGATTCTTTTTAGTAAACGTGCGAGTCAAGCTATCAACTCCAGGATTTCGCTAATATTTGTTGGAATTAACAGCTTTGTTCCTGCAGGGACTTGAAGCCCCCAACCGATGTTGCTTGCTGCAGCAATAACCCACCAGAGAGATGCATCTTGGTACTGCTGGCCTGCTATCACATCTAAGCGCTCTGACTCCGACATCATCTTCTCTTTCAGGGAGATTTGTCCTCTTCGAACTGCGTCTCTTATAATAACAACTGTTTGGGAGGAGCCGAAGGACCTGCCGCCGTAGATGAGGGGATCTCTGTCATACCTAGAAACTGTCATCAATCTGCCCAATCCTCATACGTATTGACTATCCAAGACTTTGTACCTTTGATTGCATTAGTAACGTTGCTTTGGATCGGCTTCGCTGCTTCTGCCATTCCTCCCAGCCTAGATTGAACGTATTCCTCCGCCGCTTCCTCAACCCAGTCACCTGCTTTACCGTTGACGGTATTGACAACGTCACCTACAGGATAGACCGGGGCTCGGTTATAACCCAAGTGATCCAATCCTGGTGCGATGTCGTGTACCGGATTAAATTGAACGCTTATCTTGAAAATTTTTGGTGCGCGGGCGCCTCTCTCGACCTCCCAGGGAGAATTGTCTCCGATCCAATCAAAACTAAGAGAGTGGATGAAGCCCGGCAAGCCCTTGCCTCCGGCTTCTTCAAAAGATCGAACCACTGCGTTCATATTTCTATTTAAGAAAGCTAGCACTGACGCTGAGTAAAGCGTGTTGGCGGTACCCGTTGAAAGCCTTATCCCGTTAATCAAAAGACTCTCCTTGGCAAGTCCGCCTGGAATGATTGACGCGTCGTGATGATTCATAAAGTATGTGCTTGATGGTCCTGAAACATCAGTAGTACCTTGTTGCGCTTTCTCAAAAGTGGAAGAAAGCTGGACTTTGTATCTTACAGTCTTTGCGGATCCCTGCTTATCAAACTCAGGAAGAGATACAACTTTTGCATAAGCATCTCTATAATTTAAGAAAATGAAGGGCGGGCCAGAACCACCGGCCAGTGGTAGTTTTCTAACTGACGGGAAGCTGAGTCTTACGATATCTCCTATCTTGTATCCCGTAGGACTGTTGGCTGCGTTGGTAGGCAGGCGGCGCGCCCTCTCCTTAAACATACTTAAAGTCTGCAGAACATTCGCCTGAACGTCAGGACTGTTCAGCGCAGCTGATTTTACGACGCCTGGAATGGGAAGATTGTTCGCTATGCCTAGCCCTTGAAAAAGGAGGCGATATACCATCATGGTGAGACCTGGTACTCCAAGACCTGCTGCAAAGGGGTCGAGCTTTGCAGTCCCTAAGCCAAAAAGCCTTGATAGATTGAACTTAGAGAAGTTAGTCTTGACAACGTCTCCGATTCTTAATCTAATCATGGGCGAGGCTGCCATAACCTGCGAGAAGGGCATGATGAAATTTCGACCAAAGGATATGTCGTCGACGAAGGGCATCTGCCATGGGCTGCCTGCTTCGCGTCCTTGTGTATATTGCGGGTAGAGCATCGTGACAAGCTTGTTGATCTTGAACCACTGCTCGTTAAAGTCATCTCGGCTTGTTGCTGCAACAAAGAAGTCGAATCTAATGTCTCTCTTTGTTGACTGATATGTTTGAACTGCTTCTGCTCTTCCGATCGCTTTAGTTGGATTATATGAGGCGTTAAATCCATCGCTCAAGGACCCGAGAAAGGCATGAAAAGAAATGATCTCATTAGTTCTTAAATCATGAAAGTAAAAAGGCACGTATTCGGCATCGAGCAACTTTTCATGCGCCTCAACAAATTCCTGCGGCAGGCGGCCGCTAGACTCTGCTCGAGTGATACCCTCCATACTAGCATGTGCTGCAGCAGGTGATTCGTTACTTTGAGTTGAAGCTCCATTAATAACACTTCCATACTCAATTTCTGACGGTAGTAGGTATAAGCTTGGAGTTGACGAGCCTCTCCATGCTAGGCGCATTGAATCAATGCCGCCGGCGACCTTGTTGCCGTCTCTGCTTTTGAGGGCATGAGATGCAGGATTGTAAGACATAGCAGAGATACTTCCAGCACCGGAGGCATTTACTTCTGAGAGATCTCCTGACGGTGTTATCTGATCCACAGAATACGGGCTGGAGGCCGCTCTTATTGTCGCATCTCCGACAGTTGCCAAAGTATTAATGCAAGCGACTATCTTTGAGGACCTAAACACATCTAAGATGGCAATGGCTGCAGTTGCTCCTTCCAAGGAACCGCTAGCAGTATCTCCTGCTGCAGCAAACTTTTCATTTAAAGTCTGTGCATCTCTTAAAACTGCTCGGCAAAAATTAACGTAAAAACCCGGGGATGCCCCGATGTTTTCTTTCGCATCATTAATTCGAGATTGAGCGTCTAAGTTTAAGGGTGACTTGGCGACGATATCTGTGTCATTGTTACCTAGAAGAATGGCCATGCCCATATCAACACATGTCACAAAGTCTGCCGCAGTATAGACAAACCCTAAGTCCATATTACTCAGCTGAGATGACCTGCCGGTTGCACGACCATTTTTTGCTTTTTCAACGAAGCTACCCTTAGTGTAAGGAGCACTTCCTGGTCCGGGAGGTGGTCGACCTACATCAAGCAGAGAGCTTATTAGGTCGTTGCTTCTCACCGTCTCTGCAGTAACTCCGATAATAGCATCAGCAAGAGCCTTCATTTCAGTCTGATCTAGGCTTGCAAAAGTACTACTGGGAGTGTTAAGCTGCCCAAAAGAGCTTATAGGCTCACCGTCATCTGGTTCGTTAAACTCACCTACGGATGCTTTTGACGTATCAAATGCTTCGTTATTTACAGCACTGTTTGTTAAATTTCTAGGGCGAAGGGATCTTGCTGGGACTCCGATTTTTCCTAACTGAACTTCTCTCTCAGCTGGATCTGATGCGTAGATTCCGGCAGCTGCTGTGAGCATGTCAATTCCCAGAGATTTCAGTTCCTCAGCTTTGAGGGCCTTGCCATCTTGGGTCGGTGCATCAGTAGCATTGGGGTTATACGCGCCGACCTCTGGTTGCAATGATCCCAAGACCTGTTCGTCAGGATCTGACTCAGCATGCGCAAAAGTTCTATTAGAGACAGCGGCGAATCGGTTCATTCGCAAGACACCGGACACTGTGGCTTCAACGACTGGGCCGGCGCCTTCTTGGATATCAGGATCACCGTTAGCAGGCCCGGGGGTTCCCGCTACAGTTCGACCATGTGGACGATCAGTCTGCCTACCCAAAGGCTCAGTGTTCACATCAGAAAATATCTGACCCCCGGTTCGTCTGGTGATCTCATTGCCCTCGTGGTCAACGCCTATCTGGTCATCATTTCCAGCTCGGCGACCGAGCGGGCCTCGCTTAAGAAATTGGCCGATGGTCATTGTCTGGCTGGGGCGATCGATAGTTCCTGGCCTTCGAGCCCGCGGAAGATATTGACTATTGGATTCTAAGCTTCCGCCTCTGCCAGGTTGACGAGAATTAATCTGGGTGTCACTTAAGACCTTACTCCTGGCAGAACTAATGCTCACGCGCTCAACGTTGTCCACGGGCTGCTGCGAATCAAACGGAAGATCATCTTGTCCTGACTGTTCAACGCCCGGAAGGGCCCCGTAATCTGCACTTGGTGCAGTAAAGTCGTTGCCTAGGTTTCCGTCCTCGTTCTTGTCTTTCGGAACAAGAATCTTTTTTGTGTCATCGGCCAACCTTATCTCCCTTGAGCATCTTGGTGGCTTTGACCACCTTAGAGAGTGCTTTTAAGTACTCCGCCAAGTGACTCTCCACTTTTAAGCGGCTTTCTTCAGGCAGATCTGCTAAAGCTTTGGCGACTTCGGGAAGCGAGCTTAGATCGATCTGCTTTTCACTAGTTGAGGCACCCTTATTAAGTATGTCTTTGCTCATTTTCTACTCCCCTGCGGGGTTCTCATTAGCGGCTGCAGCTTGAAGGGCTTGCTCACCCGTCACTCCGGGCCTAATCTGGCCTGAGTATGCTGCTGAAGCGATGGCGTCGCCGTCAACAGGCAGAGAGACATTAACAACTAGATTGATGGGGCCTTGTGTCGCCGTGCCTGCTCGACCGCCTCTAAGCGCTGCGTTGGATTCACCCGTGAGTGCCACATCGCCTTCCATCGAGCCTTGGCCCCCCAGCCCCAGCTTTTCCTTTGCCTCATCTGCGAGGTCTTTGGCTACGTTCTTGACTTTGGCGACCGTCGCCAATTTCTTGGCTTTCTCGGCAGTCCACTTCTTTGCAGAATCTAGCTTCTCTATCTGGTCTTTTCGAAATGTCGGATCGGCCAGCATGTCGATGAACTGATCAAACGTATTGACGGCATTGTCGATTTTTTCTGGCATGCCACGTTCTAACTTCTTGGTTACTTGGGACTGGAGAGCAGTGAACTCCGGTGCCTGTTGCGCTTCGGCTACCACACCCATCATCCCGCCGGGTACGGTTTTCCTCATGGCTTTCTGACCTCCGGTTAACAGATCCCGAATACCCTCTCCTAATTTTTGTTCGGCCTCGCCGGTGACGCCGGCGGCTGACCTGACTGCTCTCATGGTCATACCTGCCATCGCGGCTTCGCCTTTCTCTGCCATTACAGGAATGAGTTTTTTCATCTGGTCTGTTAGCGCTTGTACTGACTCAGAATTCTCTTGGTTTGCAGCCACAACCTGCGACTGCAAGTCGCCCGCCTTTTCAAGACCTGCAACTTCACCTGCGACCTCTAAGCCACCTTGACCCAGAGCTTTCATCGTGTCCTCAACACCCATTCCGGTCAACTCAGATAGGTAATTAAGCTCTCGGCGGCCCATATTCGCAATGTCAACGCCGGCACGTGATGCAGCCTCTTGAATCATTTGGAGTCGTTCAGTAGGATCTTCGGTGGCGAACAGCTCAAAGGCGTCAATGCTAATACCAAATGATTGACCTAGCATAGCTGCTTTCTCTGCGGCTGAATCAAAATCGTCGAAGGAGTCCACAAGGCCTCCTCCCATTGTAGCAAGAGAGACTCCTGTCTTTGCCGAAGCTGCAGCGACTCGTGCTAGCTGCGATTCAGAGAAAGTTGCAAATGACTTCATGTTCTTTCTAAGGGCATTCTGTCCTTTTTTGATAATGCTAAAGTCAACTCCGGAACTTTTTGCATATTTGCTTGTTGCTTTGGCTGCAACTGCCATCTGACCCTGGATTGATGTCCCGAAGGCTGCAGCTCTATCGGCAAAGATTGCAGTCTCTTCCGCAGATAATCCAAGCGCTGATCGAAGACCGCGTAAATTTAGGATGATCTCAGGGTCAGTGAGCTCTTTTTTAAATCTGTCTAAGTTCTGGGCCACAGCACCTTGAATGTCATTCTGCTCTTTGATAATTTCCTGCTGGGCTTTGGCAGGATCTATGGATAAGGTTTTAAGGCGTGCATCAACTGCCATTTGCCCTGTCGCTTGATCAGCGACCATATTCCGGAGCAGCTTTTGATTTCTTACGAATAGCTTTGAGCTTTCAGAATCAAGAGATCCGAAAGTTTTAATCGCATTGATCTCAATTTCCCTTAAAGGGGCGGAAAGCTTATCAAAACCTCCCATGCCTGTTGCTACTCCAGCCAAAAGTACAGGTCCGAGCTCCCCTCCTAATTGAGTGACTGTTTTGAGATCCACACTCAGGGCGGCGAAGCCATCCTTAGATTTTTTGTTTACCTCATTTACCTTATCGAGTTGGCGGTTTGATTGCTTGAGAACCTCTTGTTGAGCTTTAAAGGAAGCGCTTTGCTTATCGACGGCACTGCCGGCTGCAAGGGCGGCCTTTGTATACTCATCTTGTACCTTCTTAAGCTTTTCAACACCTTCTTTAGAATACGCGGCTTGTAAATCACGTAAAGATTTCGCGAGAGCAGCATTCGCCTCGGCCATCTCCTTGACGGCTTGAATCTGCTCTTTTGTCGGTGTGTTAGCCATGGGTTTTTTGGATCCTTATGGCTAAATATGCCCTAGGTGAATCTTCTTGTCATAGAAGCATTTCTAGATCGAGTTCTCTGCGAAGCTTTATTTGCCCTATTTGCCTTTTCAGAAAACTCTTTTATTATGCGATCCATGAACCACTGTCTATACGAAATAGGTATCTTGTAGCACTCGGTGTAGCTAAATCCTCCGTGCTGCATTAGAAGAAACGTGGTCTCCAGAAAGATTTCTCTATCCTCGGGACCAAGGCCAAAGAAAGTTTGCCCCTATGGGCAGGGGCAGTTCCTCCTCATGATCGCAATTTCTGCACTCAAAATATGATCTCATGAGAACAGTGGGCTCGTTAAGGCTTACAAACATGCGCGCAGCGAGAGAATCTTTTGCTGGCATGTTCCGAACAAACTTACTAATATATGACTTATCAGTATTGCCATCTATCGATACAATAGATCTAAAAAGACTATCAGTAACGGTAGACTCAGAAGTGAAACCTTGCTTCTTTTTTCGATCATCGGTCGACTGTGCTTCTTTTTCAGCGTAGCCCGTAGTAAATCTTATATTAACTCTCTTTCCTGATGCAGGTAAGATCACCTCAAATTCATTCAATCCCGGAGCAACAGGCTCTTGAGTAAGTGATCTAATAGGGAGCTCTGTTAGATTGCTCTGATGGACTTGGCTAGTCCCGCAAGATGGGCAATTGATATTAACACTATAATCTGCACCGTATCCTGTAATTCTTATAGCAGTTAGAATTGCATTTCTGTCACCTGCTAAAAGAGTGTCAGGATCAACGCTCTTATCAATTAGGCAAGAGTTAATGAGGCGGGATACCATGTCGCCGCTTTTAAGCAATGCTCTGGACGTGAGTATATCCTCTTCTCGCGCAGTCATCGCCCTAATATCGACAGTCTGTGCCATGTGAAGTGGGTGGGCCTCAGGATAAACTTTACCAAGAGAAGGCAACGGTACAGTCTCTACTGGAATATCAAAGCCTAGCTCTTGATGGAGTTGTTCTACTGTTTGCCTCTCTACAGGTAACTCTTCTCCCGTAGAGCTAAAAATATCATTTCTAGACATGAAATCTCCTTATGCAGAAATTGTATTACAGTTAGATGAACTGTTAAATTCAAGAAATCTAGGTATTAAATATTATTAGTACTGGAGTACGCAGTTGTCAAATCTGAGCGTCAAACTGATCTCAGTTGCATTATCAGTGTCATAGTTAAGGTCGTTAAAATTAGCATCTGTGATAAATGCACCCTTTACGTCCCAAAGCTCAACAACTGTTCCAATCGGGTCAAGCATCTTGAGCTGGCAATCGCGCTTGTAAAAGTCAGCGTATCCACTGCGACCTGAAACTGATTCAAAGTGAGTGCGTACCCATTCCATTACCTGCTGGGCGCCGGAAGGAGCGATTGGATCATGGAGCGTAACACCCATTGTCGAAAACGTTGTTTTTCCTGCAACATATCGGGTGTGATTAATAAAGGGTATCGGAACTTCAGCTGTCTGGATCTGTGGTCGAGCTGCAGCCTTCATCAAGAAAGCGTCAATGCCCTCAATGGCAAAAACCCACCTAAACTGGCGTTTCGGTTCAAACTTATTTGGAAGCATTTCAGCAACGGAAAGGGTCTCAGCCATCACAATCTCCTAGAATCTCACGATATAAATATATGCTTCTGATAAAAACGTCCATCAAAGTCCGTCCACTCCTGAATTTGTTACCACAAAGTCAAGAGAGATAAATTCTGCAGTTCTTGTGGGTTGAAGGAATATCTTTCCTCTGACAGTATTATTTTCAATATCTGACTGTGTTGTTGTGCTTGAATCTATAACCACTTTAAATCTGTCGATACCCTGATTCTGCTGGACTCTCTTCATTATTGGCGTTACCAGCGCAGTAAATCTCTGGAGGGTTGATTCTCGATTCGGCTCAAAGATAAGCTGCTGCGCAACTTGCTTAACTGAGCGCCTCAAATCGATCAGGAGCCTTCTTACGTTAACTCGATCAAGTGCTGTTGCTGCAGTTTGCAATGTTCTCTGTCCGAATACAACGGGACCCTGCGAATTTGGGAAACTCACTATTGGGTTAATTCTCTTGTCGTTTAAATCATCAATATTGTCTTCGTTTAATCGTACTGCCGTAGAATTTGCAGAGATCGAACCACGTGCGAAACCTGCGGGTGCGAACCACGGGAACGCGACGGCATCATTGAATGAAAATGCGCCAAGGACGGATACAGAGGGCGGTACTTGGACCGTCGCCGTATTTGCTGTAACTGTCTTAGTGGCACTGTTTAAAGTCTTAACTTGAACGTCCATGCTTAAGTCTGGGAAGTAAGCAGCTACGAAGGAGGAATCTAGGGCTCGGTCATTAAATGCCGACACTGTATTTGTCACGCTCACGTTTTGAATAGACGAAGTTACGACGGCATTTACTGTGTCTCTCTCCTGGATGTCCATCAAGTACAAGGCATCAAATCTATTCTCAACTGTCGTTATCGCAGAATTAGATATGGTTGCAACTCTCATTCCTGGAACTGCCAGAAGTTGAATATCAACATCTGCTTTTTCTCCGATCACATCAAGGGCTTTCTTGAAGGATCCCACAGTATTTCCGGCAGTTAAACCTCTATTGCTGTCATCCATCTCACCTTTAGCGGACAGATTATTGAGACGAGATGCGTTCTTGTCGAAGATGTTTACACCGTCAAAACCCTGCTGGAATGGCATGGTGAACTTAGCTAACCTTCTTACCGATGGGCTGGCTGTGTCATTTACCTGGAAAGCTCTCGTCTTATTATCCGGGCTAGTCGAAATACTTCCACCTCGGACATATGACCAGCTAGCAACTAGGTAGCTATCAACAGTCGTAGCGAGACCATTTGACCCCGTTGCAACCCGCACATTTTCGAGAGTAAACCCGTTGTTGTTAAATCTATCTGAATCCAGAACAAATCCGCTTGAATCGGCTTCTCCGGCATTGGAGCCTGTCAGGGGATTCAGATTTGACGGGTGAGAATCTGAGAAGAATTTGGTGAAGTTTGCGATCGTAGGATCAGTCACAGAGCTCTTGTTAGGTTCATTAAGAAGAATCTGTTTCTCAAACTGAACGCCCCAGTACAAGGATCGATTTGGAACCTTGCGAGGTGATAAGCCAATAGCCAAGTTCTTTCTTAGCGGAACCGGAGGCTGGACAACTGCCTTAAGCGTGAGCGATGTGTTCTTTTGAGGACGACCAGAAGCGCCTGCTGCTGTTTCCTGCTCAGGTGGTGCACAAAGAGCATTTGATCCTGATGTGTTCAGGTGATCAAGGCCTCGGAAACCGAGCGGCAATGCTGTTGCATCAATCTCAGCTTCATCGACATCTGAGGAAACCTCAACTCTTATTCTAGCAGAGACGTTAGAATATTTTCCTTGAACGACTAGCTTTTGAGAGCCAGCTGCTTGGTCAAAATCATAAAATGTATTGAGGTCGCCGATTCTTCTGGCAATGAAGTTCGGAGATGTAGGATCAAGGTTTAGGCCTCTGTGAGCCTCATATGCAAAAACATTTTCGTCGTTATCATAGAAGTCTCTAAGAACAAGATCGAAGGTCCCGTACTTATCAAGAGCATCAGGTGACTTAGATACGTTTTCAATTGAAAGCTTATATTTGGTGTTTGAGCCAGCCGGATCGCCTGACTTACCTTTAAGCACGCCATCACTTAGCAGGTGAACTCTAAATAAGTTCTTTGAAGTACCGCCAAATTTCTGGGATACGATGAATGGCGTTCTAGCAGCTCTAAATCTTTCTCTAAAGTTTTCAAAGTTTGGTGCGGCAGCTGCACTTGTGTTTCTATCAAGTGCACCTGTCAATAAGAACGCGTTCTCGGCGCTTCCAGAGTAGTGGCCTGCAGGACTAACTGCATTGTTTACCTGTGATCGGCCCCTGGTAGTAATTCCTGATCCCGTCACTACTGCATATTCTGGATAAACGTCATAATGTGTATAAAGAACATACCCATGATCCTGGAGAGCTTTCGGATCCTTGTTGAACACATTTGCAAAGTAATCACGATCAACAGGATTGAAAGAAGCAGTTAGAACTCTTGGATAATCAGACCCCTTATGCCCAGGGAGGAGCATGGTGAACTTCGGAGAAGAATTAACATAGTTAATGGTTCCTGTGAGGAAGCCCACAGTTGTTCCTGTGTCATCTGCATCATTCTGACCTTTGTAAGATGACGTCATCGTAGAAGTAGGTGTATTTCCTCTATTCATCAGGCCGTTTGAACATGAAAGACGCAAGTTAACACCCGAGGCAGCCATCAAAACTCCTCGAAGGATTGAAGATGCACCTCTTACAAAGTCGCTATCTGCTGCTCTCTCAATGCCTGCATCAGACAAGAAAGTACTTCCGGCTGACTCTGACATATAACAGCCCAGGAAGAAGGTTCTCCCCTCTCCGGCGCCGCCTGTATTTGCATCGGGATTATCCCCTACATATTGGGTTGGGAGAGGTTGACGGGCACCAACAACGAATCCTGCACGCGTAACAGTTCCGTCTGTTGTTGATCTTCTTTTACCGTCGCCGGAACCTAAGACTCTTACGTATGTCAGGGCATTAGAATTTCTTAACCATTCCCGAGCGGCTATCGGACCGAACTGGTCGCCGCTGATAAATCCGAATTTTGATTCGAATTCTGCGAAGCTTGAAACTGTGATCGGAACAAAAGCAGGCCCTTCCTGTGCTGTTCCTATGATTCCTGCAGGAACGCCAGTTGGACCCGCTGGGGTTGGTCCGGACCTGTCGATCTCAAAAGCTCTTACTCCGGGGCTTTTAAAAGTACGTTCGGCCATTACTTAAATCTCCAAATCATCATTCTTAACTATGCTTTACTCAAAGCTTACGCCGGCATTTGTTATGATGAAATCAATTGATATGAATTCGATGCTTCTTGTAGGAACTATCACAATTCTTCCGTTGAGCCTGTTCGATTCAATATCCTCTTGAGAATTATTTGAATCGTCCATCACTACTTTGAACTGTTCTATTCCGCTTTGAGCTTGCACCACTGCAAGTAAAGGAGAAACCTGTGCAACAAATTTCGACCTTAGCGCAGGTGTATTTTGTTCAAAAACAAACCCGTTTGCGACCTGTGTTACGAGGCGCTTGACTTCAAGAAGCATTCTTCTAACATTAACTCTATCCAGGGCAGACTTCGCCATCTGGAGTGTCTTCTGCCCAAAAATTACAAATCCTTGTTGCGGGAAAGTTGCAATTGGATTAATTCTTGCGTCATAAAGTTCGTCTCTATCTTTAGCAGTCAGCCTTACACCAACATTTTGCACGAAATCTAGGGCTCCCCTGTTGAAGCCTGCAGGTGCAAACCACGGGAACGAAACCTTGTCATTAAACGCAAGAGCTGCAAGGGCCGCAATAGAAGAAGGAACCTCTACGTTAGCTCCTGTGCTGACATCTTTTATCACCACGTTGGGGAAATATGTTGCTGCAGCGTTATTATTAATGGTTCTTCCCTCAAATTTCGATATCGTTTTTGACACGCTTGGGCTAGCCGTTGAATCATCAAACAGTCGATTTCCGTCGCTATCATAATGGGCGATATCTAACAAGTAGATTGACTTACCGTAATCCTTGTTTTTATCAAGTGCATGATCTGTAACAAATGATTCTCTTATGCCCGGAATTGCCAAAATGTTTGTATTGACTGCTAGCGGATCTGTCATGATATCAATAGCAGTCTTATAGGAAGCAATCCCGTTGTTATCTTTTCCGGTGCCGGCCATATTTGCGCTCATTCCCGGAGAAGTGAAGGAACTATTTGCTCCTCCTCCGGTATCGAGAGAAGTTGACTTGTCATTTAATCTGGCAGCATTTTTATCCAAAATATTCAGGCCGTCGAAACCACCGTAGAAAATATTGGTGAATTTGGCATACTCTGTAAACTTATTAAAAGTTATTGAAGATGTTTGATTGACTAGAGTTGCCAAAGTAATTCTATTAGTTCCCTCACTCTGTCCGTCATTTACGGTATATTTAGTGGGATCTATTACGCCGTCTCTAATGTATGCGGCTTCTGTCATAAAGGGGTCAACTGAGCCCGTAATTTCAGTGTCGTTAAAAGTTCCCGTGGACGATCCGCCAGCAAGCCTAGATAGAGCAACTCTGGCAAGGGTAAACTTATTATTATTGAAGGTCTTTAGATCGTTCGCATGCAAGGGTATTATCTGGGATCCTGTTGTTAAGACGTCCATCTTTTCAATTCCCAGAAACTTTGTCTGGTCGATCAAACCTTGATTAACTTCAGATGAGTTGTTAGCGCGAAGAGCTGCATTAGCTAGACCCGACCCCTGGATGGTTGAGTCTCCTGGGCACATCGTAGTCTTAACACCCCAGTAGAACCTGGGCTCAATTGTCTCTTCGTCACCCGGGAATCCTACGAACGGAATAGCACCTGATTTCACCGCGCCGTTTGTGACCTTAAACCTTAGCGGCACCGGTGGAACGATTGAGCCCGTTAAGCTTTCATTGGTATCACGCCCAGGGAGGGAGTCAGCATTATGAATACCAAGTCGAGTTCGAGTAGGCTCAAGAGCATCAATAGCATCACCCATGTTATTATTAGTCTTGAGTGCAGGAATACCTTTAAACCCAAAAGGAAGGCATTCCTTGGGTAAGTTTCCATCTGCAAGATCAGATGCTAAAACCACTCTCACAATATTTGACTTATTTGGATATTTTCCAGTGACAACTAGTTTTCTTTCTGTGTCCTCTATGGCATCAAAATTAAATACTGCTTTTCGGTCACCGATCATTCGCCCAATGAAATTTTCTGAACTGGGATTGAGATCGCAGTTCGGGAAAGACTCCAAGATTTCTCTTGACTTATCATTGTCCTCATATCTACGAACCTGGACTGTGAACGTTCCATACGGATTATTCTCATCTGTTGATCCTCGGATGCTTGCTATGGAAATCTTAAACTTCCCTATTGGGTAAGCTCCGTCATCTAGAGTTTCAAAGTGAAACAAGTTGTATTCAGTTTTACCAAAGGGCTGCGAGATAAAACTCGTAGTCCTGGACGTCGTGTATCTAGTGTCAAATCTACCGAAAGCTGTCAAAAAATTCTGACCTGCTTTGTTGTTAGGAGATGTGATCGAAGATCCTGACATCATTACGACAGATTTGTCAGAAATTGACATTGCAGCTAGTTCAGACTCAACATCAAAAGCCGCGTAAAGTAAATGCTTTTCTTGAGAGAACTTTTCAGGATTAGTGTTTAGGATATTTCTAATGTAATCCTTGCTGCGCGGATTTAATGATGCAGTTAGGACTCTAATGCCGTTTGCAGCATCAGGTGCTTCTCCGCCAAATCCGGTATCTGAAGATGAAATTATCAGCTTGAACTTCTCTGCCATTCCGGTTGTATTACTTGCAGAGGCTGGTGTAGCAATGTTATCACCCCCTTGGAGGGCAAGATAATCTCCAGAATTATAGACTGAGGCGTCGAGCGACGCACTTAGGACGCCAGCTCTCGCATCGCTCGTAGTAAAAATAACACCTCGAATTAGATTTACGTAGTTAGAACTACCGACAGAATCATTGTGGGTGAAGATAGGAAACCCATAGGTTTCTGAACCTGACAAAAAATGCTTTGCTGCCAGGAAATGAACTGTTCCCAAAGAATGCTTTACGTTTGTTGTTACGGGTGTGATTTTAAATCCCGCGTTTTTAACAGTTCCCTTTACTTCTGTAGTAGTGATATCGGTGGAAGTTGAATTTGCGCCGGCTCCGAGAACTCGAACGTAAGTTACGGCATCTCGGCTCTTTAAAAACTCGTTAACTGCGTAAGGGCCAAATTTCTTAGAATCAAGGTCACCAAACTTTGTTTTAAAGTCTGCCATCGATCCGATTGTGATCGGTACAAACGCAGGACCTTTTTCTGCAGGCCCTACTACTCCTGCAGGTGTGCCTAAAGGTCTTTGAACTCTTTGTGTTAAATCAACCTCTTGTTCAAAAAAACCCGGAGATCGAAAAGTCTGCTCAGCCATATGATTAGTCTCCTACGGGATTTACTAATGTCACTTATAAATATGTAGAGAAGGTTCAATTGTCACTTTAAAGCTCATCGATCTTGGTAGCGATTCTTGCGCTAACGACTGTCTCCCCTTTTCTTTGATTTCTCGTGAGTACTTTTAGGTACTCTATGTCGCCCTCTTTTGTGAACGGATTTATTACTTGTGTTCTTGCTTTTAAGTACGAGTAACGCTCATCTTCGACGATATCTCCCGCGGTGTTGATTTCATTCACATCGCTAAGAATAAATTTATCAATTTCACCCGTAGGATCAGGTAATCCAGTCGGATGTTGAACTATTGGAGCATTTGCAGTGAACATATCAAAGTGAATATCTGGAGCGGAAACAAATTTTCTAAACGGGCTCATATCACCAGGGTTTTGAGATGCAACGATAAACCCTGGAACCTTGACATTGAACGTGTACCTAATTATTCTCTCATCATTTGTAAAGTCGTCAAAATTATCCTGGTTGCTGACTGTTGAATCTGGGTACGCTACAAACCAGTATCCTTTGTCAGATTCTAACTTAAACTGGTTTCTATTTCCCGTATAGGCTCCCACAAGTCGCTCAATCATCTGGTTCATGTGAGTTGTGTAAGAGGTCCAAAAAGTTATCTCATAAGACACGTCAACAAAGTGGGGAAAAGGTATAGTGATTACTTCATATATGTGATGATCTTTGACTGTATTTGAAATTAAAGGGCCGCTAGATGCAGTCTCAACTGGAACTCGTCTTGAGTTAACAGTTCCGGGCTTAGATGATATTGGATCCGAAGCGGTCGAATTGTTATTTGAAGATCTTACGTTTTCCTGGTGCTTGAGGTCTTGACGATTAATTAAGTTTTGATAAACTGGATCCCTGCTACTCAGCTTTCTTCTTAGTATTAAATCACCCACATCAGAAAGCCTTTCTACTGCAGCTGACTGGTCGATGGCAGTTCTTCTGATTGATATTAGCGGGAGTATAAAAGCATCGTTTTCATCTTTGATTGGTTGACGCCTTTTAACCAGCGCGAATCTTTCTCCTGTCGCAAAGATAACGGGAACATCTCGAGACTGATTTTTCTGCGTTACTGTAAATTTTATTTCTTTGTCAAAGAGGTCAAAAAGAGCTTTGTCGATATCTTCTAACCCGCAAGGAGGTAAATGAAAATCACTAGGAACATTTTGCCCTTCTAAGCCCGAAGGTATTCTTTCCTTCTTCGAAGTAGGATTCAACGACGTTTTTGTTATTGTTTGTCTAACAGTCATAACTCAGTTACTCATCATAAAAAGCAGAACCTGCTGATGTAGGATCGCCTTTCTCTGAGACTTCTTTGGGTCTCGTTATTGGTTCATCTAAGACGCCTTTTCTTCGAAGCTCTCTAACGTCGCCTGTTTCTCCTTGATCGTTAGTAGGAAATCCTCTTTGCTGGACAAATGTTTCCTGAATTGCATCCGGATCCGTAAGCCCCTCATCGGTTGGTCCAAGTACCCTGGTAAAGAAAACTTGCTTGCGACTTTGTTTACCTATAACCTTGATTCCATCGTTATGTTCAATCTGGCCAAAGATATTCTTCGTTACCGTCACTGACGTTATTTCGAATATGACACTGCCATAAGTGAAAAAGTCGCCCGTATTAATCTCTATCTTTCTATCTAGAAGATCTCGAGACTGTATGAAAACCTCTATGTTCTGTGTCTTTTCAACACCGTATCTGTTGGTTGTAAAAGACGGTTCTTGATAATCAACTAGGCACTCAATCTCAATCGGAGATTCAAATATTTTCTCTGGAGCCTCGTCATAAAGCTCATTTATCTTTGTTCTAGACTCTGAGATTGAGTAATAGTATATTTTTTGACCTATAACATCCTTTATCAGCTCTTTTGTAAGATCATTGATAAAGTTTATCTCACGAGGTGTGACAAAAAGTCTTGCCATCTAGATCTCCCCTAACCCATCGTAATCGCGCGACCGTTCGGGACAGGGACGGTTCGCAAATGCTTTTGTATGTTTTCAGCTTTCGTCGCATTTGTCTCAATGATCTTATCGTACGTCATTGAATCTAGCATTTCTCTAAGCTGCGTTATCAATTCTTTCTTATCTTCTCTACCTTGCGATACCAATGTATCACCATCAAGCTGAATATCAGTGTTGGGAATGGGCAAAGATTTAAATTTAGATCTTACAAGACCCAGAAGCTCTTTGCATAGAGATAGGGTATATTGTCTAACCCACTGTCGACCGATGCTATTGACATTAGTGTAGGTCAGATTTCCAAAAGGAACATTTGAGAGGTTAGATACACCGTAAATTGTATCATCTCCGAAGGATGGATTCAAGGGATCAGGAGAAAAAGCGACACGTATGAATATCTTTTTATCTGTCTGGTCTCCTGTAGGCATAGGATAAATTCTTATATTTTGTCCTACAATCTTATAAGAATAGTTAGATCTTCTAACTCTATGAGACACATCCATTTGACCGGCTCTTAAGATATCCTCAAATACAGGTAAGACATAAAATATTGTCTCAGGAGTGAAAGACTCAAAAGAGAATTCATTGTTGAGGTAGTTTACAGCAGATGTTGTATCGAAAAATCTATATGCTGCCTGCGGGTTAAAGTGAAATACCTCCTGGAGCTTCATCTTCGTAGTCTGAGTATTCAATGATGAAGAATAGATTAGGTTTCCCTCTTTGTCCTTAAGATTTTCATAAATATTATAATCTTGATGGCCGTCTCTTAGCTGTATTGATCCTGATATGCTATCGTAAGATCCGCCTACCCCGGCTTCAAATGCATAAGGTTCCGCTTGACGATCTAAAAATTCTAGCGTCTCTCTTGGGAATTTTTGCTCGGATCCTGACATGCTGCCAGTTGCTGTTCCCAAGAATGTTGAAAGTTGCGATCTTGCCTGATATTCGTTGACAATTTGACCATATTGAAAGAAAGACTCTTCAAAGCAGGCAAAAATTTGCTTTTTTGTTAATTCGACAGACAGAATATCGTCGCCGAGCTTTCGCTTAACAAATGTCACCATCTTGTCAGCATCAGATTTAAAATCTGTGTCACTATCAAATGCGGCGAATGGTGTAGGATTAGATGTATTAGCGAATGTTGCCACGAAGCTCTCCAGAAACTCTCACAGTATAAGTATGAAGTCCGGAGACTTAGGACATGATCATCTCGCTTCCAAAAACAAAAAAAGAAAAAGGCGCCCCACTTGGGGACGCCTTTCTCTTCTAATGTGACAGTACTAAGTCTTAGCTGTCAACCACTATATTATGCGGCGGCTACGGCAGCATTGGCGAAGGCCGTTATCACCCTGGTGCTCGTAGGCCCATAACTATCACACACATGAAAGGATGGGGCCCCCCAAAAAAAAATGAAAAAGGCCGCACAAAAGTGCGGCCTTAGACATTTAAATAACGCTAACAAAGTTAGGCGGTATTATTCTATCTCCTAGACTGTTGTCACAGGAGGGCCGGCAACGCCGGAAAGACCTAGAATTATCCACCCGATAGTATCATCAACGTATTGAAGCACTGCGCGGTCACCCGCGTCAGCAAAAACGATTGTTGCCCACCCGGTGCCCGTGGAATTTGTCGCCGCAGTCAATGTTCCGTCGCCTCCGCCGTCTGTTGCAATATAAATGGTTAACACCTGCCCGGGGGTACCGTTAACTATCGTTAAAGCCTCGGCGTCACCGCCGGTGGTTTTTGCAACCACACTGCTGGTTACGGGAATCGCGAGTGCATCGGCTGCTGATGTTGTGCTGCCACCCGGGTGATAGAATCCGTTTATGAATCCTGCTCCCGAGGATTGAACTAACCCTTTGTTTTTAGTATAACTTACCTTTGGCATAATATTCTCCTTTATTTTGTTCGCATGATTCCGACACGGTGGCGAGGCCACCCTTATGCAATGTGTCGGGCCTAATATTAGATATGCTTGTGAACTTAAAAAAAGAGGAAAATATACGAACAAAAAAAGGGGAGCCCTTTCGGACTCCCCTTCATGAAACCGAAGTTTCTATTGTCGCTTAGATGATGTTCAAATCAGCAACCGTGACTGTACCGTAGAAGTCAGCGCGAACCATCTTCTTGCCGTAGCGAGTCATCACGCCCTTGCGGGGTGTGAAGTCTTCTGGCGCGAAGATCGTTGGGGTGACGATCAGCGGAACATACGGAGCATAAACATAACCTGTCTCAAGGTAGCTACCACCCTTATAACCAACAAGAACCTTGTTGCGAGGGAAGTAGGGGTCCTTGTAGACCGTGAAACGATTGCTCAGCGAACCAACCTTCTCAGCACCGAGATTGAACGGCGAGGCAACTTGGCCCTCTCCGTCAAGGCTCAGTGAAGGACGGTAGAAAACCGAAGCTTCGAACATGGTGCAAACATCTGGTGAGGTCACGATGAAGTTTGCAGATCCACGTAGAGTCTTGCGGTGAATGGTGTTAGCACAATCGATGATCGTCTCAACGAGAGTTTCGTACCACTCACGAACTGTACCCGTGAAGCGAGGTCCTGCGGAAAGGCTATCGGTCAACTTGACCTCTTGGCCAGTTTCCTTGTTGAGGAACTTACCGGGTGAGCGTGACCAGTAAAGGTTAGCGCCCTTGGCTTCCGTGAGAAGGTCGTTTAGGATCTCACGATCGATTTCCAGAGCAACCTGCTCAGAAAGGATCTGTGTCAACTCAACCTCAGCGTCAAGACTGTGGTATGCGTTAAGATCCTGTGCCAGTTCTGGTGACCAGCGAGCTCTCAGCTTACGTGTCTGAGCTGTGACTGCGATAGACTCAACCTTGATATCAATCTCAGGAATGACTGGGGAAGGCGTGCTTCCGAAGTCAGACTCGAAGGAAGGAATAGTCAGGGTAGAACCGGATCCAGACTCAACATCGAGCGAATCACTAATCGCGTATGACGCGGTCAGAGTTGCACTGAATGTCTTGCCGACACCTTGGTATGTACCGGAGGTGACCAACAGTAAGGCCGCATTGGTCGTCGAGGTCGTAACCATCGGATCAGAGGTGAACACGTTGGTAGAATTGTCGAATGTACCAAGCTGGTTCAAGCGACGAAGGTTAACAACGTTCTTGCCTGCTTGCCACACATCACCGAATGCCTTGAGGCCGGTCTTGCCATCACCATGCACGTTTTGACCGTCAGCCGCAAACAAGGAAATATCCTTGACATTGGTGAGATCAGCAGCCGAGAGAACATCTCCCGTGATGTCAAGAATCAAGAACTGGAATCGACCGTCAGTATTCTGGTTTACATCGGCTTCGATCTTGGCCATAACCTGAGGATCGAATTGCAGAAGCTTAGGATCTGAACCTGTGTGGTGGCAAACAGCTGGAGCCGCCGTGGTCGAGTCTGTAAGCACTGCGTTCGAACCGAATGCACCTGAGAATACAACGTCATCTGTCTTCACAATAGAAGAACTGTGAACCTTAGAGTACGTTGCACCTACAAGGTCATACTGTCCGCCGGTTGCTGTAGAACCGGAACGTACACCCTTACCTGCTGGGTTGTTGTAAATTGACTGCCCGCGGGAATAGGTTTGTGCATCATTAACACTACCAGCTCCGCCAGTTGTCAGTGAGGAATCACCGCCGACGTTAGAGCCGTAGGTGTAATCCAGATAAAAGAGCAGTCCCGAGGGAAGGCTCATTGGCTGGATTGAAACCAGCTCATTTGCGACTAGGCCGCCGAATACACGACGGACAATTGGGAATGCGATATTGGAGAAACCGCGTAGGTCACCTGAGACAGATCCTGCTCCGCCTCCTGAACCGATTGAACTCTGCTCTCGCAAGAGCTCAGCAGTTTGGTTCTCAAGAAGGCGCGCCATGTTTTCGCGCTTTGTTGATTCCAGACCACGGAGAAGGCCGGTGCGAGACCACTTCTCAACCAACCTGGAGTTCTCCTCACCCATGTGACGCGACCGAATTCCTTCGGACAGTGTCTCGAGTGAAAACTTAGACATTTTAATCTCCTTTAGATTTTAAAGTTTTCTTTACTTTATGCCTGCTAGCAATGCCCAGCGGTTTGCCTCTGGGGTTTCATTAAGTGTCATTGCAGCAGACTTGGTTGGACGGCTTGCGCCGCCGATGTTGCGAGAGGATGTTTTACCCTCTGCGCGCTTACTAAATGACTCCGTAAGAGTCTTAAATAGAAGCTTCACCTCTCGCAAGCTTGCGGCGTCATCGAGTGTTTCTATGGCCTGGGCCCGTTGGGTCTGGCTGAGATCACTAT
>Ga0080013_1001924_pt1 | contig 25879 bp, 38 predicted proteins | sample ETNvirenome_6_85_FD_69236 | JGI IMG/M metagenome (GOLD analysis project Ga0080013, IMG submission 69236) | Marine viral communities from the Pacific Ocean - ETNP_6_85 (SPADES assembly) (version 2) | ecosystem: Environmental > Aquatic > Marine > Oceanic | place: Pacific Ocean | collected 2013-06-19
CGAGATTTACTAGGCTCAGTTAACACATTACATAGCTCAAGTCTTCCTACTAGTGCAATAGTTGGGTGGACGGATTTTTTCAAAGAGCTAAACAAAGCATTTGCAACTCTTAAATTAGAATCTGACGACCTAGAAGGACATATTAAGGCTTTCAAAGATGTTAGTGAGGTTCTTAAAAATTAGGAAAATATTATGAGTATGTTAGAAAAAGTAGCTGGTGAACTTAGTGATGAACTTGCTGAAGATGGTATGTATGGTTTTGATTGGGAACTTATTCTTGAATTTGTTATGGAAATTTTGGTTGATTGCTTTAATAATGAAGACGAACTTATGGAATCTGCCAGAAATCCAACAAGACTACAAAAGGCTGCTCTGTCGCTTAAAATTCGCAGAGAAGGATTGGCAAGAGGCTGGAAAGCTTCCAGAAAATTCCGTAATAAAATGTTAGCAAAATCAGCAGAAATGAGTGAAGAACAATTGTGTGGATGTTATCAAGAAGCTTATCACACTATGTACGGAGATTAATATGCCTAGCGTAAACTCAAGTATAATGAGAGTGGAAGATTATGATTCTATTCCCTCTCCACAAGATTTGGTCAACGCATATTCCAACGGTTTTAAAGGCGTTAGAATAGACAGAGCATCTTACTACTCTATGGACAGGGTTATTAATCGCGTTGTTCATGATTTTAAAGACGTTTACAAAGACGCCAGAGGTAAAGCACATCTTCCATATAAAGTGGTGACAATAAAAGAACCACAATTCGGAAGATATGAAAGCCAAACCACTGGCGACTGTGTTAGTCATGCTACCAGAAACAGCGGTATGCTTGACTATTGTATAGATACCGTATTCGGACTAACTGAATACAGCGGTAGATTTGCTACAGAAAATATCTATGGTCATCGTGGTCATGGAGGTCAAGGAGCAAACTGCTCAAGACTAGCATCATATGTGGGTCCAAATGGTCCCGGTGGTTTTCTAGTAAGGAAAAAATATGGTAGTGGTAGAAATTCTGTAGACCTTAGCGTATACAACAGTCGCACAGGGCATAACTGGGGAAGAAGCGGAACTCCTAAGTGGTTAAGTGAAATAGCAGATGACAACAAAGCTTTAAAAGTCTACTCTATTAAAAGTATGGATGATGTTATCACATCTTTATCTTTAGGTTACGGAATTTCTTTCTGTTCAAGTTACGGATTTTCATCTAAACGTAATGAAGATGGCGTATCAGAACAAAGAGGTTCGTGGGCTCACGCGATGGCGTGGATTGGCGTAGACGATACAGATTGGTCACACCAAAATTATGGTGGGCCATTAGTCTTAATACAAAATTCGTGGGGTCCGAATTGGAATGGTGGTCCCAAGCGGCACGAACAACCTGACGGTAGTTTTTGGATTCGTGCTAGTGTTGCTAATAAAATGATTCGCAACGGTGCCGGATACGCTATAGCGTCCGTCCGTGGTTTTAATCCCGTACTTGTCCTAGATACAATGGGGCGTTTACAACAAGAGAGTAAATCGTAATGTTAAATAATTTTTTCCTTCAAGTATTTTTATATACACTGTTGCTCAGCACAACAGCTATGGCTGCGCCTATGGACTATAACCAAATTCCACAGACTGAGGCTATTTATAGCTGGTTGCCTAGTAAATATATGAGTTATGATAATGTACCTCAACTTAATGAAGAAAAATTTAACTTTAACACTGTAAGAAATAGAACTGCCCGTAGATTTCGGTTATTTCGGCTTTTTAGACGATAACCTCCTTGCAAATGGGCAGTCTTAATCGGCTGCCTATTTTTTTTGATTTTTTGCTTGACAGCGGTGAAAAATTCCGTATTATCTAGATAAAGAGTTTAGAGATTGACAAGAACAAAGCCGTAAGGCTTTCATTAAGCCTTGAGACTGGAATAAAGACAGAAAGACCCTGACTAGACGACTGGAATAGAGGAAAAATTAATGCCAACAATGGAAATCACGACAGTGAGCAGTTGTAAAAACGCATGTGCTTACTGTCCGCAGGCTTTGCTGAAGAAATCGTACAACGCAGATAAATATATGAGTTTGGAAACTTTTCAAAAATGTGTTGACAAAATTCCAAAAGACGTTACGATTGATTTTGCTGGATATGTTGAACCTTTTTTGAATCCGCAATGTATGGAGATGATTGAATATACTGTTGAGGCTGGATACGAAGTAAGAATTTTTACAACTTTGGTCGGAATAACCTTGACAGACGTAGAAAGGTTGAGTAAACTAAAAATAGCTGAAATCGTCTTACATTTACCTGACAACGATAACGTGATGAAAGTAAAAGTAGACGATGAATACATTGAAGTTGCAAGAAGTTTTTTCCGAACAGTAAAGTACAAAGGTTCACACTGTTTTGGAACTTTACATCATAAATTAAGACCGATATTTCCGTTTTGTATAGACAAACCCAGTACCCACCTACATAGTAGGGCAAATAACTTATCAGAGAAAGTAGAGTGTAAACGACATGATTACGTTCGCGGTATTATTATGTGTGGCGTTATTCAGAGGCATTCTGTTACGAAGTATGGAATTAGGTTTAATCATAATGTCTTACTACCCGATGGAAGTGTTGGTCTATGTTGCATGGATTACGGTCAACAACACCAGATTGGGAATCTGGTTTTAGAGGATTACGAAGACTTATTTAAAAGCAAAGCATACAAAAAAGTTATGCGTGGTCTCCATGACGAACAGGAAAGTATTCTTTGTAGAACATGTAAGGAAACGGTGAAAGTGTAATGCAGATTAAGACAATTAACAGTTGGTGAATGTATAACTAAAATGGCTAAACACTTAAAAGAACGTAATCTTTGATTACGGAAAGGAAAAAGAATGAGTATTGCAAAATCGTTTGTTCTAAAAAGAAGCATGGGTTCTTTTGTCTCTAAAAGCGGATTAGAAATTTGTTCAGGTGGATTGAATGCCGTATTTACTATTCCAGAAGAAGTAGAAGAGATTAGTTTTGAATTCTTTGAAAGAAATGGTAAGTATCGTGTCCCTGTGTCTATAAGATACGACTATGGAGATTTAGAAATTCAAAACGAAAACACTGGACAACTTACAGATTTGGTTGATTGTAAAGCCGAAAAGCCTCTTTTGAGAATCTTAAAACAATATGTTGGAAAAGAAATCTTTGTTGAATGTTTGTATGATTAATCAAAAATCGTGTTGACAAGATTCGGAAATTGAGTAGATTTGATTGGAAGGTTGAAGAAATCAATTTTTACGCAAGAAGTATTGACTACTTTGTGTTCTCGTAAGGAAATAATAATGTACAATGAACTAAATAAAAAATATCCATATCGTATGTGGTATGAACGACGTAAGTTGGCTGTTTTGGAATTTTTAGCTAAGTATTTTAATTTACATTTAAACTGGTAGTTTATGTTGCGGTGCTGTGTTGGCTAGGCAGGAAGGTTTTCAGTCTTCCCTACGCGGGTTCGATTCCCGCTCGCAGCCCGAAAATCGACGTAACTCCTTTAGTATCAACAACTTACAACTATTTTCTTTTTTGATTTTCCCATTGACAATTGACGGCAACTGCCTATAATTATGACATACGACATACAACATGGAGTAAAATGATGACAACCCTCAGATGTACAGTCGAAGAATTAACCGCGTTTGATAGCATCGACTGCGATTGTGAAATTGCAGTCACATACAGCGTGGAAGCTGGCGACGATGGCGACTATTGGACTCCACCCACTGGCCCAACCATCGACCTAGACGATTGGAAATTCACGGCGGTGATGACATACAACGCCGCTGGCGAACGTGTGACGCCTGAGTCGTTCGGCTTCACTGTCGAAGAAATCAAGGAAAATCTAGTCGAGCAAGTCGAAGCGTATATCGACGCCATCGACGACGAAGATGTTTTTCAGCAAGCTGGGCAAGATGAGGAAAGTGCGCGAGAGGCGTACTATGAGGATAAGCTTGAGCGACAACGCTTAGGCGAATAATCGACGTAACCCCATACGCCGTAAGGAGTTACGGCGAAATGGAGGTCGCATGTTGTAAAACAACAGAAGTGTGTAATAATTGTGCAAACTGGTCTTGTTGTGATAGTTGTTATCATAGTCATTCGACCGAGATTTTAGAAAAAATACATAATGAATTTGTTGCGTAGTTAAAAAATTACATGCCGGTGTGGCGAAATTGGCGAAACGCCTCAGACTTAAAATCTGAGACCCAAGCGGTAAACATTGCTGGTTCGAGTCCAGTCATCGGTACTCTACGAAATAAGAATATGGGCTAGTACCCTGGATTAAGGCGGCATAGCCCAACTAGGCAGAGGCAACGGTTTTAGACACCGTTCATGTAAAGGTTCGATTCCTTTTGTCGCTACTTACCAACCGAAAGGAAAAACATGGTTAAAATCGGAGATATAGTCAGAATTGTTAAACAATCAAAAATGAATTCTCATATATCAAACATGGGATATATCGGAATTGTTGACGAATGTAATGACTTTGCGTTGAATGCTAATTGGTTTTACCCAGACTTAGCATTTGGTGCAACTGATATTGAAAGTGTTGATGTTATAGGTTATGACGAATTAACCCTTGAACAAAAGGCTAGTATTCCACTGAGATACCGAAAGAAAGATTGGTAGTGATGAAAATAGAAAACGTATCAATTATCCCAGATTTAGGAATACAGGTAGTAATTTCTTTGCGTGTTTACATGGGTGCTCAGAATTATAAAAAAGAACAGCCAGACGTTGACTCACCAAGATGGCGAAATATGGCTAAACGTATTTTAAGCGAAGTATGCGAAAACACAGAGTTGGATACAAAAGATTTTACATTCTCTGAAATAAATGTTGGTATGGAAGATGTACGTTTTTACGAAACACGGCAAGAATTTCAATTCTCATTTAAAAAGCAGTCTGCGGCACGCAGTGGGGAAAACAAATGTCAGGAAAAATAGTAACGGTAAAACTAACTAGTGGTGAAGAATTTTTTGGTAAATTACTTAATAGCGATGACGAAGGACTATTGATTGAAAAACCAGTTACAATGACACCTACTCAACAGGGTATGTCGTTGGTTCCTCCTGCTTTAACAGCAGAACATGTTGATGTATTATTTAAACATACTCACGTATTGTTTTTTAGTAATACTAGAGAAGAATTAGCTAGTGCATGGGAAGAAAACTTTGGTAACGGATTGGCTGTTGCTAAGAAGCCTGGACTGATTGTACCAGGATAGCATATGGGTCTGAAACATTTATGGTGATGTTCTTGGCTTTTAACCAAGATAACGAGGTTCAAGTCCTCGCAGACCTACTCTTGACGCGGGTGGGAGGTAAGTATCTCAACGAGGTTCATAATCTTGTATAAACTGGAGCGTTACCAGTACTTCCGCTACTTAATAATAAAACAACCCATGTAGTTCACCTGGTGTGATACCTCTCTGTCGAAGAGGCTGCGGCGAGTCCGATTCTCGTACATGGGGCTACAATTAGCTGCGTAACACTGCGTGGCTTTTTTTTACGCTTACTAACCTTATCAAAGAAACCATAGTTGAATTTAATGTGTTAGGAAAAAAATTATAATGAAAGTTGAAGATGGGCTTAAACTAGATTTTTCCGATGTTCTAATCAAACCTCGTAGAACATTGGCATATAGTAGAAATTCAGTCAATCTTAACAGAGATTTTTCCTTCATGTATTCACCTAAAAAATGGGAAGGTATCCCAATTTTTGCAGCAAACATGGATACGACTGGCACCTTTGCTATGGCTAAAGCGTTACAACAATATAAACTTGTAACATGTCTTCATAAAATATATAGTCCCCATCAGATATTTGACTTCTTTTTTGGTGGTGATGGAATAACACAGTATACTTGGATAAGTACTGGTATTACTAATAGAGACATTATTAGACTAAAAGACATAATGAAGTATGGTAAAAATAGTATAAACATCTGTGTTGATGTTGCTAATGGTTACAATCAAGAGTTTGTAGAAAGAATAGCTTATATTCGTTCGCTTTCTCCAGAAAGCATTATTATGGCGGGGAATGTTTGTACTGCTGAAATGGCACAAGAGTTGATTATTGGAGGCAAAGCAGATATTGTAAAGGTTGGTATTGGTCCTGGTTCTGTCTGTACGACTAGATTAGCAACAGGAGTAGGATATCCTCAGTTGTCGGCAATTATGGAATGTGCTAAAACTGTTCATGGATTAAATAGTGGACCTAAACGTATGGCTCTTGTGTGTACTGATGGTGGCTGTGTTTATCCAGGCGATATAGCAAAAGCTTTTGGTGGTGATGCCGACTTTTGTATGTTGGGTGGTATGTTCGCCGGAACAAACGAATGCGAAGGCGAATGGTTATATGAAAATATAGACTATTATTTATTAGACAAAGATGATGAAAGTAGACTTACTGCTGAGAAAAAGGATAAAAAAAGTCACTTAAAATTTCACGGCATGTCATCCTCTAAAGCACAAGGTGGTAACCTAGCTAAACATCGTTCGTCGGAAGGAAAAGAAATTCATATTCCATATAAAGGTTACGTAACTGACGTTTTAGACGGTGATAATGGAATTCTTGGTAGTTTACGCTCTGCTTGTAGTTATGTTGGTGTTAAGGAACTAAAAAACATGGCTGACGCTACTACGTTTATTAGAGTAAACAATCAGCATAATGCTGTGTATGGAACAGGATTAGAACAATGAAAGTATTCATACAAGTTGGCGACAAAAAACTTCCTCTTAGAACATGTCACAGGATGCTTATTAGGGGTAAATATGTTTGTGCTGCTGACGACGTTTTTGATTTAGGCTTTTCTGTAAAAGACATAGAAAACAATCCTGTAACGCTTTTTATAGACGACCTGGAGATTGAATTAAAATGTTAGGTAATACAAAAGGTTGGTGGAGATAAATATGTGGGGATATTACGGTAGTAAATCAAAAGTTATAAATAAGTACCCTCCACCGAGACACCCTAAAATAATTGAGCCATTTGCGGGTACTGCACAATACTCGCTAAAGTATTGGGATAACGAGGTATTACTTATTGAAAAGTACAGCGTGATTACAAACATTTGGAAGTGGTTACAAACATGCAGCCCTTCGGACATTTTGGGAATACGGAAGTTAAAATTTGGCGAGTCTACAGATGACTTTATCTGGAGTTGTCAGGAAGAAAAAGACCTCGTTGGATTTATTATTACAGGTGCTCCATCTATGCCTAAGAAGAAGGCAAGTCGGTGGAAAACAGTTTGTCGTCCTAATACTCAGAACTACAAATTAAACCTGATTGCCGAAAGCCTTTACAAAATACGGCATTGGAAAATAGTGGAGGGCGATTATAAAGATGCCAAGAACGAGCCTGCGACTTGGTTCATCGACCCCCCTTATTTTGTTGGAGGTAAATACTACAAGTATGGTTCTAAGGACTTAGATTATAATTCTTTGGGTAATTGGTGTTTGGAGCGAGAGGGGCAGTTAATTGTTTGCGAATCCAGTGGGGCTGATTGGATGCCATTTACATATCTAACGACGTTAAGGGGAAATAAAAAAAACTACAACGAAGTGGTGTTTTTAAGATAGGGAGATAAGGTAAAGTAATGCGTATAGTCGTAGTCTCAGGATATTTTAATCCACTTCACATTCTTTAGAAAGAAAACGTAAACAATATGAAAAACTTAAAAAGGAGTTTGAAAATGAATAGTCCCGTTAGGGTATTTGGTCTAGGAAAAATGGGTATAGCTGTGGTCCATGCTTTGAAAAAACTTGGCTATACCAATATCCATACATACGACATAACCACACTGATTGATAAAGAAATAGACGATATAACACAACACACCTGTGATGGCGGATTTAATTACTCAGAAGCTGTATCGAAAGACACCGTAGGTGTTCTTTCGTGTATGCCTTACCATCAGAATTTACCTTTAGCTAAAGCGTGTATTGATAAAGGTGTACCATACACTGATTTAGGCGGGCGAGTTGACGTATCTAAAGCTATTAACGATTATGCTAAAGAAAAAAACGCCACGGCAGTAACAGACCTTGGATTAGCACCAGGGTTGGTCAATCTGGAAGTTATGCACGAAGTACTTCAGGCAAAAACATTTGGAATGACTCCTACAGTTGCTAACATGTCGTGTGGTGGAATACCAGATACTAATGTAGACAATATCCTAAATTACCAATGTACATGGTCTATGGATGGTTTGGTAAATGAATACGTAGATAACTGTCAAGCATTGATTGATGGGAACATTCAAGAAGTTATGAGTTTAACCAATGACTTTAGATTAGATTTTGATAAAATTCATTTTGAATCTTCTAGAACAAGTGGTGGAGCAGCACATACTCTTGAATGGATGCAAAAACAAGGTGTGTTAAACAGCGAGTATCAAACAATTAGAAACCCAGGTCATTTTAATGTTGTTAGAACTATTTTGGGTGACAATAAAGATGCAGACCTTTTGGAATCTATATTTCAGAAATGTGGTTACACAAGTAAAGACATGGTGGTTTGGTCATCAAACGTCTTCACTAAAGAAGGGTATAAAAAACTAACACTAAGTGGTATTCGTCATAACAGCGTTTTTACCGCTATGCAACAATGTACTGCTTTTCCTTTTGTTGCTGCTGCTGATGTCGTATTTAAATCTGGTAATAATAGTCGTGGATATGATGTTATTCTTGATAATTATGATAAATTTCAATCCAATCTTAATGATATTGGTTTTAAACCACAGGCAGTCAAATGAAAAACATATCTTTAGATTTAGTCAGAGTTACGGAAGCTGGGGCAATTCACGCATCAAAATGGGTTGGTTCTGGAAATAAAGAACTAGCAGATAAAGATGCCTCACAAGCTATGCGTGATAGATTTAATCAAATGGATTTTTGTGGTTTAATTAAAATTGGCGAAGGTAAGAAAGATAAGTCGTTTGGTCTCTATGAAGGAGAAATAGTAGGGAAAGCAAGTTATACTGCGGATTTTATGACAGAAGCAACAAGAAAGCTTTACCGCCACCTACAAGGACATACGGTGTGTGATATTGCTATTGACCCTATTGAGGGGACTACTCCTACTGTGTACGGTGGACCAGAAGCTATGTCTGTGGTTGCAATAGCTAATAAAGACTCTATGTATACTACGGAAAACTATTATATGGACAAACTAGTTTGGGGTCCAACAACAAACAGGTTTAAAATTAAGCCATCTTTGCGGTATTCTATTAAGAAAAATATACAAATTCTCTCGGAAGCACTTGACAAGCCTTACGATAGGGTTATTATATGTGTGCTAGACCGTGTGCGTAACTTAGACAAGATTGAAAAACTGCGGAAATTAGGCGTTAGACTCAAGCTTATTAAAGACTGTGATGTTTCTGGTGGTATTGCTGCGTGTTTGAATAGGTCTGGTGTAGATTGTTATATGGGTATTGGTGGTTCTCCAGAGGGTGTAATTACGGCTGCTGCTGTTAAGGGTCTTGGTGGAGGCATGGAAATCCGCGACGTAACCAAAGATGGCGAACGTTGGTTTACAAAGACTGGTAGTATCGTAGCATTAAACAAGCTGATTGATGGAGGATGTGCTTTTTCTGCAACTGGAATTACTACAGGCAGTATTTTGGATGGAGTGAAGATTATTAACGGCAAATATGTTACCCATAGTATGTTTATGAGAAGTGAAAGCAAAACTGTACGTTGGTTAAGGACCGAACATGGAAATTAGGTTTTATTAATAAAACCATTTCTTTCTGGCCAGATTTATCACAATTTTGTGTATAATAAAGAGGAACTATGAATACAAACAATAAATAATCAGCAGGGTATACCCCTGCTAGGGGGTGTGTCATGAGTGAATATTTAGGTGATGTAACTGCAAAAATAGTTGTTCAAGCAGAAGGCAAAAACTACAAAATAGACCCAGTGACGGTATTATTGGTCGCCAGAGTAGTAGTTAACTTAGTAAAATCTTTAAAAGCTTGCAATAAACACACAGGCTCAGCGGTCAAAACGACCAAAAATATAACTCGCAGAGAACGTAACATTATAAAACGCGAGTTAAAAAAAGAGTTTGGTTTTTGGGGTTATTGGAAAAACGGCAGAAAATACGTAGATTCCATCGTAAAAACCTCTTCAGAATGTAATGAAGAAGACATTGTAAAACTATATTCAGAGATTTAAAAGGAGAATTGTATGAGATTCAGGGTGGGATTTGTAGCAGTATTAGCACTAATGTTGACGACTTCTGTAGGTTTTGGTAATGATGTTATTAAACACTTACAAGATGTTAGCGTTACAATCAAGTCAGAAGGAGCGTTTGGTGGCGGGCAAGGGTCTGGAGTTATTGTAACTCGCGATGTTGAAGTGAGCAAAGGAAAGACAGTAAAAGTCAACTTTGTGTGGACAGCAGCCCATGTTATTGATAATCTACGCACTGTTCGCAAAGTAGTAGACCCACAAACCGGAGTAACAAAAAGCGTTATTGATTTCAAACCCGCACATATTGTCAAAGAATTAGTAGAAAATGGCAGACGAGTCGGTGAAGTCAAAATGGAAGCAGTTGTTATCAAGTATTCCCATTCGGAAGAAGGCGAAGACTTGGCTTTGCTTATGGTGAGAAAACGAGATTTTGTACAAGCAAATTCCAATTTTTTCCTTGATACAGAAGAAGACTCTGAAAATCTACAAGCTATTGATTTGGGTACGGAATTGTATCATGTTGGTTCGCTATTAGGGCAGTTTGGTAGTAATTCATTGACTACTGGTGTTATTTCACAGGTTGGACGAGTACTTGACCTATCGAGTGGTGAAGGTACTGTATTTGACCAAACAACGGTAACAGCTTTTCCTGGTAGTTCTGGTGGTGGTGTTTTCTTGAAAGACGGACGATATATTGGTATGTTGGTTCGTGGTGCTGGCGAGACGTTCAATCTTATTGTTCCAGTACGTAGAATGCATACGTGGGCAAAAGAAAATAAAGTAGAATGGGCTATGAACAAATCAGTAAAAATACCTACGCTAAAAGAGTTGCGTAAAATTACTGTTGATGACAGTGTGTCTCAAGACACAGACAAAACAGAACGTTCAGAAGACTCAAAACAATATGACTTCTTGTTTAAATACACTCCGGTAGAAACGAAAGAATAGGAGGTACTAACAATGGAGTCTGGCGACATCTTACTTAGTAGATGGATTGATGACTCTAATAATAGTACTCCTGGCTATTGGAATCATACGGCTCTATATGTTGGTAACGGCCAACTTATAGAGTCCGTTTTTGGTAAAGGAGTAATTATTAGCGAGTTTGAGGAATGGAAACACAACGTTGGTAGATATTGTGTACTTCGACCAGAAAACTCACACAAAATCAACAAAAATAAAACAATTTCCTTTGCAAAATCAAAAATAGGAGTAAAATATAGTATGTTTTCTTCTATCAGTCGTATTTGGAGAATGTTTGGGGTTAATTGCGTAAGTCTAGTCAGACAATCATACAACAGAGGAGGCTTAAAAGTTAAGTGGAAATATCCTGATTGTATACATGATGATACTAGACTTAAAATTGTAGAAATAACAACACTATCATTGGAAGAATAAGCCGAAAGACCCAGTGTAACGGCACCTGTCTTGAAAACAGACTTAGCTCTTAAAAGACTAGAAATAGAAGTAGAAAGACTACAAAAATGGGACGGTTCGTATCCAACGACATTGTTTGGTGGCGACAATCTCATGGGTCAAAATCTACTGTTGAATGTTCCAGTGAAAAAAGGAAACGACAAACGAATTGGTTAAACTCTATTTTACAAGCGTTTAGACTTGAAAATAAAATACGTTCTGTTGAAAGAGACCGAAAAGCAGCAGAAAAGAAAGCAAAAAGAGACGATGCTATTCACAATACTCCTGTTATTAGAACGTATGACTATAAAAAAGGAACAGTAAAAGACCACCGTACAGGAAAAATAGCAAGTTTAAAACAAGTTGTGCAAAAAGGTAGAATAGACCTTTTAAAAGACAAGGAAATCAAATGAGAGTTTTAATAGTTGGTGATTCCGTATTTGAAGGTAAAAAAGAACCTAATGTTGGTTTTTATCTTGAAAAAATTATGTTTAATGACCATATCTTAAATAGAGCGGTTGCAGGTAGTGACTTAGTTGAAATTAAAGAAAGACTAGTACAAGACATTACTGACCATAACCCAGACTATGTTGTTTTGCAGGGTGGTGTTAATGATATTGCTGAAAACGTTAATACACAAGACATTACTCAAAGGTATCAAGATTTAATTAACGAAACACTTAATGCAGGAATACCAGCAAGTAAGATTATTGTTACCACTATTTCTCCTTGGTTAAGTCAAGACGGAGAAGTTGATTACCTAACTACCGCTTCTGTTAATGATTGGATTAGACAACAATCTAGTCACCTACAATTAGAAACATATATGTTGTTGGAAGATGGAAATGGTCAGTTACTTCCAGAATATTCTGTAGATGGCACACATATTAACGGAAATGGTGCTAAAGAGGTTGCTATAGAGATTCAAGATGTAATCAATTTTGACAACGGAGATACTAATCATTATAAAAGATATGACCCTACAACTATAGTAACAGACGACTTTAACAGACAAGACGATTGGTTGGGTGATAAATGGTCAGATATTAGACATAATATTAAGCCAGTAAACGGAGTTGCTAAAAGTAGGTATGGTTCTGATATAAGTACCTCTATTTTGAATCAGCAGTTTTACGGCAACGTGTTTGTTTCGTGTTTGATTAAACCAAATGCTATAAGTAGTTTTGGTGCTATAGTTTTTACCGATGGTAATTGGCGTAATATTAACCAATTTTCATATTCAGGAAACGGCAACAAATTTGAAGTTGTAGAAATAAAAAACAATCGTGTTCGTAGACAAATAGAAAAAATTTACGATATGCAAGAAGACGAATACTTAATGTCTGTTAGGCTAGATGGTCATAATTATACATACTATATTAACGGACAGCAAATTGGTTCTTGTTTTATTACTACTCAGTTACCTTTTAAAATTGGAATAATGGCTGCAAGACTCTGTGAAATCAGAAATTTTGTAGCTGTTCAGGATTAAACAGGATAAATATCAAACATGGGTAAACACAACAAAACAATAGCTTTAGATTTAGATGCAACCATTGCTCAATATAATGGATTTAAGATTAACGGAAGATTTAATATTGGAGACCCAATTCCTGGTGCAAGAGAATTTGTAAAAACATTAAGGAAAAAATATAGTATTTTGATTTACACATGTCGTTGTAATGTGTCTAGCAGCCGGGATTCGCAACAACATTCAGACCCTGCTAAGTTTCTTCAGGAAATTGTTCAGGAATGGCTTGACAAACACGGAATTCCATACGATAATGTATACGTAGGACAAGGGAAACCACACGCGAATTATTTTATTGACGACCGTGGGGTGCGGTGTAATCACAAGGAAGACCCCAATGCCTACGAGAATATTTTGAACTTTATTTTAGGAGATAAGTAATGTGCTGTGGTCCTAAAATTCCGCAATTAATTGACGTTGTTTTAATTCCATATTTCTTCTTGAAGTTCTGTTGTAAAGAATATTGGAATAAGGAAAGATACTGATTAAAAATCAGGACCATGAGTGTGATAGAAGCACAATTCTCTTCTAAAGAATTAGAACTGGAGCGTAACCAGTATGGTCTACTAGAGAAGTTAGAGTCCTCGCCATAAAACGGTATATTGACTAAGTACACGTTAATATATTATTGTCACTAACAGTTATACTATCATCTTGTGATAAGGCGAGATAAGCCAAGATATGCTGGTGCAAAAGCTGCTTTCATAAGGCAGTACTGAGGGTTCGTTTCCCTCTCTTGGCTCTTATGAGACATTTATTTTTACTATCGCCCATGAAAACGGGTTCTACTATTATGTGGAAAATGCTACGCGACTGTAGTAATGTTGCTGCAATGGAGTTAGACGAAGGTGAAAAATACTGGTGTCAATACCCACACTATCTACATCCTTGGGCACCCGTCACAGGTTGTCACGGCTTACCTACTAGGAATGTCGGTTTATACGAATCCGAATCAAGATACCCGTGGGACAGAATTAAAGAAGTATGGAACACAGCGTGGGATAAGAAAAACGACGACAGACTTTATGTTGAAAAATCTCCACCAAATGTTTTCCGATGGGAAATGCTAGACAGAGAATTTGAAAACTGTTTCTTTATTGCGATATTAAGAAATCCTTACTCTTGGATTGAGTCTATGATAGACCACTTTGGTAGTAAAGATAAAATAATGGCTGCTGAACATTTTGTAACAGACTGGGTAACATACACCTTGCGAGTTAAACAAGCAAAAGAAGCGTTGGGCGACCGAATGTTGATTACTCAATACGAAAATTTAGATGGTTTGCTGGATTTTGCAGAGATTGTGCCGGAAATTTCCGAGATAAAACTTGACACCCTGGTGAACAACACGTATACTCGTATTGAACATATGACGTTGGCGAGATTGAAAATTATTTCTAAAACCTTTTTAGGTGATTGCAAGTCTTACAGACATGTCGCGTCATTACAGCAAATGCAAGAAGCGTTGTTATTTTCTAAGTACGGATTGTTGAATACAGAATACGGAACAGATAAGAGAGTTTTGCCTGTATCTCAAAAGTGGACTGGTGATTACTTGTTAAAGTATGAAAAGTTTAGAAACGACAGATTTACAGATTGGACAAACAATGGCATGCCTGAATGGATGTTAAATTTAGGTATTTATGACAAAGTACTAGTTGATATTGTAGAAAGTTGTTAATATGAAAGCTAAATTTTACCAAGTTGGTGGTTGTGTTCGGGACGAAATCCTTAACATTCCTTCTAAAGATGTTGACTACTCTGTTGAGTGTATGTCTTTTAACCATATGCGAGAATCTATTTTAGGACGTAATGGTGAAATCTTTTTGGAAACTCCAGAATACTTTACTATTCGTGCTAAAGTTCCTGGTTTGGGTGCATGTGACTTTGTTATGTGTCGAAAAGACGGAGACTACTCGGACGGTAGACGACCAGATAAAGTAATTCATGGTACTCTTCTCGATGACTTAAAACGAAGAGACTTTACGATGAATGCAATTGCTAAATGTGAGCAGGGTAATTTGATTGACCCTTTTAATGGTAAAAACGACATTGAACGTGGTGAAATTTGCCCTGTTGGGAATGCAAAAGACAGGTTTTGTGAAGACTCGCTACGTATGATTCGTGCTATTCGATTTAGCATTACCAAAAACATGAATATGAACCCAGAAATTGTGCAGTGTCTGTTTAATTCTGAGTTGATTGCAAAATTAAAAAATGTTTCTGGTGAAAGAATTCGCGAAGAACTCCGAAAGTGTTTTAAGTTTAACACGATGAAAACGTTAGAAATGTTGCGGGATTTTCCAGAACTTTCTAATGCTATTTTTGAATGTGGTCTGTGGTTAGAGCCTACATTTAAAAGTTAGGATGGGGCGGGTGGTGGTTCCACAGTTAAGGCTTATATCCATGACTTCCTAGATTCAATTTCTAGTCGCCCTACTGAAAGGAAAAGATATGTTTAAAAATCTACTAATTTTGAGTGCGGGATTTATACTCTATTCTATGTGCGTTTACGGGTCTTGTTTTATATCTGGTAATGGGTCAGAAGTTAAAGCTGGCGTGTCTAGTGTAGGTCACAAAATTTACGTTGATATTCCAGAGGTTAAAGATTTACCAGTAGAGCAAGAACCAAAACTGCTAGAAGACACCGAACAGTACTCAGAAATTCCGCAACCTCAAACAGAGCAGGTACAAACATACGAATACACAAAGTATACAAGATATAGGAAAAGGTCTTGTGTTAGAAGACTACTTGGAAGACGTTAACGCGAGTGTAGCCCAGTCTGGTTTAAGGCGTCTGATTTCCAATCAGATATTTTCGCAGGTTCAAATCCTGTCGCTCGCACTAATTGGTGTCCTGAATTTAAAGGTAATAGAAAGGATATTGTTTAATGTTGTTTTTATCTGTAGTATGGTTGTTAACGTTTGTTTTTGGTATTGTAATTTTTCCTTTAAGTCTTGTACTTTCTGGTGCTAGGCTTAGAACAGAAACATATGTATGTCACTATAAATATGATGATGATAATCTTCCATTTGCCGGTAAAGTGACGCCACCAGAAAGGTATAATCCAAAATGACCCAAGCACAAATACTGTTTCTGACCCAAGAAGAATTTGATAACAGAACTTCAGACATACTTTTGTGGCAGAGTGACTATGTAATAGTTGATGGGAAAGTGCTTTGCGACAGATGGGAAAGCGTTGACAAAGAAGGAAATCATTTAAATAAAAGAGTACAAATTTCTTTACCCATCAGAAAAAACGTTGGAAAAAAGAATCCAAAACTCATGAGTGAAATTGCAACACTTTTTAGGAAACAAACATATGAGTGATATAGTAGACGAACTAAAAATGTTTGCTAGTTATAGTCGATATTATTCTTTAGATGATAACAAGCTTGAAAATATGGTAAGAAAAGCCGCAAAGGAAATTGTTGAACTAAGAAAAAAGATTGAGATACTTGAACAAGACTAAGTCCCTAGATGGGTCTAGCTACTGTCTGCAAAGTTTTTAACATCTTTTCAGACATTTGGCGTATATCTCTATGGAGGGATGCGTCATGAAAAAAAAGAAATGTTTTAAATGTAAGAAAAATCTTGAATTAATGGAGTTTAGTAATCATAAAAAAAGGCCAGATGGTCTTCAGGCAGATTGTAAGAAGTGTCAAAAAGAATATAGAAAACAGCACTATGTAAGAAACAAAGAAAAGTATTTAGATAGAGCAAGAGAAAGAAATGATAGAGCAAGAGAAAGAAATGTAAGGTTTTTAAGAACTCTAAAAAGGTTTTTAAAATGCTCAATATGTGAAGAAAATCATCCATCGTGCTTACAATTTCATCATAGAAATCCTAAGAAAAAAATAGGTTGTATTTCAGAACTTATTAATAGAGCATATTCTTTAAAAATGGTAAAAACAGAAATAAAAAAATGCGACGTTCTTTGTGCTAACTGTCATTTTAAACATCATTACAACGAAAAAGAGAAGGAAGACTAAATCTTCAGGGCGGAGAGAGAAATTGCAAATTTCTTGTCAGACGGTTCGACTCCGTTCCTTCTTTCTGTCGTGCGGTTGTCGTATAGTGGTATTATGGGACATTGCCGATGTTCAGACCGGAGTTCAATTCTCCGCAGCCGCACTGAAAGTCGCAATTACAATTAAAAGTCGCAATTACAAAAGGAGATTTTAAATGGGAATGGTGAATGTTCGTACATTGGTCGCTGGTGATACTTTTGTACACAATGAAAAGGAATGGACTGTAAAACCGTCTGGTAGAGCTACTACAGAAGATGGCGATATGCTTATCGTTAGGCAAGAAAGTTTTGACGTATTTGTTAAGGACGATGTTATTAGCAAAGAAGACCCCTACGCAAGCGTAGAAAAAGACGAAAAGGTTGTAGAATATACGTTTCCTGATGACAACCATTATGTCGAATCTGTTACTTTACAAGAAGGCAAAGTGTGGGCTAATCAAAAAGACGCAGATAAAGTTCCAGAGTTTGATGAAGAAGCTGGACAAAAAGCATTAGAAGCTGTTGAAAATGGTGATTTTGTTACTGGTGAAGAACTTGAGCAAGAAGTTCAAAAAGCAGTAGAAGAAGGTTTTGCTCTAGTAGAAACTAGTGATGATTTAGACGTATCAAAAGACGATAATACCGATTCTGTAGAAGATGTAACAGAAGGAGATAGTAGTGACGAAAGCGACGAAGACGAAAATTAATCCAATGTCTGATTATGTAGCTGTTAAAATTGATACAGCAGAAACACATACTCCTGGTGGATTGGCCTTGCCTGCTAGTTCTCAAGACAAACCTCAAGTTGGAACAGTAGTTGCTATTGGTCCTGGTGCGTTACACGATGGAAAACGCGGGAATATGCAAGTTTGCGTAAAAGACAGAGTGTATGTTAATAAATACTCTGGTAATGAAGTAGAAGTTAATAATGAGACATTGCTTATTATCAGACAAAACGATATTTTGTTAAGCTTGTCTTAACTCGGCTGCTGGTGCGTCGTGGCGGCGACTTGTTCTTGTAAAACGAGTTTTTAGGATTCGATTTTCTACACCAGCTTTTCCTAAAAAATTGGTATTTTATCAATTTTTTAGTTGTCAAACCGGCAAAAACCGTGTATACTTTATTAGAGCAGTGAGGCAACGGGTTACTTCTCGAATTAGAAACCAACACCCATGCCAATGTACTCTCATTTTATAGAAAAAATTAGGCAGTGAACGAAACGGGTTACTTCAAAATTTTACCTTTTTAAGACCAAACCCTTTCATTAATTCTCCTATTTTTATAGTATGAGGGTTTACAACCAGATATTTCTGGTCTGTAGCCCTCTTTTTTTATCTCTCGTAAGGAGTAGTGAAATGCCAGTTAATCAAACACGACCAAAAAACAAAGTCAACAACCTAAATCCTCATACTAACCATATGAATGGTTTAAGTTTTGATATCTCAAATCCCCTACATAACCTAAGTTGTGCAGCTTCTAGCTGTTTCTTCGGGGAACCACAATATTATTTCCCAACTAAAGATTCTCGTAAGAAATCTACCAAGATTCAAGTGCAAATGCACACTCGTGGTCTGATAGAAGAATATTTAGACGCAATCACTCCATCTGAGTGGTATTACGACAATACTCCAGCTAAATTGCTTGAAAAAGCTATTGACAAAGCGTTAGACTGGAACCCAGAAGCTACCCTAACGGAAGCTGTGCGTTTGCGTAATAAGGAAAATATCAGAACCACACCACAAGTTATCTTGGTGCGTGCTGCTAATCACGTTAAGCTTAAAGGTACTGGATTGGTACGTAAATACGGAACAAATATTGTTAAAAGAGCAGACGAATTGTCTGTTTGTCTAGCATATCAGCTTCAGGCATACGGAAAACCAATTCCAAACTCTTTGAAAAAAGTACTACGTGATGGACTTGATAGGTTTACAGATTGCCAATTAGCTAAGTATCGTATGGAAAATCGTACTGTAAAAACAGTAGACGTAATGAACATGGTACACCCAAGTCGTACAGACAAAATCGACAAACTAGCTAAAGGTATGCTAAAAACCACAGGTAATACCTGGGAATCTATCCGTAGTAATGGTGGTAGCTGGGAAGATGCTATCGCTGTAATGGGACATATGGCTTTGTTAAGAAACTTGCGTAATTTTGGCAAGAACGAAGTAAATCCAGACCTATATTTGGACAAGTTGGTAAATACCACCGTTGGTGGAAAACAACTACCATTCAGATATTTTTCTGCGTATAACGCTTTGAAAGAAGCTGATTTTAACAACCCAAGAGTATTGGACGCTGTAGAAAACTGCTTAAACATTAGCATTTCTAACATTCCATCAATCAAGGGAAAAACTATGTCATTGTGTGATAATAGCGGGTCTGCACACGGAGCTATGACTTCTAGTGCTGGTACTATGACTATGGCTACCATTGGTAACCTAACTGGTGTTATTACCGGAATTATGGCAGATGAAGGTTATGTTGGTACTTTTGGTGATAGACTAGAAGTAACACCTATTCGTAAGAACTCTAGTGTGTTTGACCAACTAAAAACCGTTAATAAAACTGGACGCAGCGTTGGTGCTGCTACAGAAAATGGTGTGTGGTTATTTTGGGACAAAGCTATTAAAACCAAAGAACACTGGGACAATGTATTTATCTACTCTGATATGCAAGCTGGTCACGGTGGATTGTATGGTTGTAACGCTAATGAATACTCAAATTATCAATGGGGTGGACGACATATCCACGTTCCTAAGTTAATTTCTGAATACAGAAACAAAGTTAACAAAAACGTTAACGTATTTTTGGTTCAAACTGCGGGTTACCAAGACACTATCGTTCCCGAATTTTACGATAGAACTTACATCCTTGGTGGATGGGGTGATGGTATTTTACGTTTTGCGGCTACTATGATTGCGGCTAATAACCGATAGGAGAATTATTATGGCAACTTTGCAATGGAACAGACCAATACAACAAAAAGCTTTGTATTTTTCGGACATTCAAGTAAACGAGTCCTTTAAAATTACATCACCACACTCTCATGGAGCAGTCTACAGAAAAGTAGAAGACAGACATGGAAAAGGATTCTCTATGGAAGAAGCTACGGGTAAAATATATGACCCAACACCTTCTCCTATAGAACGAGTTGATGTAGAAGTTCATATTTGTAGGCCAAAACCGCAAATTAAAGGATATTAAAGAGTCAGGTCAGTTGTCGGTAAACTCCCGGTTATGAGGAACCGTCTTTTGCTTCTGTGGTGTAATGGTAACATAAAATCTTGGTACGATTTAGATTCGGTTTCGACTACCGACAGAAGATTTAGGGATAATTATGTGGGAAACAAGACAGTGTAACATGTGCCTATCGCACAACGAATTGTATATGGACAACCCACTGTGGATGGCATGGCAGTGTTGGAGTTGTCAAGACAACTATTGGCGTGATGAACAAACTCATTATGACTACCTTATACTCCACGGTCTAACAGGAACGGAAGCTAATGCTAGAATAAATTCCGCCCACCATACTATATTTTTCCTTAATGGCAGTCCTGAAAGGACTGAAGACGTATGAACGAACATGAATTAATGAAACTCAAATTTGACGGTGGTTGGTATTACATGCAAATGTATGACGGAACTTTCGTTGTTGGGTATTTGTTAGACATGAAAACTGGCGTGTTTGGAATAATTTATTCAGTCGTGTGTGCTGACGATAAAACAATTGTGGATGTTGACCCCGAAGAAATAGAAAGTGTGATGCAACTTATTTAGCTGGTTAACGCCAGCGTTTTTTATAGGATACTATAATGCGCAGTCAACTAATAGTATGGAGTAAGGACAGAGCCTGTCAATTACACCTATTGCTTGAAAGTATTAAAACATATGTTCCAGACCATTTTGAAATTGATATTATATACACATGGTCTAACGAAAAATACAAAGAAGCATATGATAAGTTGATAAAAATATCTGATTCTCATATTCAATGGGTTATAGAAACTCGTGATTTACAGACAGAAACTGAATTTCTTATCAATCAAGAGAAAAATAACCATATTTGCTTTAGCACAGACGATATGGTGTTTTGGCGAGAACCAGAAGGTTTGGCAAAATTGCCGGAATTTGACCACGAAGTTTTTTCTTACCGTTTAGGTCAAAACACAGTAGTTCAGGATTGTCACAGACGTACTTTCCAGCCTCCTTTATGCCAACCTCACAGAGTAGATTGTTACGTGGGTTGGGATATTCGCGGATATCATCCCTTGCATAATTACGGGTATCCACTTGCACTTGACACCCACGTTTTTACTAAGCGTAAGTTTCTTGAATTATCAGAAAGATTTGTCTGGAACAACACGAACTCCCTAGAAAGTGGTTTGCATAAATATTCAAACGAGACTTATATAATATATTCTTACGAAACCAGCACAGCGGTCAATATTCCGGCCAATAACATGAGTAGGATTACGATTGCTGGACAAGAATTCGGATATACAACCAGTTTTTTAAATGATTTGTTCCTTGAAGGAAAAAAGATTAGTCTTGCAGAAGTAAGTAAACAAAAAATTATTGGGTGTCATCAGGAAATGCCTTACGTGTTTATAGGGAGAAAATAATGACAATGGATATCGAAGTAAAAGGTTCTCATACAGAAGAAAAACGAGTTAAAGCAAAGGATTGTTTTGGTGCTGATTACGGTGTTGTGTTTCAACAATATTTTCATGGTAAACCACAAAAAACGTACTTGATTGGAACAGGACATGCAGACAGACCTATTAGTGTCTGGTGGGACGAAGAAGAAAAAGAATACAAAATCTCTTCAGAATCTAAAAAAGAACTAAAAGAATATCTGCCCTGGGTCCAATTCAAAAAACTTCCTAATGCTCGTGTCAGACCGGAGTTAGACTGTGGATAGATTAAAATTTCGTGTTTGGTCTAAAAGTCAGGAAAGATTTTTAAATCATACAGAACAAGACCCGATGATTGATTGTCAGGGAGATGTTTCTGTTTATGATAGAGAAACTAAAGAATGGCATTGTGTGGTACATAATCCAGATTTTGTAGTACAACAATGTACTGGTGTTAAAGATATTAACGGAGAATTAATTTATGAGGGAGATATTTGCAAAGCCAAAAAACCAAACTCTTATCTTAATAATGAAGATTGTGAAATTAGATGGGACGAGAGAGGAAGATGGGTTTACTTTTTACCTAGAATAAATAGATATGCTACAGCCGGAAACAAAACACCATATCAAATTGGATGTCAAGGAAATTCTAGATGTGAAATCATAGGAAATATTTTTATCAAATGACTTTAATTAATAAAATACAAAAAGAAAGACCAGATTGGACATCACAGTTCATTCTTCATGCTTTTCACTGTTCTTTACGTAGTCATGATGCTCAAACTCAATGTGGTGCTGTACTGGTTGCTTCAGACAATACTATTATTAGCGATGGTTATAACGGTTTTATTCGTGGGATTGACGACAACAAACTACCTAACCTACGACCAACCAAACCAAAAGATTACGGTAACCCAACTCAAGATAAATACATCTTTATGATTCATAGTGAACACAACGCTATACTTAACGCAGCCAGACAAGGTAAAAGTACTTTAGGAGCAACAGTTTACGTAACGGGTGAGCCTTGTTGTAATTGTTTGCAGTATATGATACAAGCTGGTATCACAAAAATCGTTTTTACTAATGTTAATAAAGCTAATATGACGGTTGTAAATCCAGACTACAAAAAGACTTTTGACTTAATAGTAGAACTTACTGGTATAGACATAGAAGAAATAGACATAGATAAAATTAACCCACAGTTCTTGTTAGAAAAACTTTCCAAAATTTTTGTTGACAAACCAACGTAAGTGGTGTATATATTAGTAGCCGGGGACAAAAAACCTTTGGGTAAATCCCAAAGGATAAAGGCAACACACCCTCGGATTGCTTAATCGCTCTTAGCAAATTAAATTACTTACTGACTATCTTGTCAGAATACTTGGGTTCGACTCCCACAATTTATAAATAGGCAAATAACTATGGTACTTGAAGCTAAGATTTAAACGTGTTGTCTCAAAACCAACAAGACTCGTCTTTTAAAAGAGGCGAGTCTTTTCTTATTAATACCAACATTTTAGAGGATAATAAATGCACACTTATGAAGAGGCGTATGAGACAAGTAAAGAATATTTTGGTGGTAATGAGTTAGCAGCTAAGGTTTTTGTAGATAAATATTCGTTAAAAAATGAGATAGGTGAAATTCTTGAAAAAACACCTACAAGTATGCATAAAAGATTGGCTAAAGAATTTGCTCGAATAGAAAAAAAGAAATTCAAAACACCATTAACCAAAGAAGAAATATTTGACTTGTTTGATAATTTTAAATATATTGTTCCTCAAGGTAGTCCAATGAGTGGGATTGGCAATAACTATAACTATCAATCATTAGGTAATTGTTTTACTTTAGGCAATCATCCTGTAGATTCATATGGCGGTATTTTATATGCTGACCAAATGTTAGTACAGTTAAGTAAAAGGCGATGCGGTGTTGGTGCTCATATAAACAATATTAGACCAAAAGGTTTGCCAACAAAAAATGCAGCTATTACTACAGATGGTATTTCTGTATTTATGGAGCGATTCTCTAACAGTATTCGCGAAGTCGCACAATCAGGCAGAAGAGGAGCACTTCTTTTAGGATTGTCTGCATACCATCCAGAGATAGAAACTTTTATCAATATCAAAAAAGATAAGACAAAAGTTACAGGTGCTAATCTATCTGTGCTATTACCTAATAATTTTATACAAGCGGTGGAACAAGACGAAGAATACGAACAAAAATGGCCAATTGATTCTGAGACTCCGTTAGTTTCTCAAATGGTTAACGCTAAAAAAATATGGAATCAAATCATTAATGCTGCTTGGGAATCTGCCGAACCAGGACTATTGTTTATTGACAACATACAAAAATATAGCACTTCACACTGTTATGGTAAGGTAGATGAAAGGTTTTTAGACCTAATCCCAAATCCGTGTTTTCCAGCAAGCGAATATTTACTAACAAATAAAGGATATGTATCTTTTGGACAATTGTTTAAACAAGGTAATAATAATAAGATATTAGCAGACGCTCGTATATCTTATAATAATGTTGGAGAAGAACGTGTTGAAAATTGGAAAATAAACTCCCAAAAACACGGAACAATTCAAAGAAATGCTAGTCATGTATTTTTAACACAAAAAAAAGCTGACACAATAGAAATAGAAACCAAAAAAGGATTTAAACTGTCGTGTACGCCAGACCATCATATTGCAACAACTACAGGTATGATTGAAGCAAGTCAATTAATTAAAAATGATGATATACTAATATCGATTCCTAATCAAAATACAAAATCAATTAAAAACAGATTACCAAAAACAGAAAAAGAAATATTGTCATTTCTAATAGGTTTGATTTCTGGAGACGGATGTATTGATAATAGTAAAAAAAATATACATCTTGATTTTTGGGAAGATGATAGATATCGTATGACAGACATAGTTGTAAAGCTTATTAAAAAACTTCACAATAAATTAGGAGACAGATATGGATTGTCTAACAGAAAATTAAAAATATCTAGAATTTATGATGTACAAAAAGAAAGAAAAATAAGAATTTCATCTTCTTGGTTGTTTAATGTACTTTCAGAATATGGTTTTAATAAACAAACAAAACATATGGTTCCTGATTTTATATTAAATAATTGTGTAGGTAATATAGGCAAATATTATTTGTCTGGTATGATGTATACAGATGGAACTATTGGAGGAAGTGTAAGTTCTGGATATTCGGTAAGATTAAATCAAAGTAATAAAAAAATGCTACATAAAATACAAATGATTTTTCATGCTAATGGTATTTTAATGGGTTTATACAAAAGAAGAGACGAACAAAACCGTATGATGCCGGACGGCAAAGGCGGATATAAATCATATAAAACAAAAACAAATTATGAATTAATTAGTATATGTGGTAGTATAGTTAAATATATGTCAGAAATAGGGTTTTTTGGAGACAAAAACAAAGAGTCTAAATTTAATAAAAATCATAATTATAGAATCAAATTAAATTACACAGATAAAATTAAAAAAATAACATTTAAAAATCAAGAACCAGTATTTTGCATTAAAGAAGATATTGGAAGGAATATTATTGTTAATGGTATTTCTGCAAGAAGATGCGGCGAAGTACCAATGGGATTTGATGCATGTAGGCTAATGTTATTAAATCTGTTTTCTTATGTAGATAAACCTTTTACTAAATCCGCTAAGTTTGATTACAAAAAATTTGATGAACATTGTATTACAGCACAAAGACTAATGGATGACATGGTAGATTTAGAATTAGAAAAAATGGATAAGATAATCAAAAAGATTAAATCTGACCCAGAACCTGATAATATTAAACAATTAGAACTTGAAATGTGGGAGTCATATAAAGAAACTGCCGAACTAGGACGTAGAACTGGACTTGGTATTACTGGACTTGGCGATTGTTTAGCTGCTTTAGGAATTCAATACGGTTCTAAAAAATCTATTAGAAAAACAGAAGAAATATACAAGAGAATGGCTATATCTTCTATGAAATCGTCATGTCTACTAGCTAAAGAACTTGGTGCTTT
>Ga0080013_1001926_pt1 | contig 25845 bp, 27 predicted proteins | sample ETNvirenome_6_85_FD_69236 | JGI IMG/M metagenome (GOLD analysis project Ga0080013, IMG submission 69236) | Marine viral communities from the Pacific Ocean - ETNP_6_85 (SPADES assembly) (version 2) | ecosystem: Environmental > Aquatic > Marine > Oceanic | place: Pacific Ocean | collected 2013-06-19
GACGACCGGACTATGGAGAAAGGGGTGGGATTTCTATAATAATCCCACTATTCAGAGGTGGCTTGGCAAAGGGGATTTTAAAACGGAGATAACCCCTATAGCAAGGGACGAGAGCGCTCTGAAGGGATATACCATCCCCGAGGCCACTATTCAGAGGGTAGGTCCCCGAGATAGGGCCACGATGCCGCGCTACACAGCAGCAGACCTGTTTACGGCAGATAGCATTCCCGATTTAAGCAAGAGGGCACCCCTGTATAATGCAAGGAAACGTGCAGAGACGCGCATAAGGGACGGGGGTATTAGCAGCCTAATAGCCGACCCTGTCTTTGATGCCCCAACAATAGCTCCGGTAACAGTTACGGACACAGAGGCAACAGTAATTGAGCGTCCGATCAGAATGGACTATGAACCGGGACGGCAAGACTTTATGGTCGATTATAACGATCCCGAGCGTTTTAAAAAAAACTTTGACGCGCGGCTTAAACTTTACGAAGACGTTTTAGGCTCTGACAAAGACTTTACTAAATCCCAGATGCTGTTTGACATTGCGGGTGCGGGTTTAAACTTTGCCGGTGGGCGCGGTGCGGGTGGTGAAAATGTTGCCACACGATCTCCTGCGGCGCAGTTAGCAGCCGCTTTTTCGCAAGTACCTAAAACTATGGGGGAACGTCTGGCGCTGCAAAGACAGGAAGAACGGGGTGTGAAAACCGCCGCCCTCGCGGCCACCGAAAAAGAAGAAACCGCCCGCCGAGAGGTCGTCGCGGACGAGCGTAAACTTAAACAGAACCTGTTGTTTGACGTTTCCAAGGGGACTTTTGATGCAAACAATCTTGTGAATCTAACTGAGGGAAAGATGACGCATGAAAGAACTTTAGCGACGGCAGACCGCTTCTTGAAGGGAGAACTTGCAAGACTATCGAGCAGCACCGATTTAGCAGCAGTTGCCATGAGCGGCAAGATTAACGCTGCTAGGGACGAGATAGGTCACCTATACAACACTATCGACAGAGCAGCAACGATACAAACCAGCCTAACGCAAACTCTTATGACAAATAATGCAGCGCTTACCCAGACTAATCTAAGACTGGAAACTGATCGGGCACTAGCCCAGCATAGAGAAGAAAACCAAAACATAAGGTCTGAAAGAGAACTACGCCTTAACGAAAATCTTAATGAGGCCCGGCTTAGACAAGAGCGCGAGGCGCTAAGATTACAACGCGCTAGAGGTCTAGATGAGTGGTATTTAGGCCTAGAAGCGGCGCAAACAGGAAGACTATCTCTAGAGCTACGAAAAGAAATAGCGGAGATGGGGGGTTATGCGGACGACTCTCGATTTCATAGGGTGCAGGAGTTCAAAGAGAAGCTTTCGGACAGAGAGCTACGGATGTTTGAGAAAAAACTTGGGATGAACTTCTTGATGGCGACCGCGGGCCAACTCACCAGAGAAGATTTGCTGCGAGAGTCCGCGTTCGATAGACAACTCGAAATCGCAATGGGCACAGACAACTGGAACAAGTTCATATACCAACTAGATGAAAGCGTACGACAATTTGACATAGATCACGGGCTAGAGGCCGATTCAATATATGGCACATTGGCGCTTAAAAAGAGGGTCTTAGATCAGGAGGCCCTTGAATATCTTAAAGGCAGCACACCGGGTGTTTTTGACAACATTCCGGGCGGCACTCAAGCAGAAAGAGATCGAAGGATTTTTGCAATGAGGCCCCTATGGAAGCGTTATGCGGAAGGAACGTTAGCTCCTGCTCAGGAGGATTATTTATCCGCTTTTATAACAGGCTATCTGGATCCCACGCTAAACGCGCAAGGCCTCGAAACGCGCAAGGCCCTCCCACAAATGGTGCTTGCGGCTCTCCAAGGACGAAAGAAGCTGGGGCTAACCATGCCCATACAAAATGCTATGGACCTGAAGTTTGAAGATGTAGATCCGAACTTTTTTGATTCAAACGCGGCCGAAAGGGAAGCCGCGCTAGACAGGGTAGTCTACGGGCCAAAGGGGAGATAAGGGGTATTTAACGTGCCAACAATAGCCGACTTTAAACAGCGCTATCCTCAGTTCGCGGATATGGCCTCTGAAGATCTTGCCCGTGAACTTCATACGCGCTTTTATTCTGATCGACCCTATGAAGATTTTATGCAGGAGGTTTTGCCTGACCGTGGGGAGGAAAGCCAAGTTAATTTATTAGGCGTTTCTGAGGGTTTAGATCTGACGGCGGGGACAGGCGTTTCTGCAAAAGCAAACTTCTATATTAACCAAGCCTCGGATTTAGCTAATGAGGTATTTGGTACAGACATTCCATCAATGTCGCAATCCGCCGAAGAGCTTATACCGGCTTTAGATGCGCTAAGTACTATCGCCACTACTGAAATGATGAAAACTATTTCAGGAAAGGAAAATTTACAACTCCAATTAAGATTGCAGAAACTGCAAGTGCCTTCAAAAAGTTTTATCTACAATGACCGACGATCTTTGAATCAGTTTAAAACCGCCTCCCGCACTATGGATTTTGCCGGTAAACTTTTACTTGAAAAGCTAGAATCGGGGGAGTTAGATCGCAAACAAATTATAAAAACCAAACGCGATTTATCCTCGGCGCGGGCGCTTCAAAGAGAATACGATAAGTTGACGAACGCTTATGAGCGAAAAATGGGTATAGGCATGGAAGAGGAAGATGAAGATTTAGATCGATTTTTCACGTTTTAAGTAATCATGGCTGATTTCACAGACCTTTTAGACCCCTCCGAAATTCTGGATGAAGATACTTTATCGAGTATTGGAAACACAGCGGAAACGGCTCGTCCCATTTTAGGGGTTTCTCCAACAGGTTCCAGATTTATAGAAAATTTTGATACCCGTGGGGCTTATGCGGCCCTACGAGAAAAGGGTGATGAGGATTTAGAGGCCAAGCGAAAAATAGCTGAACGACTGGCCCAAGAAACCCGTTTTAGTATAGAAGCCGCCACACGAGCGGGCTATTCTTACGACGAAATCATAAGCAAATTAACAGGCGTAGACCGTGAAGAATACGGGGGTGGCTATGGGGCTGCGGCCCGTGGTTTCGGGAGAGAGATTGCTCCCACACTTGCTTTGGGAGCGGGTGGCGTATATGGGGGACGCGGCGCAGGAAAAGTGATGCGTGGCGCATCGGCTGCCGCATCGGCGGCAGGTCAAAAGCTAAGAGAAACCGCACGGGATCCTTCCCCACCTCGTCAGATTGATCCAAGGGTACGTGCAACAGGGGTACAAAAGCCTAATTTATCGGCACGTATTCTGAATCTTGCGCCAAAGGCGGCAAAAGCTGCGGCAGCCGCAAGATTGGGGCCTATTGCAAAAGGCATGGGCTATTTAGCGGGTGTGTTTGGAGGAGCGATTGGTGCGGAACTTGCTGCCAGAAAAGGTGTAGAAGAGGTTTTTGGTGAACCGCGCCCATTGGAACTTGCCGATTACCCACGTTATGAAGCGGGTAGAACGGCTGGCATGTTTATTGGATCTATTCCCGCTACATTTCAAATAGCGAACGTGCTAAAAGACATTCCAAATTTGGCCCCCGCAGCAATTGCTAAAAACGTAGCCGTGATGGGGGCTAAAGAAGCCGACGACCATTCTGGCTTTGTCAGGAAAATGTTCGACTGGGGTCGTCAACAGGCCGGGGAGAAAGCGGCTAGGGTCCGTGCGAGAGCGGCTAGGGGAACAAGGGCCTCGCAGGAATCCTTGGAGGGCGGCGCAGAGGTATTAAGAAAGGTTGGGCAAGCCATCGTTGAACACCCCAAGAGCGTAATTGCAGGCGAAACTGCGTTAGGCCTTGCGTGGACGCCTTTCGGGGCAATGATTGCAGAAGAACTCTATCCGGCTCAAGCCGGGGCTAAATTAGGCGCTGAAGTCACCGCTTCTGTCATTTATCCCGGCTCCATGCTTTCCCTCGTCAAAGTTCCTTTTCGAAAAGTCAGCTCTGCTTTCGGCAAAGGAGCCAGAGAGCAACAGGCTGCGGATTACATGGTCAACCTATTCGAGGAATTACAAAAGCGGGGTATCGAGGAAACTCCAGAAGAGTTTTTAGCCACGCTTAAAGCCGCAAAGTTTGAAGACGTTGCAGGGAACGTGGTTGAAGTTACGCCGTCGCAATTAACGGGAAGCACGACGTATTCCATATTAGAAAAGTTCTTGTCGGACGTAAGCCCCGCTTATTCCGCTGTTCACAAAAGGTCGGCTAGAGACGGCCATGCTGCACTAACCGGACTTATAACGGCGCTTTATTCTCACTCAGATCCAAATCTCGTCAACATGGCGGCGAAGCTAGAAGAAAAAATGCTTCAGGACACATTTACAAAATGGTTTGATACACGGTTGGATAATGCGGTTACTACAACAGAAGAGTTTGCAAAACGCACCGACGCTACACCAGCGACCATACAAAGAGAGGTCAATAAGCAAGTTCACAAAACTATGAAAAGCGCATTAACAGAAGCGCGGCGTGTAGAAAAGAGCCTTTATGAGAACGTTGATAAAACAATGGAGGTATCTGTAGACAATATTGCAAAACGGTGGAATGACGAATACGTCGAGCTGCTTAAACAAGGCGTAACGCTTAAAGAATTACGGAGAGCGGGTATCCCCGCTTTTCTCAAAGACCTAGAAAACCCAGATGGTCAATTGTGGGGGCAATTAACGGAGCAGTTAGAAAACAGCCAAAAGCTGTCCGATGATTTAAACAAAGCGGTAGAAAAATCCGCAGGACAATCAGCGGGACTGGCGTTAGATAAGTATCTTCGCAGCAGGGCTATGGGTACGGGTTTAACCCAAGATCAAAAGCTGCTCGCAGCGGAAAAGGCCTTTCGAACCACGCCGCAAAGAGGAGGGGCACCCGGCACCTATGAAACTGTTGAGGGTGTGGAAAAAACTTTGACGTCCAAACAACGAAAAAACGCCGCAGACTTGGCAAGGAAAAGGCAGGATCTTCGGAAGACAGATGCCGAAATAGAGGGGCTAACTGCCGAACTTACAAGCGTCAGTAACCCGGATGGTACAGCACCGGAGCATTTTAAACGTACCACGTTACGAGAGCTTATGAATTTTAGATCGGAAATGCTGAACAGCGTAAGAAGTACGCAAGCCGGGGAAGTGGTTAATTATAACGCCCGTCGAATTTATGGCGAATTAGCAGACGCGGCGCTGGATGATATGGGGGCCAACGTTAACATAGACCCCATTTCTGGAGCAGTAATTGATGAAGCTCAGGATGTAGGTCCTAATGTCAAACAATTGATAAAAGCCTACAAGTTTTCCAGATCACTTAACGACAGCTTTTCAAGGAGCTTTGGTGGAACTCTGGGACACGTAAAGGGAACGGGACAATATAAAGTACAGCCAGAATTAGCGTTAGATGAAATGTTCAAGGGGAGCAGTAATGCGGTTGCTATAAAGTATAACGAACTTCAAGAGGCCCTATCCCTATTAGAAACAGCCTCAAGAGGTATTGACGAAACCGCAGAAGGGCTTTTTGTTCCAAATATAGCATCGCTCATTGAAGACGAAGGTCTAAGAAAAGCAGGCGTCAATGACGCGCTGGATATGTTCCTGCGACAAGCCTTTCGAGATGAGGCTGTTGTTGTCACTCCGGTTATCAACCCCACGACGGGAGAAACCATCAATCGTGCGATAGTAGACGAGAAAAAATGGGGAAAGTTTTTAGAGGACCACAAAGAGATTCTTTCCTTAGACATTCTAAGTACGTTACGGAAGGATTTAACGGACCTTCCCCAACGAGATCAATTGGTATCGGCTTATTACAACAACCATCCCGACTTCCCTGACAGTGTAGATTTTGCACTTAAAGGTCCGGGTGAAACGCCTACAGACGTAGGTGATTTTTGGACGAGCATGAAAAAAGAAGCCGTGTGGGCAAAACTTTTAGGGAACGAAAACCCTACCAAAGTGGTGGCAAACATATTTCGGAAGGACAACAAAAACTTTTCTGCTCAGTACAAAGAATTGGTTCGCTTGGCAAAGGGGCACCCTAATACAGAGGCTCGTGAGGCTTTCAGGGACTCGATTATCAAATACGCCTTTGAAGAGGCGCGAACCCCCGACGGCTATAGCCTTAAAAAGATCCACAAGGTTTTATTTGAACCGGAGCATAACGGGCATAGAATGCCCCCGCTTCTTGAGGCTCTGGTCGATGATGAAATCGTAGGTACGACGTTTAACAAAAAACTAGACAATATCATCACGCAAATGGCTAAACTGGAACGTCTAGCCGATCAGGGCGAAGATGTATCTAAAATATTGGAAAACGACTCTCCGCTTTTTGTATTTGCGGCACGAGTAATTGGTGCGGCAGCGGGTCGCACCTTTGCAGCAAAAACAGGAATGGGCGGGACAGTTCAAATACCGGGTGCAGCCGCAACTTTCGCAAAAGCCTATCTCAATGACATGCCCTCCGTTCTGATTCAGGACATTCTTATCAAGGCCTCTACGCCGGGAAAAGACGGGGCGGAACTGTTAGAAGCGCTTCTTAAAAAAGGGCGTACCGAAAAGGAAAAGGTAGCTGCGGCTCAAATCATAGGTAATGCTATAGCTTACAGCCTTGGGGCACCCGTTGCCGCTATTGTGCGACGACCCGTTCTAGGTTATGACGTATTCCGGGCCGAAGACGTTGAACAGCCTTTTCCAGAAGACGCCCCAACCCCCCAGTCTCGTGGGTTTGTAAAACCGCTCATGGAATATATTCCACGTGTGGGACGTGCATTAATCCCCGGACAAGCCCCAGCGGCCTCTGCTCCCGCACCCGCTCCCGCACCCGCTCCCGCACCACGGCCCACGGCTCCCGCACCTGCACCACAACCCACGGCCCAAGGTACAACGCTTGAGAACCGACAGCGCTTTGCTCAGATGTTCCCCGGAGACATTACTTCAGGCTTGATCAACCAAGGGATCGGTTCGTACCGCCCCTAGATCAGCCACTCCCGCGCCTTTTCTCCCAGCACCTGACTTGAGATATTGATTTTATCCCGCAGTGCTTGCAGGATTTTTTCATCAATGGTGTCTGGAGTAACCAGATCTATATAGGTCACGTTATTTTCTTGGCCTATTCTATGGGCGCGGTCTTCCGACTGGAGCCGGATCTCTAGATCATAACTGTTGCTGAAATAGATGACCGTCTGAGCCACGGAGAGAGTTAATCCAAACCCCCCGGTTCTCGGCTGGCCGACAAAAAACCGCAATTCTGAATCGGGATCCTGAAACTTTTCGACTATTTTCTGTCGATTCTTCTGTTCCGTTTCGCCAAAGTAGGAGGCCGCCGCTTCGTCACCGAAGCGACGGCGCAGGGCTTGGACAATCCGGCCTATGTCGTGCGTCCACGAGGCCCATATGATCGCCTTTCCCTGAAACTCTTCGACAACCGCCATGAGTTCATCTAGGCGGTTGTTTTTGATCTCTTCTATTTCACCATTGTCCGGTTTCAAAAACCCACAGGTGATTTGTTGAAGTCGCATGATTTGTGTCAAGACAGAAGAAGTGGTTGCCAGTTCTCCTTGATCGAACTGCGCGAGCGCCAACTTTTTCATCTGTCGATAGAGGCGTTCTTGTTCGGCGGTTAAAGGAACGTCTCGGCGCATGTAAATTTTTTCGGGCAGATCTAAACAATCTTTTTTAAGTGTTCTCAGCGAGAACCGATTGAGCTTTTCATTCAGTTCATCAAGCCGTTGGTAACCCACAATTTCCTGAATGCTTCGGGGACCAATATAACGTTGCTGCATCCGTGCGTAACGATTTCTAAATGCATAAAAACTTTTGAAGCCTAAAGCCTTGGGGCTTAAAAACGCACATTGACTGTACAAATCCATCGGGGATTTTGTAATGGGCGAACCGGTTAAAATGCGCCGGTACTTTGCAAACTGCGCCGCCTTTATAATGTTCTTTGTTCGAAGTGCTTTGTGGTTTTTGATCGTCGTGCTTTCATCCACGACCAATAAATTTTTGGGATTACTTTTTAAGTATTTCAAAACAGTGCTGGCACCTTTTTTGGTACTCACCGCCTCTATGTTCATCACCAAGGTGTGTAATGTGTCCGCTTTACGTTTTGCGGGATAGATAATGCCCTGCATATCGGCAATGAATTTTTTCGTGAGGTTGTTTTGCCACCGCACCAGATTGTGCGGGATCCGCTCAGGTAAGTGCCGGGGGATCTCCAAGCGGATCCAGTTGTCGTAAACGCCTTTCGGGGCCAAAACAAGAACCGTGTCGATGTGTCCTGCTTCAAACAGCAACGCCATCGTGTCCACAATAACTTTGCTTTTGCCCGTGCCCATTTCCATATACAGGGCGTAATACTCTGAAAAACAAGAATTTTTTAACGCCGTAACTTGGTGGTCGTACGGCTTCGTTTTCCATTGGTAATTGGACATAGTTCCCCCTTGACTTGTGCAATGATATAAGACATTATCGGCAACGTAAAGGGCCAATCACCCTTTCAAACACGAACCACGGAACAGGAGAAGCGAAGCGTATGAGCGATTTAATCTTCGATATGGAAGCCGATTCCGTCTCTTCCAAACTAAGCAACGTTGACGATACAAATCTGAAAACCGTTGCTGAAGTTGCCGAGCGGATAATTGAAACCGAAGAAAATATTGAGCAATTGGAAAATTTGCTCAAGCAAAAGAAAAAAAACCTGCTAAAACTCACGGATGAAGATCTTCCGGCCATGCTCACTGAGATGGGCTTATCGGCATTTGAACTGGAAGATGGATCAAAAATTTCTTTGAAACAAACCTACGGTGCCCACATAAAAGTGGACAACAAAGAAGCCGCTTTCACTTGGCTTCGCGACCACGAATTCGATGATCTGATCAAAAACACGGTAAGCGTGAACTTCGGACGAAACGAAGATACCAAGGCCCGTGAGTTTGTATCCATTATCGAAGGGCAGGGATTTTCTCCTGCTCAAAAAACAGATGTTCATCCCTCGACGCTCAAAGCCTTTGTGAAAGAAAGGGTGGAACAGGGTGAAGAAATCCCAATGGAACTGTTCGGCGTCTTCGTTGGGCAGCGGGTAACAATCAAAAGAGGAACCAAATAATGGCGGCGAAAATGACCAAAAAGAAAGTGAACAAAGAGTTAACGGCTGGACTAGATACGTCGCTGTTCGAATTGGACGCGGGGGTGGGCAACGAAGAGGTGGGACAGGAAGACCTCGCACTTCCGTTTTTGAAACTGCTACAGGCCAGCAGCCAGAAAAGCATCAAGCAATTGAAGGCGCTGGGTATTAATGCGTCGCCGGGGGATGTCTGGAACACGGTCACTAACGAGATATACACAGAAAGAAAATTACGGGTTATTCCGTCGGCCTATCAACGTCGGTTCATTGAGTGGACTCCGCGCGGGGACGGGAATAATGCTCCGGTCGCCATCTACACGCCTGACGAAAAACGCCCGGAAACCACCAGAAGTCCTGAAGACAACAAGGACTATACGGAAAGCGGCTCCTACCTGGAGGACACGCACCACCACTACCTGCTGGTGCTGAACGACAACAAGAGTTCCACTGTTGCGTTGCTGGCGATGAAAAGCACGGCCTTAAAAAAATCTCGAAAATGGAACAGCATGATTGCCTCGCGGGTAATGACCAACGACGCTGGGAAGCTTTTTAGCCCACCCCGTTTTGCCTATATTTACACGTTGCAGGTCATCGAAGACGGCAACGATGAGGGCGAATGGTTCAATTGGGACGTGACCTTGGAAGGCCCCGTTGAAAACGCGGACCACTATCAGGAGGCCCGTCAATTTGCTCACAGCATCAAAACCGGAACGGTAACCGTTAAGCATCAGCAGGAAGAGGGCGGTACAGAAATAGAGGAAGATGTGCCTTTCTGATCGAAAAATAAAAAAATAATGACGGCGCATGACGCGCCGTCTCGATCAGGGGGGTTTCATGTCTGATGCAGGAAAATTTGCAGGTATTTTCGACGGCCTGAGACAGGCGTACGGAACCTACAATGTAAACCGAAAAAACGCGAACGGGAAAAATCTAGGAAAAGCCAACCTAGTTCGCGAACCACGCACCACGGCTCTATGGGAAAAGCACCTGAGCGGCGAAGGGGTTTCTGTTGGGATCATTCCCATAAACGAAACGAACGAATGCCGCTGGGGCTGCATCGATGTTGATGAATATCCGCTCGACCACACAGCGCTTGTTGATAAAATCCGCAAATCCAAATTACCGCTTGTTGTTTGTCGGAGCAAATCCGGCGGTGCACATTGCTTTCTGTTCTGCACGGATTGGATTGCCGCCAAAGATATGCAAGAGGTTTTGCAGAATTTAGGTGCAGGGCTGGGCTATGGCACGTGTGAGGTGTTTCCTAAACAAATACAACTGAATCTGGACAGGGGGGACGTAGGGAATTTTCTTAACATTCCTTACTATGATGCCGCCGAGGGGCTGCGCTACGCCATCCACGATGACGGCTCTGCTGCCACGCTTTCTGAGTTTTTCGAACTGCACGGAAAATATGTTCAAACACCGGAGCAATTGCTGTCCCTGACCATTGAAGCAACGGACAGTACCCCCATTCCCGACGGCCCTCCGTGCCTTCAACACCTGTGTTCTCAAAAAATCAGCGAGGGATCCCGAAACAACGGCCTGTTTAATGTTGGCGTTTTCCTGCGAAAAGCCTTCCCAGACTCGTGGGAAACGGAGATTTTAAATTACAACACTAACTACCTCACGCCCCCGCTACCGCTCTCGGAAGTCAACGTTGTCGCCAAGCAGTTGCAAAAAAAGGACTACACCTATAAGTGCAAAGACAGCCCCATAAACGCTTTTTGCAATGCTGATTTATGCCGCACCCGAAAGCACGGCGTAGACGCCACGGCCACCGGAACACTTATCGCCAACCTGCGAAAATATAACAGCCAGCCTCCTGTTTGGTTTGTAGACGTAAACGGGCAGCCGCTGGAAATGGACACAGAAGGTCTAATGAACCAGCCAACCTTCCAGCGAGCCTGCGTCGAACAATTGAATTTCATGCCACGTACGCAAACCAAACAAGTGTGGGAAGGACGCCTTAACCACTTGTTGACGGACATGACGCAAACCGAGGGCAACGTACTGGAAGTGAGTCAAGATGCCAGCATCGCGGGGCAGTTTTATGATTTCCTCGAAGAGTGGTGCACGAGCAAGCAACGCGCCAGTGAACGGGAGGAAATACTCTTACGCCGCCCCTACACGGATGATGAAGAAGGTATCACTTATTTTCGACTCAAGGATTTTGATGCCTTCCTGCGAAAGAACCGGTTCTTTGATTTCAAACCGCACAAGATGGCGCAACGCTTACGGGACATAAACGGAAAATCTATCCTCCTCAAAGTCCGGGGTAAACCTGTCCGCGTGTGGTCTATCCCGGCCCACGAACAGCACTCCGTCGAAGTGCCTACCCCAGATTTCGGGGAAAATAAAGACGCACCGTTTTAATGTTCCCCGAGAGAGGTATATAACGAATGCTTAAACAAATGCGAAAAATATGGGACTGGTTTGTCGTGCAAATACGGCGGCCAAAGACTAAGCCCCGCATGAAGACACGTCGAATGTCGAAGCCGGTTGGCCGCGTCGGAACTTATAAAACATTGTCTGGATTGCTGGAGAATATAGACATAGTTCAAAAGCGTCTTTTATGTAAGACCCTCTACAGTGAAACGCATCGTAAAACACGAAAAGCGTTGAGGAATATCGGCCCCTATATCCCCCACGTCGGATCGAAAACGCACACTTCTAAGGTTCTGGATACCACGAAGTTGAGTTCGATCATGTTTGTTGCGCTATCAAGAAAAAATAGCGAAAGAAAAAAGATAAAATTTAAAGGCTCCGTGGAACTGGAGGATTCTTGCCCCAGCGAATTTATTTACGCCGTCAAAGCACCAAAACGCTTAGGGTGCGACTTGAAAAAACCCGGACATAAGTCGTTGGCGGTGTACGAGTGCGGAATAGCCTTTCGGGACATATCAGACGACAAACTTGCTTGGGTTTCTTTTTATTCCTCCGTAAACAAGGCCGGGGAAGTGGAGATTCTGCGGCAGAGAATGCCTAAACGCATTTCTTTCCCAATAAAACGGGGGCGCTGCGGTCAATATAGTGGTGGTGCTTACATACAAAGGAACCAGTGGGGCCTTTCAACAATGGACAAGGAACCCATTCAAGATTGTTGGGAATCCGTTGAAGCCTTTTTGCGATGTATTTTTTGCAGTGCACTAAATTTTTGGATGTACAAAGATCAACAGTGGTCGGTGTCCATCCGAAAACAAGGTTATCGCGTCACATTTAGTGTGCCAATGAAAGAAACGAAATACTATTTTAAAGACCGGGAAAAGACGGCCCTGACGCCAACCGGGAAAAAGAAAACAATTATTCACTATGTGCGGGAGCATCAGCGTCATGTAAACAATAAAATAACTACCGTGAAAGAACATCTGCGAGGGATACGAGAATTCCAATGGAATGATTGCCTGTGTTGCGTCACGGCACCGACTTTTCATCGGTTTTCCTCACAAAATTTCGTGGAAGCGCCTAGCGATTTTGATGACAGCGGCGAATCCTACGTTGAAATTGATGATATGGCGAAGATGCTGGCTAATCTTGAAGACTCTCAAGAAACCGCTTCAGCGAACGAATGTTTGGATAACCCGGCTTAAAATGTTTCGGATCTTCGGACCCCCCGGTACGGGCAAAACGACGACGCTGTTGAATCTGGTTGATCAAGCTCTGGCCGATGAAGTGCCTCCTAACCAGATCGCATTCCTCTCGTTCACAAAAAAAGCGGCCACGGAAGCGCGGGACCGCGCCGCGAAGCGCTTTAACTTGGATGCGGAGCATGACTTACTTTATTTTCGCACCCTACACAGCTTGTCCTATCGCCTGTTGGGTTTGCGGAACGATCAACAAATGAAAACGGAACACTTCCACGAACTTTCAAACCGTCTTGGGATCCAGCTTGTTCGATCTAACTCAGACCTATTTGTGAATGACGAGGCGACTATTTCCCTGTCCGACCACCCCATTTTAAGCCTCATCAATCTGTCGCGGTTGAGAAAAATTTCCATTCGCGAGCAATACAACCAATCCAACATAGATAACGTCTGGGAAGAGGTGTCCTACGTGGACCGCGCCTACCACAAGTATAAAAAAGCGAACGGTCTGCTGGACTACACAGATACGCTCGTGATGTTTGCGGAAAATTTGGCAGACCACTGCCCACGGTTCAAAGTCTGCTTTCTCGATGAAGCACAAGACTTGAGTCCCCTGCAATGGGACATTGCCCACGGTCTGGATGACCACAGCGAAAAAATGTATTGCGCTGGCGACGACGACCAAGCGATCTACCGCTGGGCGGGAGCCGACATAAATCAATTCATCCACCTGCCCGGAGGCTCCGAAACCTTGGAGCAATCGTATCGTATCCCACAAAGCGTCCATACCGTTGCCGATAAAATTGTGTCGCGAATCACAGATCGGTATCCCAAGCAATATCGGCCCCGGCAGGAAAAGGGTACCGTCGAACGGATCTACGATCTGTCTGAAGCAGACTTGTCCCACGGCTCATGGCTCATCCTTACCCAAGCGAACTACATGCTGGAGCCTCTGGACACCACACTGCGCTCAATGGGTTACCTGTTTGAACGTCCCCGCCAGCGATCTATTTCCGAAAAATTATCGGAAGCTGTGAATGGATGGGAAGCCTTGCGGAAAGGGAACGAAGTCTCACTGCACACGGCCCAGTGTGTCTATGGATACATGACGGGCAACGGTGTTCGCATCACACGTGGACACAAAAAAATCCTCGAAGATGAAACCGCCATGTTCACGTTGGAAAAACTTCAAAAACAACACGGCTTGTTGGCTACCGAAGATCAAATCTGGCACGAAGCAATGGACAAACTGCCGGATGCAGATCGTGCGTACATTGTTGCCCTGTTGCGGCGCGGAGAAAAGTTTAATGCCCAGCCTCGTATCCGCTTGTCCACCATTCATCAATCTAAGGGAGGCGAAGCGGACAACGTTGTTTTGTTTTCCGATTTAGCGCCAGCGGCGGCACGAGATTTCAATAATGACACACACCGCGTTTTTTACGTGGGGGTGACACGTACAAGACAAAGCCTATATATTGTCGAGCCGGAAAACCTGCATTTGAGCTACTTGCTATGAAACCGGTTACTAAACTTCAGATGGCGATGTTTCCACCGAAAAGCGAATGGGTGCCCCCAAGCGAGCTTCCCGATCTCACCTCCGCAACTGAAATTGCCATCGATCTGGAAACAAAAGATCCCAACCTGAAAACCCACGGTCCCGGCTGGGCCACGGGCAACGGGGAAGTTGTTGGCTATGCCGTAGCCACCGCATCGTGGAATGGCTACGTGCCGATCCGCCACGTGGGCGGCGGCAATTTGGATGAACGCATAGTGCACCGCTGGATTAAAAAAATCTGCGAATGCCCTGCCGACAAAATTTTTCATAACGCTGCGTACGATGTGGGTTTTCTGAAACACGAGGGTTTCACGGTGAAGGGCAAGCTCATCGACACGATGATCACCGCCAGCCTGCTCGATGAAAACCGCTTTTCCTATTCTTTGAATGCACTGGCTTACGATTACCTGTCCCAAGCCAAAAGCGAACGCCTGCTCACCGAAGCCGCGCAGGAATTTGGCGTAGATCCAAAAGCAGAACTGTATCTATTGCCCGCCATGTATGTCGGGCCATACGGCGAAGCCGATGCCCGATTAACGCTGGAACTGTGGCACTCCTTTAAGTTGGAACTGATGAAGCAGGAACTGTCCACCATCTGGGAATTGGAAATGGCCTTGCTGCCGTGCCTGATCGAAATGACATGGAAAGGTATTCGCGTCGATCTAGACCGCGCCGAACGGACCAAACAGGAACTCATCAAACAGGAAAAGGCCACGCTCCGAAAGATTAAAAAACTTGCCGGGAAAGATGTCGAAATCTGGGCCGCTCAATCGGTCGCTGCGGCCTTTGAAAAGGTGGGCCTGTCATACCCAAAAACCGAACAGGGTGCACCGTCGTTTACGCGCGGATTCCTGTCAGAACACTCTCACGAATTACCCGCCCTCATCATGCAGGCGAGGGAACTGAACAAAACACATTCGGCCTTTGTCGGCAACGTTCTCAAATATGTTGGAAAGGACGGGCGCATTCACGCGCACATCAATCAAAACCGCAGCGATTCCGGCGGAACCGTGTCAGGTCGCCTAAGTTATCAGAACCCAAACATTCAGCAGTTGCCTGCGCGGAACCCGACCCTCGGCCCCATGATCCGAAGTCTGTTCCTCCCAGAAGAAGGGCAACAGTGGGCGGCGATCGACTATTCGCAACAGGAACCACGGATCTTGGTGCACTACGCCAAGGCCTACGGGGATTCAAAAAATACGGAATTAAAGGGCTTGTCCGAATTTCTGGAAGGCTATACCAACGACCCGAAAATGGACTTCCACAGCCTCGTCGCCGAGATGGCGGAAATTCCCCGCAAGCAAGCAAAAATGATTAATCTTGCGATGATGTACGGCATGGGAGTCAACAAGCTAGCGGAACAACTCGACATTGACAAAGCCGAAGCCAAGACCCTCACCGACCGCTACCACGAGCGCGTACCGTTCGTTCGACAACTTATGCGAGGGGTAAGCAGTAGATTGAACGATCCGCGCTCCAGCGGCTCTATACGCAGCCTCCGAGGCCGCAAGTGTCGCTTCGATCTGTGGGAACCCGATTCCTTTGAGATGCACAAAGCGCTCCCGAGGGAGGAAGCCATAGCCGCGTACGGCGCTACGACACGACTCGTGCGCGCATACACATATAAGAGTTTAAACCGACTGATCCAAGCCAGCGCTGCGGATATGTGCAAGCAGAGCATGGTTAATTTGTTCCAAATGGGTGTGGTGCCCTTGGTTCAGATCCACGACGAATTATGCTTTTCGGTGGAGAACCGGAAAGAGGCTGAAAAATACGCGGAGATTATGGAACAAGCTGTACTGCTTGAAATTCCCAACCGCTGCGATATTGAAATCGGGCGCAGTTGGGGCGAAGCCTCTTGATTTTCTTGGAGAATCCGATAGACTCCCATTACGCAGCCCAACCGGAGAATACTTTAAAAATGGATACGACTAAATGGAAATCGGTGCTTGTCACCCGCCCCATGTACGAGGAAATTTCCGCCGTCGCTCGCATTGAAGCTCGATCAATATCGGGCCAGTTGCGTTTGATGTGGGAGGCATGGAAACGGGAAAATCTATCTAAAAAAGATCAGAAGTTTTTGAAAGAAGAAATCGACTCTCGGCGGAACGCTGAGAACGCCTAGCGCCGCGCGTCTTCGGACGCCAGCATCGTCTCGCTCACAGCATAATGCCGGAAAGCGCGAAGGCTATCACGGATCCCGTAGCGATCCACATGTAGAGTTTTTCCCAGCTTTTTCGTCTTCGATTTCGTCTTCGATAGCGCTCGTTCGATTTCAATTGATCCTGCATGATATACTCCATTTTTCCTTTCCTCCGGTTGATGTATAAGACAATGTAAGATAAGCTGACGCCTAAGTCAAAAGGAAACAAAAACTATGTCAAACATTATAAACCTTCCTCCGCCCCCGGCGGACGACGTACCCCCAATCTACGAGGAAACTCTAGAATGGGTCGCCGCTGTCCGAATAATAGAAGCTGCTTTGGTTGAATTTTCTGACAGCCTGTCCAAAGAGGACACGGTTGCATTGGGACGGGCGTGGGGGCGGATACAGCAAGGATGAACATGTCTTCTGAAGCCCAAAACAAAATTAACGATTTCAATAGCGCAGCAGAATTAACAGAAAAGCTCGTGCAAAAATTTTACGACGAGGAGTTGACGTTCGACGCAGCGATGGGCGGAGCGTTAACCGTGATGATACAGTGTCTGCTGCGAGGGTCGTCAGATCAAACGCACACGCTCGGGATCCTCGGGTCTGCGGTGAGCATCGCTGTCGCTTCGAACATGAGTGCTGAAGAAGAAGGAACGCCAAACGAGGAAATTTTAGAGTCAGTTTTGATCGACGAAGGATCCCTCCACTGATCCTCCTCCACGTCGCGCGCGTCGGCGGAACACACAACGCGCATCCCACTCCGGCTGATTTGTCCCCTCGACGCCGGAGCGCTCGACCGACCGGGCGTACCTAGTGCGCCCGGTTTTTTTTTATTGACCAGTCCCATATTGTCCGCTAGACTGCCATACATATGAAACGGAGAACTGGATATGGCAATGATAGTTCTGCTGACGGCGTTAGCTGGCGATGCCTGCGCGCACTTCGCTCGGCTCCTCTCGGAGACTTACGTCGAAGCGTTCGGCGGCGACAAGTACGCGCAGATCAACCTGTCCCTTTACGAGCAAGCCTGCACGGCCGCGCTACGGCAGGAGTTCGGAGATCTCACAAGCTGGGACTGCGCTCAGAACTTGACGCCCGACGCAGCGATGATCTGTCAGTTCGAAGTCACGTATGAGTAAGCATACAATGCAGACAAAGACGGAAACGTGCGACCAATGCGGTGAGAAATTCGCTCTCGGAGAAGACACCTTTCTTGGTGTTCTTAACAAGGACGAAGAATGCCCCCCGTTCACTCCTCTCACCTCGTTGTGTGCAAAGTGTTGCGCACGGCGCGAGACAGTAAGCAGAACAACAAATAATGGAGATTAATCATGTCGGAGAGATCAGAGTCCGCTGACTCGCGCAAACGGATCCGAAAACTTCAGAAGAACCTGACGCGAATAGCGGCTGAGAGGGACTTGTATAAAAAGGCAGTCGAGGACGCATACGAAAAGTATCGGCAACTTGCCCCGTCAATCGAAGCTGGCGCTCGAACGCGGACTCTCGCAGCAAATCTTCTCTCGATGTCAACTATACTTCGCAAAGCACTGGAGCAAAGCATAGCCGCGAACACAGATTCCAAAAGGACGCGCACCGAAGTGCGCGCCGCGATTTGGAAGACGAATCTTGCGTAACCAAAGAGGAGGGAAAACAAAGTGAAATTATCTGAATTACAGATAAGCGAGGCAATCACAGAGCAGCCGCAGCCGCAGCCGCAGCGATTCCTTGTCACGTGGCGCGGCCTGCATACCTCGGAACTGCACTTCGCAGCGACGTACACACGTTCGGAAGCCGAACTCCTAGCGCGGAATTTGTTGATCAACAACCGCCCCTCGCGGATCTACGAAGTCGATCTGCCTTGAAAAAAAAACCCGGCCCCGTGAAGGGCCGGGCTTAAAGGGATTTATCCGTTGTCGGTGTCAAACATTGGAACCGACTTGAGCCATTCCAATAAATCTTTTTTTGTCAAATCAAACTCATATCTCTCAATGCGAAGGTCTTGGAAATCGTACTCTTCGACCGTCGTGCTGATCGGTGTAGCGTACTTGTAACAGCCGTCGTAGCGGCAGTCCATCCAATGTCGCCTAGCGGCGGCAAAGCTCGGATGCCACGACACCGTTCTACCGGACTCGCCTTCGTAAAAATTGCATCGATAAATTTTCACCTCTTATCTCCCGTTTTAAAAAGGCCCGGCCCCGTGAAGGGCCGGGCTTAAAGGCACTAGATCTTTCCCAGACCCAAGTGCCATGCCAGCTTGGCTCCCAGACTTCCCACCGTATCCGCAAAATTCTCGGACAAGTGATCGCTTTCATGGAAATGCGCGAACTCATGGAGCATTAACTCTACCTGAACTTTTCTGTTTTCACGCCGGAACCACGTTTTTCCCAGAGCGTTAACGTTCAGGTGCAAGCTCCGCTTTGAGTACGCCGCCGCGAAAGCGTTGCCGGTTTTGACCAACACAACCCCGGTTGAGCAACCTAACAAAAGCTCGTGCAATCGTTTGGAAAACTCCACCGTGTCGCGTTGGTCCGCCGTCCAATCCGCCGGATCAACGGTTTCGGCTTCGGGCGCATTCGGATCGTTCGAATACGCATCGTACGATGTTGGGAACTTCTGCCCCGCAGCCGTTATGGCGGACGCCGCCTTGGCGTTTCGCCACTGACCGCCGGTCAGAGTGCCCCCGGTTATCACCGTATGGCCGTTTGCCGCAGCGACCCGGTTGGCCTCGGGATTTGACGGGTCATAAGCGACCCGCTTCTCCCCAAACCTCGCCGTCATCACCCGCTCCGTCACTGCATCCGTGCAGCGTTCATCCGATGAGGCTTCCGTCACCCAAGACTCTGAAAAGTGCTCGGTGTCCAGCAGGTGCGCCGCCGCGTTCAGAACCGCGACCCTGAGTTCCGCCAGATAGGCGGGCGTCACGTTGTCACGATCCGCGTTCAACGGCACTTTTTGCTGCACATTCACGTGCCAGCGATCTTCGGTTTCGACAACCGGGATCCCGAGTTCGTAAATGTGAGGCACCTCATCCGCCGTCGGCTCGTAAAGCTCCACCGTCGTAGCACGGCGGCTTCGCTTTAGGTTGCCGTCGTCGTCGGCAATGACCGTCGGCAGCGTCAGTTCAAGGGTGCTGGCCGGGGTCCGTGAGTTCAATGTCACAGTCCGAGCTTGCACCTTGAGCGTCGTCTCGATGTCGGGCGGAGCAATCAGGGTGTGGAAAAAATCCTCAAACTCCTGAATGTCCACGTCGGTCATCGGTAACGTCGCCTCGAACAGACTGCCAGATTCCCGGCGGCTGCGGAGGTTGTGGCGACCCTTGGCGTCAAACGCGACACCGCCGGTCACCGTCACGATCCGCGCCTCACGGGCCACGGACAGAACGAGCTTCTCACCAAGATTGAACCGCCCTCGCAGCGTTGGATCGGCCTTTTTGGCTGACGGCGCATAGAGAGTGTAGGCATGGGTCAAGTCGGACCAACCGTCGGGATCGTCGTCCACCACGGTAACGACCGCGAGGCCGCGACGTAGCTTCTCGATCTCAACAGTAACGTTGGTCACGTTTTGATCCCAAGCGTTTTGGATCAACTCGGCAAGCACGAACGACCGGGGCCGATCTGCCATCAATTGAGACAGGCCTTTCCGATCTACATCGAACCAAGCTCGTTGTACTGTTTTGGGCACAGCACGGCCCTTTGCCTTGTAAGGCATAAGCTTTCTCCATTTTGTTAAAGAACACGTTTGCGACCGAGGTAGCCGCTCCCATATTGTCTCATAGATGGGGGTCTGACGCAAGGGGCACGTAAGTCATTGATTTAAAAGAGGTTTCAGGAATTGGGGTTTTCGGGTCACGGAACAAGGAACACGGGTTACTATATATACGTTCTGAGTGAATTTTTTTATTTTTCTAAAAATATGCCGTTACCTCGGTTACCGGTGTTACTTTAGGTGTTTTTTATATATAAATCAATAACTTAGTGGTAACAAAATAGGTCAAACTAAGGTGTTACCTTATAGGTCAAAAAAGTTACTCTACCTTAATCAAGAAAATACCTTAGTGCGATCTGAGTGAGTTTTTTATTTTTTTTGTTCTGAGCATATATATAGTGTTTCCTATTTTAACGCCCTGTGGCAAAATTCGGTCATGACCGTGAATCAAAGCCGCTATCTCGTCTTGCCTGACCCGGACAGGCATAAGCCTCGCCCGCCGCGAAAAGTTAAGCCTCCGCCCTTTTTGCCAGAGAATCGTCCGTTGACGAAAAAGCAGGAAAAATTCGTTCGCGAGCTGGTAGAAAACACCGGGCGTATCACGCTTCGCGAAGCGGCGGAAAAAGCGGGCTATAGCGCGCGCGGCGCGTCCGTCCGGGCTTCTGAACTGACCAACCCGACGAGGTGCCCCCACGTCGTCAAGCGGATCCTCGAAGTCCGCGCTGAAATGAAGATTAAATACGGAATCGATGAGGATCAGCATCTCGCGGACTTGTGGCGGCTGCGCGAAGAAAGTTTGTCCGGCGGTGCGTTTTCGGCTGCCGTGGCCGCCGAGAAAATTCGCGGATCGACAGCCGGGTTGCACGTTTCGAAATCGGAAATCAGACACGGCAGTATCGATCAAATGAGCCGCTCCGATGTGGAGCGGGAACTGATTAAAATTCGCGAAAGTTTTGCTCCACTTATGGCGACTTCGGGCGATGAAAGTAGCGACAGCGAAAAACCGCGAGTCCAACTTTTGGAAGCAAGTTCGGACAAACCTACCTGATCGTTGGCTCGCCACTCGGATCGAGTCGTGGGCCGTGCCCGGTGTGCCGGACACGCTGCTGTGTGACTCGGACGGACAGTTCCACCTTGTTGAATTAAAAATCTGCACAGCGAACGCCGTTCGTTTATCTTCGCATCAAGTCTCGTTTTTGACCCGCCATGCTCACGCTTCGGCGTGGGTTCTGATTAAGAAGCAGCCTTTTAGAGATCGAGCGCATTCCGTTCTGTTGTACAGCGGCGCGGACGCAATTGCGTTGGCGACCGGCGGGCTTGCGGGGGCGGAACCGGCGGGCTGTTGGCGGAACCCCGTGCCGTGGGCGGACGTTTTCCCTCTGGTAAAGTCCCATACTTTGGCGTAAACTGAGGGGGTGTAAAACCAACTTGAAAGGGAAAAATTATGGCAGACCATTGCAGTTTTTGTGATGCACACAGGCCAATTGACGGCACTAACATGCTCGTTATAGGCGAGGACTGGCTTGAGTTTTGTCGCCCCTGTGGCGAGACAGAAAAGCTAATTAACTCCCGCACGGGAGAAGAGGCGACGATCCGAGAAGTTTTTGACTCGGGGAGCCAGGAATCCGGGGGTGCTGTATGAATAGGCAACAAGAGCTTGAAGCGAAACACGGCGAAACCTGGACAACCGCCGAGTTGCAGGAGGCGTTCGAAGTCGAAGGATTTTACGCAGGGATCTGCGTTGTGCGGCGGCGTTCAGATAATCAGCGGGGCAGTTTTGATTTTGATCATTCTCCCCGGCGGTACTTCAATTTTGTTGCCGCCTGATCCGTGATCGTTTTTAAGCTGATCGAGTGGATCGTAAAACGTTGCGAGGGCGAGACGGACTGGGATCGGATACAGCGCGAAAAGCGCGAGCGCGAGCGGGAAAAGCAGGAGCAGGAGCGGGATCGGGACTGAGGCCCTGCGCGACCCTTACAGAGGGCCACGAACGTGGCCCTTTCTTTTTCACCGTGCATCCTATACACTCCGATATTCTACCGTTGGAAATTCTAACTTAAAGGGGAATTATGATGGAAAACCAACACGGTGACTTCCAGTCACTACTCGCGAATATTCAAGACCAGTCAGCTCGAAAAGCTGACTTTGTCGCGGACACCTCCGGCCTGGATTTTCGCACGATCGAGGGCAAAACTTTTGTCCATTCCGAGCAAAGCGGAATGGCTACTGTGTCGAGCCGCTGCAATGACGTTGCGTTCGGCCAGGTTTTGGCTAAAGCCGACATTGACAGCCGGACGGGCCGTCGGTTGCAAGAGCGCTATCCCGATGTTTTGGACCTTGCGTTAAACCGCATTTATACGAATGAGCCTAAGCAAGTGATGCTCCGGACCTTCGAGCAAGGTTCCGGTGGCGGCGAGCTTCGCGCCTTCCTTTCGGACAAGTTCAAGCGCTTTGACAACGCCGACATGCTTACCGCGGTCGTGCCCGCGTTGACCGAGTCGGACGCCCGCTGGCAAATTGTCAATTCGAGCGTTTCGGAGAAAGCCATGACGCTGCGTTTGAAGTCGGAAGCGATCACCGGAACGGGAGCCAGAGTCGGGGACTTAATGGCCCTAGGCCTGAGCATCAGCAACTCGGAAACCGGTCACGGTAGCGCGGCGCTCAAAATGCTGGCCTGGACGCTGGCCTGTCTTAACGGTATGCAAACCGCCAAAAAGGAGCGCAGCGCACACCTGACGTCCTCGCAAGCCGAAAGTGACGTTTGGTCGGTATTGACGCAGGCGGCTAAGGACGCCGACAACGCGGCGTTGACGATGAAACTGCGCGACGTTGCGGCGAATTATTCGAGCAGCGAAGCCTTCGACGAAGTCCTGACAACTTTTCGCGCGGCGGCGGGCGATACGTTGAGCGCGGGAACGACCGCTCAGGCGGCGGTGGATCAAGTCGGGCGTGTTTTGCAGCTCACTAAAAAGGAAACCGCGTCCGTCTTGGACGGGCTGTTTTCCACCATGTCGCAGCCGGGTTATGCGGGGGAGCCTGTGAGCCGCGCGACACTTGTCAATTCGATCACCGCCGTGGGAAATGATGCCGCGTTACGCGCTAACAAGATCGACGCGGACGACGTCGGCGAATGGGAACGGCGCGGCGGGCGGTTGCTAAATTTGCCAGCGTCGCAATGGTCCTCAATTGCGAGCGCGCAAGCTGCCTAGATACCCGTCGATTTTCGATTTTCGATCCTTCGAACCGGGCGCAATGCCCGGTTCTTTTTTGCCTGAATTTTGCCGTAGACGCGCCCCGCGTTCGCTCGCCGAGCGCGCCCGCAATTATCGGATAACACACAGACTATTGCATATCGGCGCTGCCTCGCGTATATGTGCGGGTGTGTGTTTCATAAGGGAAAACAATCATGACTACGATTAACTGTGCGCCTACATGGGAAACCGCCGTGGAAATCATTTTACTGACACTTGAACACGGCGGCCCGGATATGCGGCGGCCCGCTAGAACGGAATTGTTGCGGCTCGCTCGCGCAATGGATGAAATTAATAAACAGTCAGTGCGGGCAGATCTAAACAATCTTTTTGAGGCGGGTATCGATGAATAACTATCACTTCAACAATTCGCAATGGCGCGTACTGCTCGATCAACCGGACCTTACACCGCGAGCGGATCGCGGTATCGCGATTAACCGCGACTACGTGACGTTATCTAACGGCGAGGTGTTCCACGTTGGCGGCAAATGGCTAGACGACGACAACACCAAAGAGGGGACAAGGGATGAGCTTATCTAAATCACAGCGAGAGAAAGTTGAACGCGCATTGGCGCAACACGCCAAGCATAAAAACTGCTATTTCTGGACGCCACCAGTGAGCGCGGGACAGCGTCGTTACACTGAGCAGCAAAACAACTGGTGTGTGTCATTCAAGCACGCCGGGGACACCTACACGTATGAATCAGAGGTGCGATGCAGTTGCAAGAACTACTACTACCGCGGGGAATTTGCCGTTAACGGCGAAAAGCGTACCGTGAGGGCTTTTTGGGCATTATTAGAAGGCTAATGCCATATATGTGCGGGCGTGCGGTTCAGGTAACCGCTCAACTAAGAGGAATAAAACATGGAAACTTTCGACTATTACACCATCAACGCCGACACTGAGTTCGGCACCACCGTTTATACCGTGTATGGATGGGGGACGTATGAGCGTTCCAGCGTCCTGGCCGGTCAGGCGCGAAAGTGCTACATCGAATCTTATGACACCGAGGAGGAAGCGAAAGCGGCCTATCCAAGTGCAGGGTTCTCGTCCAAGTGGACGGAACCGCAGGTGAACGTTAACCACCTTCCAGGGGAGGACGATCCGGTCGCCGGGGGAATGTATCCCGATGATATCGGGTACGACGACTACCAATAACCGGGGGGCGCAAGCTAAGTTTACTGAACCGGGCCTTGCGCCCGGTTCTTTTTTGTCTGAATTTTGCCGTAGACGCGCCCCGCGTTCGCTCGCCCCGCTCGAGTATCCCATACATTTGCATACCCGGCGGCCGTCGTGTATATGTGTTCGCGTGTTCACTAATAAAGGGGTCAACAATGGAAACGATTAAACTTAACGGGAAAAAACTACGGGTGTCGGCGAGCGATGAACGGTGCCTGTGGATTCTCAAAGAGTCGAATTTTGCGGCGAAAAAGTCGGCTTTTGTTGAGGGCCGATATGCTCGTTATCGCAATACGATTTTACCGCGAGATCGGAAAACCCTAGCCGATCTGGGCATTAGCGAGCTATGGCCGCATGAAAAATCGGCCCGCGTTCGTAAATTCTTTCAGGATCACCCGCGTTGCCAGACTGGTATTTTCGGAAATCCCCGCCGGATTAATGCCATTCTTTCCAAACTAGGTGACAACAAATGAATACCGTGGATATATCGAAAGCGAAGAAAATCTTCGGTTGTGGCGGAACCTATCGCGGCGGCTATGCTCGTTTCGGTTCGTGTCCTGTCACGTGTCCGGCGCTACCGGCCGCGGCGGTGGATACTGCGGCCTGGGCTATCGACGAACGATATACGCTGGAAGTCGTTCGTTCTAAGCCTAGGCGCGGTCATGCCTGGACCTTCTCTCATTTTGCCGTGTCATTGTGGCGTGAAGTCATGGGCCGCACGACCGGCACCGTGATAAACCATTCCGCCATTAATGCTCCGGCCGCGGCCGCGTCTATGCGTTCCGGCGTTCCGGCCGTCACAACCGTTAGCGCGTCGTTCTGGCAGGGCCGCAAGTCCCGAAAGGTCGACGGTGTGACCGTCGTGCGGTGTCCCGAAGAAACCGGCGCGGTCAAGAACTGCATGGGCTGTGGCGGAAGTGCGGGGCCGTTGTGCGCGATTCGTGATCGTAATTTCGCGATCGGTTTTAGCTGGCATGGGGGCGGCGCTGCTGATCGGATCTGTTATGGAGATTATTGGCGAACGGCGCGAGCTTGGGATTTTGGGCTGAGTACCGGCGAAGATGATAGCGACTATCTGCGGGAGTGGTTCGGGACCATGCCGTCTAATTCTTATATTCGCCACCACATCGTGGGCGATCTTGGCCTAATCTAGGCAACACAAGCACCACCATTGAACCGGGCCGGGTGCCCGGTTTTTTTTGCCTGGTCGTGCGGTTTCCGCGTGATCCCCTAAAAGCCGACGCTCTCAATTGCCGTGTAAGGCGCGATCTCGGTCCGGGCAATAGCAGGGCAACGGGTCAATCC
>Ga0080013_1001927_pt1 | contig 25841 bp, 46 predicted proteins | sample ETNvirenome_6_85_FD_69236 | JGI IMG/M metagenome (GOLD analysis project Ga0080013, IMG submission 69236) | Marine viral communities from the Pacific Ocean - ETNP_6_85 (SPADES assembly) (version 2) | ecosystem: Environmental > Aquatic > Marine > Oceanic | place: Pacific Ocean | collected 2013-06-19
ATACCACCTATAGTGCTCCTCCCCCCTACACACTTCATGCACATGATTTACACACTTTGGACAAGGGGGCACGCCCAGAATTTATCACTAGGTCCAAAATTTTGATAAAATTTGTCGAGGTGGGTATGTGTATGTATACACGGGCATTTTTTCCTTCCCCCCTCTCGCTAATTGGTTGCCCCCCTACCCCCCGTCAAACCAATTTTTTTTGGCAGTTTTAACCAGCTCTCTATTTACACAGTTCTTACACAGTTTTTACACATAACATTTTTAAATCTTAATTTGAGGGAATGTTTAGAGTATCAGCAGGAATGTTTAGAGTATCAACGGGGGGCTAGATACCTAGTTAAACCCCTTTAAAAAAGGGGCAAGTATAGGCAGGATCTAAAAAGTTATCCACAGGGCTGTGGATAAGTCTGTAATTATTCGCTTGACATTGTTTTATTTATCTATATCTTAGGGGGATACTGATTTTTTTGTTAGGAAAATGTATGTTTAAAAAATCTACATCTACTAGCCGAATTTGTGATAATAGGTTAACGCCTATTCAATGGGGGTCAACCTTGTTTTTTGGTGGTCAATATGTGAATCCACTTAAAAAATCAAAACCCATTGTTTATAGCACAAAATCGCACAGTAGAATTGAAGCTTTTGAGATTTACGATTCCGTTTATAATCGTAGATTGAAAAAATTGTGGCTTGTTTTGGTACAAGAGATTTATCAAGATAAATCGCACAGACTGAAAAAACGCAAACTTAACGAGTGGGAAAAAATGCTACTCAAAAAGTTTGGTCATAAACTTGTACAAATCAAAAAGGCGTAATTGTTACGCCTTTTTTAATCACTTAATAGGACATTTTAAATGCGATATGAAAATAGAAAATTAATGCCCATTGTTTCACCGATATTGAAATATCTACAAGACAATGAGCATTTTAAAAAACAATATGAAAATTTAAATGTGGATCAACAAATTGATGTAATTGAGGATTTGTTAGATGTGGCGATTGATATTATCAATCAACATAATAAAATGAAAGGATAAAAATGAGCATAAAAAATCTAAATTGTTCTAAATGTGGGGCAAAACTTGGTAGCGATAAAAACAATATCGCTGACAAATTTGTTTACTATAAAAATGGTGATTTAAAATATATAAATCTATTTCACAAAAAATGCTCTAAAAAACCAACCAAAAAAGTTTGGTACGGATATAAAAAGCATAATTTAAACTTGTTATTGGGGGTATAATGGCAAAAAATAACTTTAAGAAAAACTATAAAAAGAAGTTTAAAAAGTCTTTTAACTCTTTTAATCCAATCTTTAATTCAGATCAGTTTTTAAAATTAAAAGCTAGTTTGGATAGGGATATGGGCAAGAAAATTGATCTGGTTTTAGATCAAGATTTTGACGATTTTACACTTGATGAGCAAGTGCAAATGAACAAAGAATTGGGGGTAAAATTTAATGCCTAGAAATAATATCAATTTACAAAATAGTTTATTATCAATTCACGATAATTTACGAGAAAATATAATAAACAATAGAAATAATATAGAAAATTTGGAACAATCAATATGGCAAACTAGAAATATGATAGCTGATGTTTTAGAAAATCATTTTAACATAGAACCGAATAACGATTATAGATTCAATGGCAATCCAAACCTATAAAACTTATCCACAACTTTTTGGCAGGTTGTGGATAACTTATGAAATTAATTATTGACAATATTTGAATATGCTCTATTTTAGGGCATACTCAAGCATTGAAAAATATGAGTGCAATTCTTGATATAAAAATTGCTGTACAATATTTTTACTATGTTTGGCTTAAACATTGACGTGGTGTTAATGTTTTTTAATAGGTGGGCAATTCAAATCATAATTTAAATTGTTGAACAAACGGAAAAAAAAGTTTTCTAGTAGCAATCCAAATGCTACAACTTTGAATGTACTTTGTTCAAGTTTATGCGATTTAAAAATTGATTTGATTGTTACCACCAAAATTTAATAGGAATTTTATGACTCTATTAAAATATTTGAGATCTGATTATGGCTTAAATCGTAGTCAGATTGTCAGAATAATCTCCGATAGGCGTTGTCCTCAAGATTGGTCAGCTAATAAAATACAAGTGTTGATTAACACACTTGAGGAATACGGCAACAAAGCCCAAGAATTGAGTGCTGACATAAGATCAAATGAAGAAATTGAAAACTGCCACGATTGTGGTAGTGCTATGTTTTTTGATGATATGCATAGCTGTTATCAAGGCGATTTTTATGTTTGTCAAGGTTGCTGTGAGGATAATTATCGTTATTCTGATAATCAAGATACCCATATAGGTGTTGATGATTATGATGAAGAAAATTATGATGGTCAGAATGAGGAAAGTGGCGTTTATGAATACTGCCATAGAGTTGAAGATGATCTAGGTATGTTATGTATGCCCAACGAAAAATCCACACCAATGAATAATTTATTATATTATGGCGTGGAATTGGAAGTGGAAAAAAGAAATAATTGTCCTTATGACATACCTTATCACATACAAGATAATGTAATGAGTGGTTTTGCATTGTGCAAAGCTGACGGCTCACTAGACGGGGGGTTTGAAATAACTACTGCCCCTGCCACATTTGAATATCATAAAAAACATTGGGAAAGATTTTTTAAAGATGATAAATGTATGACTAATCTCAAAGGTTGGAATACGGATACGGCAGGACTTCATATTCACATAAGCCGTAAGGCGTTACGCCCTACGGATATTGGTAAAATATTGGTGTTCATTAATGATGAAACTAATACACCTTTTATTAAACAAATTGCTGGTAGGACATCTGACCAATGGGCAAAAAGATCTAAAAAGAAAATACAAGATTGTGTTAGGTCATCAGATAAATATGAGGCAGTTAATATAAGCCATACCCATACAATCGAATTACGGATATTTAAAAGTAACATATCCAAACACGGATTTTATAGAGTGCTTGAATTTACTGATGCTCTCGTATATTTTGCTAAAAATTATACGGGATTATTAGGTTTAAGTTTACACTATAAAACATTCCTACGCTTTATGGATAATGAGATAATCAAATCTCAATACCCAAATCTTACTGCTTGGCTAATTCGCAAGGGTTATTTAAAGGGTAGACCTTCTCGCAAAGTGAGTTTGCAAGAAGAACTTCACGACACAGCAACTAACTAAAGGGGGTTTCTATGTGTCTTATAATTAAAACTGATACTCCAAAGCAATTGAGTTTGCAATTATTGGAAACTGCTTACAACAATAATTCTGACGGCTTTGGTTTAATGTTTTGCAACAAAGGTAAATTACATACCCAGAAAATTGTACCAAAAACTTTCAAGGACATTGAAAAATTATGGTCTAAATACAATGATCTGGACATACCAATGGGGTTGCATTTCAGATTCAATACCAATGGTGATACTACTAGAAGTATGAGCCACCCATTTCAAATCTTATCCAAAGCAAAGGGTGATGATAGAGATATGTGGGTTATGCATAATGGCCCAATGTTACCAACACCAATGATAGATGATAATAAATCTGACACCCACCAATTTATTAAATGGGTGTTAAGACCACAGTTATCAGCCAATCCTAAACTATTATATAATGCCGAGTGGCAAGAAATGATAGAGGAATTAATTGGTAGTGATAAACTTTTATTTCTAGACGGCAAGACTAAAGAATTTGTCATCTATAATGAAGATGAGGGCAAGGAAGTGGACAACATAGGTTGGTTATCCAATACCTATTCCATACAACCAACATCATATGGCTTGAGAAATTATACTTATGATTTTGAAACCAATAAAATGGCGTGGAAAACTAATAGTTGGTGGGATAAAAAAGATGATGACCCTTACCATTATTCTGGTTTGCTTGATAAACCAAAAGATAATAGTAAAATAGATTTATCTGGTTACTCAACCGAAACTCATTATGATAATGAGGGTAATGTAACTCATACCACCCATACACCAAACAAGCATAACAACGGGGCAAGATTTACTTCTTATCCTAAAAATACTATTACTGTTAATGATAATGAAAACAGTATGTATAATGGTAAGAAATTAGATTGGCAGGACATTTGTTATCTTGACAATGAAGAACTGCTTGAGGTGTGCGAAGAAAATCCGATAGGGATTGCCAAATACATTCAAGAAATAATATTAGGGGGCAAATATGACTGTGCGTAAAAAGAAAAAAGTTAAAAGAAAACTGCGTCATCTGACATCTATTATGCCTATGTTGGAGTGGCGACCAGATCTTTCCCAACTGCATACATTCCGTATGCCGTTTCAAGTGGGGGGTATGAAAAATTTACAACTTTACACCCCCATTAAAAGCAGAAAGAAATATGTATGGGCGAATGTTTATCAAAAACTTTGCAGACTTCCTTCTGAAATTTATATGAAAGACATTCAATTTGGTTTCATACCTAAAGATCATTATGGTGGTTGGAATACAGATGAACATCGTATTGTATGGATAAATGAACAAACAAAAGTACCTATTAATGATATAAAAGGTTTAACTTTGAGGGGAACAGCCATTACTATTAGTGAGTGGCAAAGAACATACAATCCTTACTATAAATTTAATAAATTCATCATTGATGTTTTAAGAAATAACACCAGAGTGCAGATGTCTTTGCCTACCATTATGCAAAGTTATAAAGATAGTGGGGAATGGGCAGAAATTAAACAAGTTAAGAAAGATATATGGAACATAACTACCTCTGATACTTTGATGGATATGTGGAGTTATTTTACTTGGAATGGGCATACTCGTTATGATAGATTTGGTAAGCAATTCATAGTGCCAAACCCCATAAAATCTGTACGCATTTGCATTGAAGGTGGCTCTCCAAACACACCTTATTTTAATTTCTTATTAAGTAAAGATACTATAAATAGACATCAACTATTGAATTATATTAAATCAACCCCGAAATCTATACCCCAAGAGCAAACTCAAGAGCAGATAGACAAGGTGATTAATGAGATTTTAGATACCCCACATACATACGGACATTCCGAACAAGGGATTGATGAAGAAGATGATAGACTAAATACACAAGAAAGACAATCTATTAATCAATACATAAGTGATGAAGAATGGGATAGAGACCCCGTCTTGCTTGAAGAAGATGACCCGTTTTAATTCTCGATAGACCCCGATAGACCCCGACAAAACCCGAAGGTTACCAAAATCTAGGTAAGGGGGGCAAGTGGCGAATTGTACCTCACTACCTCTCTTACCTACTATATATAGTATATATATATATATTATTTATCGTATGTATATAAGGGATAATGGCAGATATACAGGGGTGGTTTCCCCAAAGTGGTAACCCTCGGGTTCTATCGAGACTTTCTCGGGTTCTATCGAGAGAAATCTCTTGACAAATTTCCTATCTATGATAAGATAGCTAGGATTTAACATAAGGGTGTGGCAGATTAGATATGCGTAGGATTGCAACTCCTATTAAGTCGGTGCAATTCCGATCACCCTTTCCATTAACCTTTAACAAAGGAGTGTGTGATGATTGCATTTATGCTAGGATTAATTGCTGGTATGTTATTCGGATATATTAGCTACGGAACTTACATATGGATAAGGGGGTAAGATATGCCAACCTATAATGTATACCAACTATATACAAGCAAAGATGTATATAGATTCATTAAAGCTGACTCAAAAGAAAAAGCTATTGCTATTGCTATGGCTGACGGCTCTCCTGATGACCAAGATACTGAAGATACAGAGACTTGGGCAGAAATGGTGGACAATGATTGTTCTATGTGTGATGATGAATATCAATGCATAGAGTGTGAACATTTGGAAAGGGAAGAAAAAAATGCCTAAACCTAAAGACTATGATACGGATATGAAACCCTATTGGGATTATCAAAGGGCGAAAGAATATCATAAGAAATTTATCTATGAACTGATACCAGAGGAACATCAAAGATTGCGTGATGGTTTATATCAAATGATCATTGATGATATGTTGGACAATTATAATATTCCAGATGACTTTCATTGTGGTGATGAACTCCCAAGCATACAACCACCACAAACTAAATGGGCGTGGAACTGTTTGAACTATAAGGTTAGTTCAGTTAATCGTCCTTTCATTTTTATGAGGAGAAAAGATGATGCCTTACTCAATTGAAACGATATACATAGTTACCATAACGATAGGATTCGCCTTGCTGTTATGGACTATGCTGAAATAGGAGAACTGATGTTAGATAAATTTCAAGAGCAGGACTTAATGGGTAGTGTTGAACATTTAGAATCAGCTTTAGAATGTATTGATTATGAAATATTTTATGATGAAAATTTACCCAAAGTAATTGAACATATAAAGAAAGCTATTGCCGATATCAAAAATGTAAACCCTACCTTATTCAACTATCCAAGAGTGGCTAGATATATGGAAGAAGGAGAGATACGAGGAGAAATATCTAGAAAACATATTAAAAAATTAAATGATATTAAAAAATTAAATGAGGAGATGAAAAAAAATGCAGATACTTAATTGGATTCCTGCTCACGCAGAACAGATAAGATATGTCGCCCCTCAATATGATGAAGATTCAGAGGGAGATAGATATTGTATTAATGAAGATGAATGTACATCAGTATGGTATGACATCATTAAGGAAGTGCATAAGACCAAGCGACCTATGTATTATCGCAGAAGAACAGTAGACTTGGCGAGAAGGGATAAGTATCAATACCAAGACCAAGTCAATAATGAAAACTTATGGAAAGAAGATGATGAACAGTTGATTAATGTTCGTGTCAAAGTGATAGGTAGGAGAGTGGTGTTCATTTATGATGAGGAGTTTGTGCTTAAGATTTGGGTGGCACAAAAAAGAAAACAAGAATTGGCAGAGAAAATTCGTAAACTTAAAGAAGGAAAGTTCAAGAATTACAGCAAGAAAATTTTAGGGAATGAAATTAATATGGATAAATTTGATGAACTTATAGAAGAATGTACAGAGAATAGCGAGGAATTAAATGAAGGAAGATAAGGATAAAAAATATAAACTTGCTGACTTGAAAATGGTGAAGGTGGATTGGCTCGACGCAATGTCGGACGATAATACTTGGCAAGAGTTGGGCGAGTTAGCTAAACAAACATTGAAACCCGTCACTTGTGTCGGCTGGATTTTGGCAGAAAACGAGGATAATATAATACTTATATCCTCATTAGATGAGGACGCACAAATGGGTGGGGGTGGTTGTACCATACCCAAGTCTTGTGTTAAAAAAATAATTCATTTACGAGAGATGAATTACAGTGATCATTTACCGAGAGAGAATATGAAATGAAAGAAGTAGACAGAAGTAATTTGTTTGTGTATGGCACTCTTAAAAAGGGGGGCAAGTTGCACAGTGTGTTGGGAAGTTCATCAGAATTTTTAGGAGTTTTTAGAACCATTGAAAACAAGTTCGATATGTACGACTATGGTTGTCCAGTTATGGTACTGGAAGATGATGGTTTTAAAATTAAAGGGGAGTTGTATAAGGTGACTCCCGAATGTATGGCGAGAGTGACAGCCGTAGAATGTGGGGCAGGATATGTGCCGTTCATTGTGGAGTTAGAACAAGATGAAGATACCGAAGTGACAAAAGCAATAGCATTTATATATCCCACCCCTTATGCAACTACGAGTGCGTCAGATCGTGTCGTGGAAAAAGAAAGAGTAAAGGAATGGAATGAGTGAACTAATAGCGAAGGCATTGGTATTAATTGCCTTGACTTGTGTGCCGATTGGCATTACTGTGGGGTTTTTAACAGATGATAAATATAGAAATCCGTTTGTATTTATTTTAATATTATTTTTTACATATATAGGAGCAACGATATGGGTAAAATCAAGAAAAGAAAAACAAAAAAAGTAAAAGAAAAAGAACACGAATATATAACTGAAGATGTTTTTCCATTGGTAGAGGAAGAACGAGAAGCTGACCATATAGTAGATGGGTATAAGGTGTTTAAACAAAATCATTACGAACACTTCAATGATGATTTAGGAATAGATGAAAACGATTATGAAGTGGAACAGGAGAAATACAATGTTCAATCCGAAGACATACAACCTATTGCTGTCGACAGATATCTCGAACGCTTTGGAAAAAGCCGTAGAACACCTAGATAACAGCGAGTCAATGTCTCCGTCTGTTTTTGTTAAGCACGACAATGCTTTTGCTATGCGTATGCGTATGTATAAGTACATAAAAGCTTTTAAGGAACAGATGAAAGACAAAGAAAATGTAGATGAAAATAAATATAATCATTTAATTTTGACTAGTAATACAGACGGAATTATGATAACATCTTCATTGGAAAATGAGCCTTTAATTTTAACAAATGAAAGGGGGGAGAAACTATGAGAAAAGAAACTGAAAAAGATAAGATGTTTATGGAGTGCATTGATCTAATGCGTGAAACCATAGAGAAAATGTCAGATAAATATCCACTAGAAGTAGTGAATAATGCTTTGATAGAATTGGGATTGCGTATGTCAATGATACAAGGAGGCAGTTATCATACCATCAGAATATTCGCAGGTGTTATGCAAAACATAGCCACCTTCGGACAACTGATGGAAAAGGATATCGCTGAAGCTATAAGATCTGGAGAGAAACCCGATCCTTTTGATGATTGGGAATACTCTGGAACTAAAAAAACTTTACATTAAAATAGTTGTTGACAGGTGTCAGTAAATAATATAAGATGTAAATAATATAAGGAGAAGTGTGTGATGAAGTATGATGTAACGACATCTCATTGTTTTACACAGCATTGGGAAGTGGAAGCCAGAAGCAAAGAACAAGCGGGGAAAAAAGTAATGACAGGGGATATTAAATTTGATAAACCTTCCCGAACTTATGTGTCAAATAAATTAGCTAGAACATTAGTGACAATTCCAGATGCCAAAGTTTTATCGGTAGAACTTGTGCCTAATCAACCCATCAAACCTCAATGGGATACTATTGATGGAGCAGATGGTGAAGAATGGTAGAACTTTTTCAAGATTATTCTGGAATTTTATTAGCCATATGCGTGGTTGCTATGGTTATTGCAATATATTTAAAGGAATAAAGATATGCCTAAGAAAAAAGAAAAAGAAACAGTAGAAGAATTGGTCATACCAACGGAGCTGTTGGAAAAAGACCCAATTGAATTAGCAGATAATGAAAATGATATTAAGACTATCATCAGTTATTTAAAAAAGACTAGAGAAAATATACGAGCAGCAGAAAAAGCTGGCAAAAGAATTACAAGTAAGTCAGCTAGGGTGAAAGCACCCGAACCTGTGGGGGATAATATACTAGATGTATTAATAGATAATGTATAATTATATTCCCAAAACTTTATATGATTCTTTATTAATGCAAGCAAGAGCAGATATATTAACAGCAAAGGCTACATTGCAAATTTATTTTGAAAAATCTGTGGGTATCGGTGAACACCCACAACATACGGAAGAAATGGGTAAACTATTAGATAAGGTGGCGCAAGCTGAAGATAGAAGATCAGTTCTTGAACGGCATTTCCAAGACACTTATGGAGATATGAAAAATGAATCGAAGAAACGATAGAATAAAAAAGGAATGGTTGTTGATGATAAAACATACCCAACTGTTTCTGTATTTAGTAGGAGCATTGATCGGAATGAGTCTGATTACTTTATTGGTACTATTAATTTAAACTAAAGGAATGTGTGATGAAACAACCAGTCAAATTAAAAAAATATGTTTATGATGAAGATAATCCCCGTCAAATAATTTGGGATTCTTCAAGTCTATCTACATTTTTAGCGTGCCCTAGACTCTATAATTTATCTAACTTATTAGGATATAAGTTAAAGATGTATGCTCCCGTTACAGGATTTGGATCAGCTGTTCACGATGGGTATGAAGTATTAGACAGATGTAAATTTGAAAAGAAAAATAAAGAAGAAGCTGTGCTTGAAGCAGTAACTCACATCATAAAAGAATGTGGGGAAGATTTAAATAAGTCACAAGATAAGGCGCGTGGACTTGAGGCGGCAATGAGAGCTGTAGTATGGCGAGCAGAAGAATATTGGGAAGATACTTTAAAGATTGCAACTATGCCTAATGGTGCCCCCTGTTTAGAGCAGAGGTTTGAAGTTCCATTTGGTACACAAGGTCATAGGTTGTCGGGTCGGATTGATAAGATCGTGGAGTTGGATAATCGTTTATACTTATGTGACACCAAGACCACCAAGACTTCTTTAACGGATTTATATTTTAGAAATTTTCAACCTAATAATCAGATCTATGCTTACATATGGGCGGCGAGAAATATATTGGGGTTGGATATCGCAGGTTTTATTGTTGACGCTATACAAACAGGAGTTAATTTCTGTAGATTTAATAGAAGTATATTTAATGTATCACAAAAATCCATTGATGAATGGTATATAGATGTACAATACGCCATTGGTTTAGCTGATGCATATAGTGTTAACGAATATTATCCCGCGAACTTTACATCGTGCGGAAATTATGGTGGATGTAAATTTAGAGAAGTGTGTGCGGAATCTCCCGATCACAGAAAAATTATATTAAATGAGGATTTCATAAAGGAACTTCACGCTGATTTAGTGGTGGATAATGTTATTCACGTTGATAAAAATATTTTTAAACAAAAGAAAAATAAATGAAGTTAATAATTTTATTGCTATTTTTATTCAGTTTAAATGGGTGTGCCTTTATGGTTGCAAAAGAAACGGCTAAAGTTATTGATACTGTTTTGGAAGATGATCCTAATTCAACAAAGAAGGAAAAGATATTAAAGAAACAACAAAGCAAAATGAAGTCAAACAAAAATAAAGCGCGGGAATTTTATTGCAATAAAGTAAAAGACCCGATAAAATGTAAGGATTTAGAATGAAAAAAGAACAGAACCAGGCAGAAAAAAATTGGGATAGTTTCCTTCCATTTTATTCACAATGGTATTGGCAAGAGGCGTTGATGTATCCATATGAAAAAACGAAAGTATATTATCACGGACCGCGTGAAGAATGGATGAATCTTATGGAGGATGAAGATGAGTAAGGCAGACTTAAAAAGAAAAGGACATAAGGGCAGGCGTAAGGTCGGCTCACAAAAGAGACGCAATCGTAGGCGTATCCGTTTAGGATTAAAGGTACGAAGAAAATAGTTGTTGACAATTATTTTATTTATGATAGACTATGAAAATTATAGGAGACAAAAACATGGCAAGTATTAAAGATCATATATCAACTGATGTAACTAAACTGTTACTCGTAGGAGATAGTGGTTCTGGAAAGACGGCTTCATTAGCGGCATTAGCCAATGCAGGATATAATTTACGTATCTTGGATTATGATGACGGCTTGGCTATTCTTCCAGAATTTCTAAAACCTGATGCAGTAGACAAGGTTAGTTATGTTACGTTGAAAGACCCGATAGGAAAAGCGGACGCTTTTCGTAAAGGGGTTAACCTTATTTCCAATTGGAAAGATAAGGAAGAAGAGTTTGGACCTGTAGGTAAATGGACATCTAAAGATGTGTTGGTTATCGATAGTTTAACCTTGATGGGTGAAGCGGCTTTAAGGGGGGCACTTGTATTTAATAACAAGAAGCCGACCGATCAAGCTAGTCAACCCGAATGGGGAACAGCCGCGCGTGATGTCCAGCACATCATTCAATACCTAACGGGTTCAGAAGTTCCGTGTAATGTGGTAGTGACAACACATATGCAATACATGGAAGGTGACATGGGTGTGTCGAAAGCATATCCAACTAGTGTCGGTTCAAAATTATCTACTAAAATTGGTAGGTATTTTAACTGTGTATGCAGAATAGATACTAGAAGTTCTAGTAAAGGTGTCGAGAGAACTTTACGTACAGTGTCGGATCACCGCATGGATCTAAAGGTAACGGCTCCAAAATTAATTGAGCCCAATACTGTGTTGGATCTTGCGAAATTGTTTGATTCGATTCAAAAAAATGCTCGACAAAGATTATCCAATAAGGATAATGTAATCAACATCAAGACAGGAGGCAAATAATGGCTGATGTTACTGACTTTTTAGCAATGAATCCAGAAGATATTGCTGATACAATCACTCTGCCTGAGGGTAGTTATGATTTTGTTATCACAAGCTATCGCACGGACAGAGTTGGTGAAAATCAAAACCAAATTGTGCGTCTCAACTGTAAAGCACAAGCAGTTCTGGAATCTGATATCACTGATGCAGATCTAGAGAACTGTGACGGCACTCGGTTGGAATTTTGGGCAACCAAGAAAGCACTTAGACAGGGCAATCCTGTCATTTCGCTTAAAGCTTTTCTGACAAAGACACTCGGTATGAGTGGTAATTCTTTTGGGGAAATGCTTGAGCAGACTATCGGTCAATCGTTTAGTGGTATCGTTAAGCACGAAATGGTTGGGCGCAATAAAGATATATTGCAAGCTTCAGTATCTAGGATATTGGCTAAGAATTAATATATCATGGGTGAGTATGCTGTAAGAAGACGTGTTTCATCTCAGTTAAAAGAAGGGGCGAAGATCGCTATCGTGATGGACTTCCCTTCTTCCAATGAGGTACGTTTAAATAAAATACTTGCAGGAGATTTTATTATTAATAAAATTTGTAGAATGGCAGGGATACAAATAGAAGATTGCATGCTCACCCACACCTTTCAATTAAAACCTGCGCAAGATAATTTACAAAATTTTTTTCACAAGAGATCTGAATATAAGGCTTTGTGCAAAGAGAGTGAGTGGCGCTCCTCCTATCCAAATACCACCTCTGGTTACCTCAAGCAGGAGATGGAGCAAGACTTACAACGTTTGTACGATGAACTCAATGAAACAAATCCCAATGTCATTATAGCAATGGGAGGCGTTTCATTGTGGGCGTTGACAGGATTTGATAAAGTTAAAACATATCGTGGCGCTATCATACCTTCCAACTCCCCTCATTTAAATAGAGAATTTAAAATAATAACTACTTATCCTTCGCATACAGTGGCAAAGAATTATGATTTTAGAGCACATCTTTTTTCAGATTTTAAAAAAGCTAAAAGAGAATCAGAAATTAAAAGTATTAATTACATAGATAGAAAGTTATGGATTGAACCAACCATAGATGATTTGTATACGTTCAAAGATAAGTATATAGATTCATGCGGTGAACTTAATCCTTTATCTTTCGATATAGAAACAGCGGAAGGGCAGACTAGGTGTATTGGATTTGCCCCCTCTTTAAGACACGCTATTGTTGTACCGTTTTGGATGCCCAACCCACATTTTAAAAATTATTGGTCACCCAAGGATGAGGTTAAAGCATGGGCATGGGTTAAAGATTTATTGGAAAACGAAAACATAATTAAGGTCGCACAGAATCAAACTTATGATGTGTCGTGGTTATCATTTAAAAATAATATAAAAGTCAAAGGACTTATACATGATACCATGCATGCTCATCATGCTTTGCAACCTGAAATGGAAAAAGGTTTGGCATTTCTAGGCTCCATATACACTAATGAAGGTGCATGGAAAACATTAGCCAAGTTCTCAAAGAGCACAAAAGCTGATGAATAGTGAAGCGACCAAATTTTTTTACGGCAAAACCTTTTGACGATAAATGGCAAGAGGCGGAAACCCATGTCCGTCTTTGGCGGGCGACCTTGGATCAATTGTTGCAAGACTTGATATATATGGGCGGCGGAAAGGAGGACAGAAAAGCTCACTTAAGTGCGTGGGAATGGTTTGAAAATGAGCAGGATGCATTTGATCTAGTGTGTGACTTGGCGGATTTAGATCCTGTAAGAACAAAAAAAGAATTAAATAATTTAGTGGAGAGAATACATGGCAGTAAAGATAGAAGAAAACTTAAAGACCGCTTTAAAATTATTGAGCGGAAAAAGACAACACGAGTACGGAAATAAAAAAGAGAATCATGAAAATATTGCTCGTCTTTGGTCTGCTTATTTAGACCATCCTTTATCTGCACATGATGTTGCTATCCTCATGTTATTATTAAAGGTAGCGAGAGCAAAATTTGGAAATCCGAGTTCCGATACATACATTGATATGGTGGGATACTCAGCAATTGCAGGAGAATTAGCTGATGAAGATAATAAAAAACACAGAGATAAGTAAGATAGATTTAGATTCTGAACAGACAGAGTGGGTTTATTGTGCTCTTGATTGCGCCTTGACATATGAAATATGGGATAAGGTACATAAGGAGTTTGATGGACTTACTAAAAAAACATACCTGTTTGAATTAGATAGTTTACGACCAGCGATGGACATGATGTTGCGTGGTCTGCGTGTGGATGAAGAGGAAGTAAAGACAAGAAAGAAAATTTTAAGGGAGAGAAGATTAAAGTTGGAACGCATGCTCAATTTATTTTCTCAATCTGTTTGGGAAAAAGATTTAAACCATAACAGTCCCGTTCAACTTAAGAAAATTTTATATGAATATCTGGGACTGCCACCTGTCATATCATACAAGGGGGGCAAGCATAAGGTATCCACGGACAGGGCGGCGCTTGAACAACTTGGGGAATTTTATCCAAGAGCCAAGCCTTTCTGTCATACCATACTTGCGTTGCGTGACATAACTAAACAGCTTTCTGTCTTGGATTCCAAGCGGGATGAAGATGGAAGGATACGTTGTTCTTACAATGTGGCAGGCACGGAGACGGGCAGATGGTCATCATCTGGAAGTCCATGGCGAACAGGAACTAATCTGCAAAATGTTACAAAAGAATTGCGTTCCATATTTATTCCTGATGAAGGAAAGATAATGTTCTATGCAGATCTGGAACAAGCGGAATCAAGAGTTACAGCTTATATTGCAGGTGATGAAAATTATATAAATGCATGTGAGAGTACGGACTTGCATACTGAGGTTGTGAAGATGGTATGGCCCAACTTGGGTTGGTCTGATGATCTTGCACAAAATAAAGAGCTTGCTAATAAACCTTATTATTTACATTTCACTTATCGTGACATGTGTAAACGAGCGGGACATGCTACAAATTATGGTGTATCTCCTAATGCATTGGCGAAACATTTAAAAATAAAAGTGTCACATGCTACAAGATTTCAGTTGCTTTATTTTGGTGGTGTGGTACCATTAGCTTCTTTGGAACGATGGCATAAACAGGATAGAGAAGGAGGTTTTCAAGAATTGATAGACACGGGAGAAATTGTAGGTAAACTTGTAAAAATTAAAGGGGCGTTTCCTGGGATACGCACTTGGCATACGGGAGTTTCTAATGAATTAAAACAAACAGGTTGTTTGATCACACCTATGGGAAGACGCAGACAATTTTGGAGTAGGTTAAATGATAACTCTACACTGAGACAGGCGATTGCTTATGTTCCTCAATCAACGATAGGAGACCTACTTAATTTAGGATTGTTAAAAGTGTGGCAGAATTTAAGACATGCGGGTTTAGACATACTGGCGCAAGTGCATGATGCCATTCTTGGTCAATGTTATATTAACAAAGTAGATACATTAATGCCTCAAGTCTTGGAGCAAATGAATAACTCTTTGGAAATTAAGGGAAGAAAAATGATTATACCTTCTTTAATTGAAGTGGGTTACACATGGAAGGATATGAAACCATGGATGAAATAAAAAAAATATACGTGGAAGATGGAAAGATACTAGTAAAAGAAGGGGAATTTTCTACCATATGCAATGAGGCAGAGATAGAAGGACCTTCATTAATAAGAAACAAAGATGGAAATGTATGGATTGAAACTAAAGCTAAAGTAATTAAAGTAGTCCATATACCTTCAGAAAACATTAAGTTTCTAGATGAAAAATAATGGCGCGAAATTATACAGACTATGTAAAGGCATGTGTTGATGCTATTAAGGAAAGTCCCATCCCTAAAACTTTTGCAAGATGGACGGCGCTTTCTGCGGTGGCAGGCGCAGTGGGGAGACGAGTGTGGTTTCCTATGCCTAACTATGATATAGGTTCTAATTTATTTATAATTCTTATTGCATCTCCAGGACGTAATAAATCTGTAAGTTTAATACTTCCTTTTACAAAAATATTTAACAGGCTTACTACGCCTGTGGGTACACAAGAAGAAGATCATAATTTTAATTCTGGTCTTGATGAATATGGGTTAAGAAAATTTCCTCTCTATCTTATTCAAGATAGAATTACTCCAGAAAAATTAGCGGTTGACATGGCAAAGGTAACACGTATGGATTTACGTTTAAGTAATCCGCGTCAAGAACAATTCTTTGATTCATCTTTGACTTTAGTTACATCTGAATTTGGTACGTTCATGACAAGAAGTGAAAGAAGTCTTCAATTTTTTTTAACGGATATGTGGGATAGCAGAGAAACTTACAGCTATAAAACAAAAACAGCGGGTGAATACATCATAGAAGGTCCTTGTTTGAATTGGATTGCATGCGCAACACCAGAACAGTTCGTGGATAATTTACCAGAGGATGCAAGATCACAAGGGTTGTTATCAAGAATGCTTCCCATATTTTATGAAGGGGAAAGAATACCACAAGACTTAACACAAAAAGTTATAAGTGATAACACGATTGATAATTTAAGAAATGATTTAGGTTCCATTGCAAAAATGTATGGACCCATGACATTTGATAAGGATGCTTTTGATGAAGCTAATGAAGATATTTATAACAACATACAACCAGAACCAATTGATCCTCACCTATCAGAATATTGTCAACGAAGGGTGTCACATTTTTTAAAGGTCGCTGTATCCGTGTCCGCTTCACGCAGATCAACAAGAAAGATAATGAAAGAGGATTGGGAAACAACAAAAGAGATCATGTTTGAAATGGAAAAGAGCATGCCCAAAGCCTTGGAAGGTTTCGGCATGGCGAGAACAGGTAGGATAGCACATGACATGAAGGTGTGGCTGGAGGCCACAATGGCTTTGAAAAAGAGAGGACATGTCAATCTTAGGGCGTTCAAGAGGGAAGTCCTTAGAAAAATTGCCAATCCAGGTGAGCTGGACCAGACCATCCGAGCGATGGTTGACTCTGGTTACATAAAAGTTGAAGGAAATATTGTGTTTCCATCAAAAAGTAATTGACCCCGATGGGTAAAGATGATATACTGCTTATCGGTGTGCGTGTAAGGAACTTATGAAAATTGATATTGATATAACAAAAGATAATCTACTGCCACGAAACGCTGTGAATATCTTAAAGGATAGGTATCTGTTACCTACAGAGGAGACTCCACAAGAAGCTTTTGCCCGAGCATGTGTAGCATTTGCTGATAATAAAGCACATGCAGAAAGATTATATAAATATGTTTCAAATCTTTGGTTTATGTTTGCTTCTCCACTTCTGTCAAATGGAGGAACAGATAGGGGTTTGCCTATCAGTTGCTTTTTAAATTATATACCCGACAGCAGAGAAGGACTAGCGGCGCACTATACTGAGAACATCTGGTTATCTAGTATGGGGGGCGGAATAGGGGGTTATTGGGGCCATATTCGCTCACAGGGACAGTCAACCAGTAAAGGTAATAAAACTACAGGGGTGATTCCATTTATGCACGTAGTGGACTCTCAAATGGTGGCATTTAATCAAGGCGCTACCAGACGCGGCTCCTATGCTAGCTATATGGACATATCCCATCCAGAAATTATAGAGTTTATAGAGATGAGAAAGCCTGCAGGTGGTGACATCAATAGAAAGAATCTTAATCTTCATCATGCTGTCATAGTGCCTGATAAATTCATGTGGGCGGTGGAGAAAGACGAGGATTGGACTTTAGTAGATCCCAATAGCAAGGATAAAGTTAAGACAATTAAAGCTAGAAGCATTTGGATAAAGATATTGGAGGCTAGAATATCCACGGGTGAGCCTTACATCATGTTCATTGATACAGTTAACAGGGCATTGCCTAAAGAATTAAAGGACAAAGGATTAAAGGTACATCATTCTAATTTATGCAGTGAAATAACATTGCCAACTAATGAGGAAAGAACAGCCGTCTGTTGTTTATCAAGTGTTAACCTAGAATACTTTGACGAGTGGTCTAAGGAGGAATTATTCATAGAGGACTTAATGAGAATGTTGGACAACACTCTCACTAAATTCATAAAGGGTGCCCCCTTGACCATGAAGAAAGCCATTACAAGTGCGGAGTCTGAACGTTCAGTGGGATTGGGAGCCATGGGTTTTCATTCTTATTTACAACGCAACGGTATTGCATTGAATAGTCCACTGGCTATGGGTCCTAATATAAAAATATTCAAGTACATCAAAAAGAAATGTGATGCGGCGAATTTAAAATTAGGAAAAGAAAGAGGGGAAGCGCCTGACCTTAAGGGAACAGGTAAAAGATTTGCACATATGACAGCCATAGCTCCTAATGCCAGCAGTTCTATCATATGTGGCAACACATCTCCCAGTATAGAACCCTTACGTGCTAATGCGTTTACGCAAAAGACACTGAGCGGTTCTTTTTTAATTAAGAATAAATATTTGAAAAAATTATTAGAGGAAAAAGGAAAGGATATAAAAGATGTTTGGAAGATTATTATATCTAATACAGGAAGTGTCGAATCACTTGATTTCCTCAATGCGCAAGAAAAAAATGTATTCAAGACAGCGATTGAAGTTGACCAGGCGTGGCTTGTGGACTTGGCTTCGGAGCGTCAAAAATATATTTGTCAAGCGCAAAGCTTGAATTTATTTTTCCCACCAGATGTGAACGTGAGAAAATTAAACAACGTGCATAAGCGTGCATGGCATAAGAAGTTGAAAACTCTTTATTATTGCAGAAGCGAGGCGATCAAGAGAGCGGAAAACATATCAATAAAAATAGAAAGAAAGGTAAGGGAAGACCATGATGATTGTGTCATGTGTCAAGCATAAATAATGAGTAAAAATTTTAACAGTAATACAAATAATAATGATGAATGGTTAACACCACCTGAAATTATTAAAGAATTAGGAAAGTTTGATTTAGACCCATGTGCTTCTCATCCAGATAAAAGACCCTGGGATACAGCCAAAGAACATTATCATAAAGAAATGGATGGTCTTAATCAACAATGGTTCGGCAGAGTTTGGTGCAATCCACCTTATGGCAGAAAAACTTTTGAATGGTTAGAAAAATTACACAATCATGGTAACGGTATAGCATTAATTTTTGCTAGAACAGAGACTATTGGATTTCATAAACAAATATGGAATAAGGGTGACGCAATTTTTTTCTTTAAAGGAAGATTAAAATTTTATAAAGTTGATAGTACAGAAGGAAATTGTGCTAATGCTCCTAGTTGTTTGGTAGCTTATGGATTGAATAATTTATATAGCTTACAAAATTGTAAATTAAAAGGCAAATTCATAAATTTAAATTAGAAAGGAAAAATCAATGAGCATATTTAAAAAAAGAAATTACTACAAACCGTTTGCGTATCCATGGGCGTTCGAGGCTTATGACATGCAGCAAAAAATGCACTGGCTTCCATCGGAAGTTTCATTGCATGAAGACATCAACGATTGGAATAACAGAATGAGTGAGTCGGAAAAGAATCTGGTGAAGCAGATACTGACCTTCTTCACTCAAGGAGACGTGGATGTTGCTCAAGCCTACATGGATGTTTACATCCCCTTATTCAAACCATTGGAGATACGCATGATGCTGTCCGCCATAGCCACCAATGAGGCCGTGCATGCACACGCCTATTCATTATTGAATGACACGGTGGGAATGGATGACAGTGATTATCAAGCTTTCCAAGAGATAAAAGCAATGAATGACAAGCATGAATACTTGTGGAAAAACAAAGGGGGCACCGCGGACGAGCAAATGGTGCGCGACATAGCGGTGTTCTCGGCGTTCGGCGAGGGGCTTCAACTGTTTGCAAGCTTCGTCATGCTGTTGAATTTCCAGCGCTTCGGCAAGATGAAAGGCATGGGGCAAATTGTCGCATGGTCCATTCGTGATGAATCACATCACGTGGAGAGCATGATCAAGCTGTTGCATTGCCTGTTGGACGAAAAACCTGAGGTATGGAACGATAATTTCAAGAAAAGTTTATATGATATATGTCGTGACATGGTGTCACTTGAGGATAAGTTTATTGATTTGGCGTTTGACATGGGTCCTGTTGAGGGACTTACGCCAGATGAAGTTAAACAATATATACGGCATATAGCAGATAGAAGACTACTACAGCTAGGGTTAAAGCCTAACTATGGAGTCAAAGACAACCCACTCGAATGGGTCGATTGGGTGGTAAGTGGCTTAGAACATACTAATTTCTTTGAGAACAGAGCTACGGAATATGCGAAGGGTGCCATGACTGGTACTTGGGCGGATGCATTTTAAGCTTGACACGAATTGCAAAGTATGATAGTATTAAAGTTCAAGGGGGGCACAAAAGGCAACTTGATTCTACAGATGGGGATACCCTACAAGGAGTTAAGTTGCCTTTAGCTTTTTAAGGAGTGTGTGATGAAAGAACTCAGCAAAAAAGATTATAAGATATACTTGAAAGAGTATAGGGAACGTGGTGCGTCTAATCTTAGACGATCACGCAGTAGGTTTTTGAGTAAACAGGAAACAGAACAAGCTTATCGTGATTACTTGAATTGTCAAGCCATGATAAGAAACATGAATTGGAAAATGAAGAATGGTTATTGGTTGTATGATGATTTGCCTAACGGTCATTTTGTAAATCACTTTAGAGTTGTAGCGTCAGGTGATCCTGATAGAGTGGGCAAATTGGTGGATAGTTTCGGAAGGGAGTATGATGTACCAAGAAAAGGAAACTAAGTACGATGGCTTTGCCAAAAAACTTTTCTATGATTTTAGAAAGATTAAAAAGAAATTGCCCTATTGGGAGCGACTTAATTTTAGAGACAGAGATGAGTGGCGTGGTATCGCTCAGCTTATAAAGAGGGAAAGAAAGTATCACAAAAAACTACGCAAGAAAATGAAACTAAAAATAGGAGACACAAATGAAAAACAAATTACAAGAAACAGTTAACGCTTTAGTATTAGCCAAAGGAAGCAAATCTGATGCAGCTAGAAGTTTAAATATTCCTCGTACTACTTTTATAAGTAGATTAGAATCAGCAGAACGCGCAGGAATAAAACCCACTGTTAAATCCCCTAACTTGGAAGTAGCTTTAGCTGAACAAAAAATGGTTTCTGATTTACAGATACGTGACCTTAAGAAACAGTTAGAAGAATCCATACAGCAAAATGTAACCTCAGATTATGTGCGCAAGCATATATTTAAATTAGGCAAGCATCAAGCTACCCCTCCTAAATGGATAACTAAATCTTCTCCAGCTACGGGAAACCCTGGAGTTCCTACTTTGTTCTTATCTGATTTTCATTACGGGGAGGTAGTAAGACCTGAAGCTGTAGGCAATTTAAACAATTTTAATAAAAAGATTTCGCAATCGCGATTGAAGTCAACTGTGGAAACAGCAATAGACTTATGCCATAATCATATGGTCAACCCTAAATACCCAGGAATTGTTCTGGCTTTGGGGGGAGACATGCTGGCAGGTTCCATTCATGATGAGTTGATAGAATCAAATGACGGCACGAACATAGATCATGTGCTGGATTTATTTGATCAATTGGTCTGGACAATTTCTACTTTAGCTGATAAGTTTGAAAAGGTTTTTATACCAACAGCTTATGGAAATCATTCCCGCATGTATCAACAGTACAGGAATAAAGAAGCGGCTCATCTTAGCTTTGATTGGATGCTGTATAACATGTTGGAAAGACATTTTAAAAGTAATAAAGATACTCGTATAAGATTTCAAATAGCAGATGGGTTTGATACGTACTATAAGATATATGATACAAGTTACTTGCTGACGCATGGTGATAGGTTAGGAGTCCGTGGAGGAACGGGCATAGTGGGAATGCTTGGGCCTATAGCACGTGGTGTTCAGAAGGTAAGATCGGAGTATGCTAATTTTGGTAAGTCCATTAACTATGTTATCATGGGGCACTATCATCAATACATCTCCATTAAAGGGGCCATAGTTAACGGCTCGCTTAAAGGCTATGACGAATACGCTATGAGTAATCGCTTTGCTTTTGAGATACCTAAACAAGCTTTGTGGTTTACACACCCACAATATGGTGTAACTTTCCAGGTTCCTGTGGTCGCCGAGCAAGGCGTTCCTAAGAAACCTAAGAAAGAATGGCTTCAATGGGCGGCATAAAGTTATTCAGAGTGGGCAGTAAGGTATTGCAAGTGCCCCCTTTGTCTGATATAATAATCAAAAAATTACGGAGGTAACAATGAGTACAGAAAATACTTGGACACCTGCCCAATCTTTCGCCATTGGCACGGTGAAAATTGGTGGTGATGCCATTAAGGTAGAGGAACCCAAGAAAGAAGAAGAGGATAAAAAGGATGGCGATAAGCAGAAGTCAAACGGGGAAGACAGTGAGTCTAAAGCCTCCTAAACATTTACAGCATAGGGTGATAAAAGCTTCTTCTCCCTTAGAGAAGAAAAAGAAAAAGACACCTTTTCTTCCTGCGACTAAGAAGAATTTTAAAAAGTATAAGCCTAAGAAAATTAAAGCGACAAAATCTTTGACGGCTTCTCAACTTTGGAAATTTGCACCTGATGTTAAAAGTTAATTATGATAAAAATATTTTTTTTATTAATGATATTTTCAACGCCTAATCAACATACTGTCAAGTATAATGCCGCCATATACCCAACAGAAGATATGTGCATAGAGGCGAAGGTAGATTACTTGGAAGCATATAATGCAAAGTCTGCGGAGTACAAAGCGGGAACGAAGACAGAAGCTTTCTGTATAGAGATTAAATCTTTTCCTATTATAGGAATGCCTATGCCACTAGGAGCATAACATGAGAAAGAAAAAGAAATGATAAATAAAAATAAAGTGCTTGATCATTTAGTTAAAGAAATAGATAATGATTTTACTGATAAGTATATTAAAAAAACTGGAAAATTAAAAGGGCGCCATGGCGTCATGACTAAAAAAGGATGGGACAAAATACTTAAGAAAGTAATAAAAAATGACCTGTAAAAATTGTGATCATAACTGCCATTGCAGTAACGGAGGCTCATGTTGCGGCGGACAATGCGAGTGCAAGGATTGTAATTGCAGTAATGGTAATTTAAAAAAAGGTATTAAAATTTTGTCGGATCTTGATAAAAAAGAATATGAGAAGACTGTGGATTTTGATCCTGACTTTAGTCTTACTGAGCATTAGTATGGCTGGATTAGATACATTAAAAAAACAAATTAATGATGTTATAGCTTTAATATTAATGTCAGGAGGAGACCCTAATAAAGCAACTCCTAATAAAGAAGGTTATTACGATAACCCAGGTAATATAGAAGCTAATACAACTTCTTTTGCTACTACAGGCAAAACTTATGGGTCTGATGGAAGATTTGCACAGTTTGAAAATAAAGTTTTTGGTTTGAATGCCATACCTTATACTTTTATGACAGGTGCATATGATGACACTCGTGATGGTGATATATTGGATGTAGAAGAAGCTATTAAAATATACAAACCCATAGGAGAAAATACTAAAAAGGAAGTTAAAAATCAAATAACTGCTATTCAAAAGAAAATAGGTGGCAATGAATTAAATTTATCCAATAAGGATCATGTTATGATTTTAATGGAAGAGATTACTAGATATGAAAATAAAAATCCTAAAAAAGCTTTAGAATATTATGATGAAGATTCTAGAAGTAAAGCGGCGGATTTATTTTTATCACCGCTAAAACCAAAACCTAAGAAATAAAGGAGTTAAATTAAATGGGCGGATTACCAGTAGAAATGATTACAATGCTTGGCTCATCCTTGTTGGGTGGGTTCATGTCCCTATGGGGGCAAAGCATCAAGGCTAAACAGGCCGAACAAAAGATGTTGCTTGCACGCGGCAAGTTTCAAATGGCGGAGATTGACAAGGCAAGACGTTATGAGAATAAAGGTTTTCAATGGACTAGAAGAATCATTGCATTAACAGCCGTGTTCTTTATTATTGCATGGCCTAAGTTGGTTCCTGTATTTTTTGACACTAGTGTATGGCTGACATGGACAGAATTTACAAGAGGCTTTTTCTTTCTTATAGAGAAGAAAGAAATTGTTATGGATAAAGAGTTCTTTGGTGTAGTAATAACACCACTTGATACTCATTTAATGTCCGCTATAATCGGACTTTACTTTGGAGGTAGTCTTGTTAAAAAATAAAATTCTTAAATGGATACAGGCGAAGGACTCAATGCAAATACTGGTTAAAGAATATTTACCGATAACAATGAGCATAGTGATGCTTGGAGTTGTCATATGGCTGTTAAATTAATAGGGAAATGATTAAGATATGGTTCTTGCTGGTGTTGCTAAGCGTACAGGACGGCGACCCCCTCATTTACAAGGGGATAATGGGATACGACAGCGAGGAAGTGTGCTTGGAGAACGGAGCAATGGCTGAGAAGTTTATGATGGAAGTTGAAATGCGCAAAGGAATAGGTGACGAAAGAACTATTTGGACAAAAAGTTTCTGCATCCCCTTTGACATTTTCGACCAGAAGAAAAAAACTAAGGAGTTTGAGAGTTGAAATGCCTGATGAAGCAATTTGTTTGGGGAAGGAATAAATGAGAAACTTTATTTTAAATTTTCTTGAAGTTTATGGAAGTAAAATAAGCCAATGGGCGTGGCACAAGCGTTGGAATAAAAGGAATAGAAAATGAACGAACTTAAGATATCCTTCGCTGTCGTAGCGTTCGTATTAATTCAAGGCATTGGTCTTATTTGGTACGTAAGTAAGCTCGATTCGCGTGTTGATCAAATGTACAAAAGCTTCGAGGAAGAAAATAAAAAAGAAGTAATTGAGAATCAAGTCAAAATGAAAATTGATTTGGAAAATCTTATTGCTGATGTTAAACAATTGAATAAAGACATGAAGCGTATAAATCAAAAAGATAAAGAGATCGTGAAGCAAAACCGTTCGATTGAGAAGCAGCATAAAGATCTGTTTAAATTTTTAGAAGATCAACAAAATAATATGATGCAACAGAATGAAACTAAGGGCGGATCATATAGTTACGGAGATTAAACATGACTAACAACAGGATGGATGTAAGTGATAAGACTGCTATTTCTATGCCTATGCGTAATCTTATATCCATACTCGCCGCAGTTGGAATCGGAGTCTACGCCTTTTTTGGGATACAGGAGAGACTCAATAATGTTGAGACCCGAAGCACGCTTATGGAAGCCGATCTCACCGCAAATACAGAGTTTAGAATTAAATGGCCACGCGGAGAATTAGGTGCATTGCCCGCAGATGCTCAGCAGGACCTCCTTATAGAATTTCTTAGTTCTCAATTAGAGTCCATGATGGAAGATATGGAGTCAATGATGAGCAATTCCGTAAATATAAAGAGGGCACAGCATGACATAGAACGTTTGCTTGATGACGTTGAAAAATTAAAGGATAAGTTGAGGGACTCGAATGGAAGTAATTAGCATAATCGTCATGTTCATATTCGGAAACATGAACGATCAGGAGCACAGGCTGACGCAGTATGTTCCAATGGAATCACTGTCCTCATGCATGAAGGAAGCGAGACTGCTTAAGAAAAAGGAAACGGACTATACAAAGAACGCATTTTGTGGCCCTGCGTTGGTGGAATTAAGTAATGACGGGGAAATACTGACATTGCATAATGAACTCCCAGAAGGAGCAAAGATGGTAAAG
>Ga0080013_1001928_pt1 | contig 25835 bp, 19 predicted proteins | sample ETNvirenome_6_85_FD_69236 | JGI IMG/M metagenome (GOLD analysis project Ga0080013, IMG submission 69236) | Marine viral communities from the Pacific Ocean - ETNP_6_85 (SPADES assembly) (version 2) | ecosystem: Environmental > Aquatic > Marine > Oceanic | place: Pacific Ocean | collected 2013-06-19
GATGATTAGAACTGGAAGAATTGGTAATACAGACGCTAGAGAAAATATACAAATAACTTTAAAAGATAATGAGATTGTAGCAAATCCACAAAGTATTGAGTTGTTGGGTACGTCTAATGACACAAAAGCATATACTAGAAGTTTAGGAGTTCCTGCAGATGATTTTTATAGTAAACCTGTAGAATATACAGCAAGTTCAACATTTGCAAGATATGATTATACAACAGCGGGTGTAGACAGAGATACAGCACAAGTTTATAAAAATGCAGGGTATCCGCAATTAACTCAAGTTCAACACACAGCATTTAATATAACTGAATTACTAAATCTTGATGTTAATTCAATCACTGCAAATGATTTAATTTGGGTAGCAAATAAATCTAATAATAATTGGGACGTGTACCGTTTTACATCAGCAGGAATTAAAATACAGTCATTAAGATCGCTTAATAGTACACAAATGGAAATTATATTTACTGACAGTCATGGATTAAGTGCTGGATCAACAACAACACTACCTGATTATTTTGCAATTGCCAATTCAGAAGAAACAACATTAAATCAAGTATATCAAGTTGGTAGTATACCAGATCATAAAACAGTTATAATTGATTATACAGGAGAGTCAGCATTTATTCCTACATTAGAAGATGGATCGACAGCTGACAGTTATGGAAATATTTACAAATTTGTTTCTGTAAGATTAAGTTCAATGGACAATGTAAATGATCTTTTAAATTATAGTGTGTATCAAGATAAGAACGATGCAATTGAAAAAGAAGGTGATAAAGTTTTTGCTGATGCAGATTCATTAGGTTTATGGCGTGTTTATGAAAAACAAGATCCATACACAACTACAACAATACTGTCACCATCGACAGCCACAGCAGATCAAGATTTTGGATATAAAATTTTAGCAAGAAACGACGGTAGAACAGTTGTAGTTTCAGCACCAACAAAAGGACAAGGTACGGTTCACTTCTTATTCCGTTCAAGCTCTTCAGCAGGAACAACATTTAGTACACAAAGTTCTGTAACAATGACTGAAAATGATGACTCAACAAGTAAATTAGGTTATTCATTATCAATGAGTACAGATGAAAACTTTGTAGTTGCAGGAGCACCATACACGAATACAATTGGTGCAGATGGCAGTACAAGATTTTCAGACGCAGGTTTAGTTAAAATATATTTGTGGGAACCAACAACATTCAAATACGGAATATTGAATACAATAACACCACCAACAGATGTTGCATCACAAAACTTTGGTTGGGCACATAAAATTACAGAGTCAGGAGCAGATTCAATTAGAACTACAGCACAAAAATATCTATTTGTATCAGCACCTGGAATAGGAACAGATGCAGGTACAGTTTATATGTACGAATGGGGAATTGGATCAGATGGATCAACATATGATACATGGACTAATTGCTTAACTCTTACATCTGCTGTTCCAGGCACGAATAAAAGATTTGGTCATAGATTAGAAGCAAGTGATAATGCTGATATTCTTGCTATTAGTTCTAAAGCATTAGGACAAGCAGGAAAAGTAGAAATTTATAAAAGAACATCACAATCAAATGATGACAGTGTACAGCATTCATTTACTCTTGTACAAACATTAGAAGGAACAAGTGCAGATGGTTCAAGTTTAAACACTCAGTTTGGTGAATCATTAGCAATGAGTAAAGATGGTACAACTTTAGTAGTTGGTGCACCAGGGTATGATGATAGTAATCAGGCAGATGCTGGAGCAATATATTATTACAAATGGGACGCTGACGGAGACTCAACATTAGCTTATACATTACAACAAACAATTACAGCACCTGATATTCAAATTAATATGAATTTTGGATCAACATTAGCTATAAATCAAGCAGGTACAAGACTAGTAATTGGTGCAGAAAAATTTGCAAATGATAGAGAAATGAATTTTGATTCAGGCGAGACAACTTTTGATTTACAAGATACAAGAATTGTTGATTTAAATGTTGGATCAGGTGGTGCTTATACAGCTACTATGTACAATACAAAATTTGTTATTGATGATAGAATGGTAACAACAAGTGTATCTGCAAATGATGATTTTGGAAAAGGTGTGTGTGTAATCGATAATACAGTATTAATAGGTGCTCCAGAAGATGACGGTAACATATCAAGTGATGGTAGTTCACTAATATCAAAAGACGGAACTGTAGCTCAGTTTGACTTAACCGTTAATAGTGAATATGCTTGGAAACAACTTGCATATGAAACTGCATTAATAGATATTAATAAACTTGGACAAGTGTTTGAATTTAATAAATCTACAAAACAAATTAGAGATCATTATGATTTATATGATCCTATAAAAGGCAGAATACTTGGAATTGCAGATAGAGAAATTAATATTAAAACAACGTGGGATCCAGCGACTTATAATGTTGGAGATGATACAAATACTAAACTAGCATGGGCAGAAAACCACATTGGAGAAATTTGGTGGGATCTATCTAAAGTAAAATGGTTATGGTATGAACAAGATACACAAGAATACAAAACAAATAATTGGGGTAAAATATTTCCTGGATCTAGTATAGACATTTATGAATGGATAGAAACAACATTATTACCTAGTGAATATACTATTAATCAAGTAACAACCGGAACCCCATTAAACGATTCACAATATACTGTTAAACAAAAATACAATTCTGTACTTGATGGATTTGTAAATTACTATTATTATTGGGTAAAAAATAAAATTAGTATGCCAACTAATAGTGTGGTGCAAAGAAAAAATACTACTGCTTATATTACTAATTTAATTACAAATCCGCAAAGATTTGATTTTAAATATTACGCAGTAACAGATACAGATAAATTTTTAATTTACAATGTAGGTAATCTTATAAACGATAATATAATTTTAAATGCTGATATCAGAACAAATACATTTGAGGGTGATGCACATTCAGTATGGAAATTAGTTAGAGAAGGTGATAAATTTTATCGTCCAGGAACACAAATTGAAACACGTTGGTGGGATTCATTAGTAGGTGAAAATAGTACTGGTGACAAAGTACCTGATTTAGATTTATCTGTAAACGAAAGATATGGAAATAACATTAGACCAAGACAAAGTTGGTATGTAGATAGATATAATGCTTTAAAAGAAATAATTGATTATGCAAATACAGTTTTGAAAAAACACCAATTAGTTGGCACAATTAATTTAACAAATTTAGATTCTAAAGATTTAGAACCAACATCTACAAGTTTAGAATGGGACGCTACAGTAGACACCTATGCTGACTTGACTTATATTAATACTGCTGACTTATCAGGAACAGTAAAATATCTTGTTTCAGCAGACGAAACTGCTAACGGATTTTGGGCAATATACACTTGGGATAGCATAGAATGGTCAAGAACAAAAATTCAAACGTATAACACTAGCAAATATTGGAGTTATACAGATTGGTATGATACTAGTAGTATGGCTCATGATGAAAATACAAAAATTGACAAACAAGTAACTTATCAATACGAATTAGATACATTAGAACTTGATATAGGAAAACACGTTAAAGTAACATCAGCCGATACAGGTGGTTGGAAATTGTTTATGAAGACTTCAACAGGTTGGGAAAATGTTGGAACAGAAAATGGAACTATTAAATTATCAACTAAATTATATGATTATTCACAAGATGCCACAGGATTTGCTGGACAAGATAATTTTGATGATAATTTCTTTGATCAAGAGCCAGCAAAAGAAACAAGAAAAATTTTAACTGCATTAAGAGATGATTTATTCATTAATGATCTTGCTGTAGAATATAACACATTATTCTTTACAGGTTTAAGAAAAGTATTATCTGAACAAACTTATGTTGATTGGGTGTTTAAAACTTCATTCATGAATGCTAAAAACTCTGCGAGACAACTAGATCAAAGAAAAACTTATACAACAGGCACAGATACTTGGATTGAAAGTTATATTAATGAAGTCAAACCTTTTCATACAAAATTAAGAGAATACAAATTGGGTTACACCGGCACTGATACAGAAGATGGAATGTTTACTGATTTTGATAATCCACCATTTTATAGTGATAACGATGGAAAAATTAGAACGTTAAATGTATCAAGTGATACAAGTAAATTATCTGAATACCCTTGGCAGATGTGGAATGATTATCATAAAAAATATGTTTCATCGATTACTGTTGCGTCAGGAGGAGCAGGATATACTGTTGCACCTACTGTAACTATATTAGGAGGTACTGTTAATAGTACAGGGCCATTCCAAATATTAGGTACAAGTAGTTCTGGTAGTACAAGTGGAACATATGGATATTACTATCCATTATTTACAAGTGAGAAACAAGCACAGATTTTTGACACACAAAATAATAGTGGTTCGGGTGTAGCAAATTCACATACATTTGATGAATTTACAGGTACGTTTTATATGCCTGCTAGTACAACATTTACAGGACAAACTACAAAATCAGGATCTTATAAAATGTATACAACGCCAGATACTGATGCGGCAACTGCTACAGCAATTATACAAAATGGTGCAGTTACAACAATTACAGTAGCAAGTAAAGGTAGAAATTATACAGCAACGCCAACTGTTGCAATTACAGGCGGAACGAGTACAGGAGCAAACCCTACTACTGTTGCTAAAGCATATGCAAATTTAAACAACGATCTTGTTAGAGATTTTGATGTCACAATGAAGTTTGACAGAATTAAATCTACAACCGATGTTATAGATTGGGAGTCATCAACTTCTTATGCATATGGACAATTAATTAGATATAACAACGAATTATATAAAGCAACAAGTGCCTTTACGTCAACAACAAAATTTAAAGAAAGCATAGGAGATCTTTATAAAGTTTATGGTGATGAAACAGGTTTAACAGCATCAGACAGAGCAAAAGGTTTTTACACACCAACTGCAGGAATGCCAGGTAACGAATTATCACAAATTATGGCAGGTGTTGATTACGGTGGAACAATGGTTACAGGATTATTATTCTCACAAGAACAAGGATGGGATAAATCAGGTTGGTATGATTTTCCTTGGGACGCTTATGGAACATCAAACATTAAAACATTTACAGCAGATGGGACAACTAGAACATTTACATTTGCTACTGCTCCAGCAACAACAGATGTTTATCAAGTTTATATAAGTTCTGATGATAGTACACGTTTAAAATTAGACGATGTTATTAGAGGAGATGGATCAACAACTACATTTACTTTAAGTGTAACACCAGATGAAAATTCTCTTGTTGAATTTATACCATTTAATGAAGACGGTGTGTTAACGCCAACCGATGATAGAACAATTGATTCGATTATTAAAGGCGGTTTGTTTAAATCTGCAGTTGGATCAGCACCATCAGATATTATATTAGAAGGTGACGATTTTGTTTCACCAGATACAAGTTATGCTCCTGAAGAAGCAGTTCCGGGACAATTATTTGACACAGTTGATATTAAAGTTTATACATCACCAGAATCAGGTGTACCATTTATATCTGAGAAAAATTATAGAGGAAATGGAAGTACGACAACATATTCGATTGGTGATTATCCAGGCACATTAGGTTCTGTAACGGTTTCAGTTGATGGGTCTGTTAAAAAATTAACTACAGATTATACAATTAGTGTTGCAAATAAAACAATAACATTTGGTACAGCACCAGCAAACTTGAGTGTTATATCAACAAAAACTTTTGCAATATCAGGAGAAAATTACAGAGTATTAGATCAATACACAGGTGACGGAAGTACAGTTACATATACAACATCTACAAGAGGTGAATTTAATTTAGATTCAACAGTATCTGATATGTACATAACAGTTAATGGTGTACCAAAAATTATAACAACCGATTATACAACTACCACAACTGCAAATACAATTACAGTTACATTTACATCTGCACCAGCGGCAAGTAGTTTAATACAAGTTGCAGGATTTAATAAGTCTACAACGTCAACAAGAAGTTATGCAAGTATTAGAAATGAAGCAATTAAGTATGATGGGTCAACGGCAAGATATGCTTTAACATATCCACCAGGATCTATTGGACCATATGCAGGATTAACAATAGTTGAAGCAAATGGAAAAGTATTAAGAGGACCAGACAATACTTATTATTTTGGTGATGGTAGCACATACACTTATGGAGTTACAACAGGATTGTTAGATGATTCAACAGTTGATCCTTCTAAAACAATTACATTAGCATCACAGGTACAAGTATTTGTAAATGGTACAGAGAAAAATTTAAACACACACTACACAGTTGACATAGGAAATCAAAATATTGAATTTGTTACAGATTCAGTACCAACAGCAACTGATGTGATTTGTATATCAACACTAGTTGATAATCATTATTACATTGATGGCGGAACAGACGCGGATATAATTTTAAAAACAAGTCAAATGTCAACAGATGGGTATACATTAAACGCCAATGATTATTTGAGCGTGACAACATTTAATAATGCACTTGGAATGAAATTAAGAAGAGAAGCATTAGAAGGAAGGCCTTCGGGTATATTTAAATTAAGATTTAATCCATTAGGTGCTGGTATGTATGTTTGGTTAAATGGAACACAATTAATACAAGGATATGATTACACATCAACTGGAAATACAATTACAGTTGTAGGTAAAACAATAACAGCATCTAGCAGATTAGATGTAATGTATTTTGCACTTGATACAGCAGTTAAGGCAACAGGATTTAGAATTTTTAAAGATATGTTAAACAGAACATTTTACAAACGTATTTCTAAAGCTAACACAACCGAAATAACAAATGATGTTGTAGAAGGATCGTTAGAAATTCAAGTTAAAGATGGCACAGTGTTAGGTGAACCTAATGCGGCAAATAATATGCCAGGTGTAATTTTTGTTGACAAAGAAAGAATTGAATACTTTACAAAATCAGGAACCACATTAGGTCAATTAAGACGTGGAACTCTTGGAACAGGAATTAAGGAGCATAGCTCAGGCACAGAAGTGGTAGATGCGTCTGGGATTCAAACTATACCTTATGCAGATACAGTTAACACCAACACCTTCATGGGTGATGGAAGTACAGTTGTGTTTGCACTATCACAAACCCCAACCTCTGCTAGTGAGTTAGACATATTCATTGGTGGCCAACGATTGTTGCTTACTAGCGAGGACGGATCAACTATTAACTATTCTGTGGACGGTTCAACAACAGCAGTTACTTTAACAACTGCTCCAGCAGACGGTACACAGGTTAAAATTTTACACAAGAAAGGACAGGTTTGGTACACAGCAAAAGATGGTAATCCTTCAAACGGCAAAGGATTACAAGCCTCAACTACTCAACAGGCTAAATTCATAGCAGGAGAGCCAACAAATGCACCTGAATAAATACACTAGGATGACTGAAGATAATAAACAAAACGAACATAAAGAAGAGACTAAAAAGCCACAAGATCATAGTGGAGTAATGATGACTGGACATATCAAAATATTTGATCCAGAGACGGGCGAAGTAATAGTAGATAAAAGTAATGCTATTCATTACGAAAATATGTCTCAAAGTTTGTCAAACAGTTTGTCAAATAAAACAACAGGTTTCGTACATGAAATGGCATTTGGTAATGGTGGAACATCTGTCGATCCAACAGGAATTATAACTTATCTAACGCCAAATTCAACAGGCTCAAATGCAACATTATACAATCAAACATATTATAAAGTAATAGACGATAATTCATCTACAAATAAAGATACTACAAGAAACAAAATGGAAGTAAGACATACAGCAGGTAACAAGTATACTGACATTGTTTGTACTTGTACTTTAGATTATGGTGAGCCAACAGGACAAGAGGCTTTTGATAACACAACAAATTTTGATGGAGATTATGTGTTTGATGAATTAGGATTAAAAAGTTGGGAAGGAACAGAAAACGGTTCAACAAATAAATTGTTAACACACGTTATATTCCATCCAGTACAAAAATCATTAAACAGATTAATACAAATTGATTATACTTTAAGAATACAATCATTAACAACATTTACCGAAACAAGTTCAACTGCATTATCAACATCAAATACTGTAAGTGGATCAACTTCAGGAAGTAATACTGGATATTAATAGATGGCATACACAGTAAACAAAAGTAATAGTTCAGCATCGCCAAATGCTTACACAGTTCAAGATGGTGTAGTTAATACACAAACTGATTTAAGTTTTATTGGAAAAGGGTATGCAGGGTATGGAGAAACTATTGCTGAAAATTTTTTACACATATTAGAAAATTTTTCAAATACATCAGCACCAACTAAACCAATTATTGGACAACTTTGGTATGATTCAACAAATGCAAGATTAAAAGTTTACAATGGTACAGCATTTACAGGAGCAGGAGGTAGTGCTCCTTATCAATCAACAGCACCAAGTGGATTAGCACAAGGTGATTTATGGATTGATTCAGATACAGGGCAACTGTATTATTATGATGGATCAGCAAGTGTTTTAGTTGGACCTCCAAGTACAACAGGAACCACAAACGGATTTACATATCATGCAATTTTAGATTCAACTGATTCTACACAAAATATTACAAAATGGTATAATGATGGAAATTTAATTGCAATTATTTCAGAAGATACTTTTACACCAAAAACATCAATATCTGGATTTGCAACAATTAAAAAAGGAATTACTTTAACAACAGCAATATCAGATACAAAATTTCAAGGAACAGCAACTGATTCAGATGCATTAGGTGGAATCACGGCGGCAAACTTTTTAAGATCAAATGCAAACGATACAACAACAGGAACATTAGCTATTGCCACAGACGCAGGTATGACAGTAGGTGCTGATAATGATTTATCATTAACTGCTGATTTAAGTGGAGGAATTATTGCCAATACAGTTTCTGATACAGATATAACTTTTAAAGTTAATGATGGAGGTGTAACAACTACATTAATGACTTTAGATGGTTCTGAGGCAAGAGTAGGAATTGGAACGACCACACCAACATCAAAATTAGAAGTTAATGGAACAATTACAGCAACATCAATTACAGCAACAGCAACAGGAAATTTAACAGGTAACGTAACAGGTAACGTAACAAGTACAGGTGCTAACACAATGGGTTCCTTAACTATGAGTGGTACATTAACATCACAAGGAATTTTACCGTCAGCAAATACAACATATGACATTGGATCTTCAAGTTACGCATACAATACAGTTTACGCCAAAGCAACATCAGCACAATACGCTGACGTGGCTGAGGTTTATGAAGCAGATGCAGAATATGATGTTGGTACAGTTGTAATATTTGGTGGCGATAAAGAAATTACAGTATCTAGCATGGGTAATGATACTAGAGTAGCAGGAGTTATTAGTGAAAATCCTGCATATTTAATGAACGATAGTGCAACAGGTTTACCTGTAGCATTATTAGGAAAAGTTAAATGTAAAGTTGTTGGAGTTATTAAAAAAGGTGATATGCTTTCAACGCATTCACAACATCCAGGAGTGGGTAGATCAGCATCAGATCCAAGTGTTGGTACAGTAATAGGAAAAGCATTAGAAGAATATGATTCAACCGAAATAGGAGCAATTAATATAGTAGTAGGAAAACAATAAATACAGGTATATGGCTTACACAATTAATAAAACAGACGGAACAACAGTTGCCACAATAACAGATGGCACAATAGATAATACAACAAGTTTAACACTTTTTGGAAAAAGTTATTCAGGTTTTGGTGAATTATTAAACGAAAACCTTGTAAAATTATTAGAACATTCAAGCTCAACATCAACTCCAACAGCACCTTTAAAGGGTGAATTATGGTTTGATGCAAACACAAGTCAATTAAAAGTTTATGATGGAACAAGTTTTAAACCATCAGCTGGTGCAAAATCACAATCGGCCGCACCAACATCACCATCAGCAGGAGATCTTTGGGTAGACTCTGATGATAGTCAGATGTTTCTTTATACGGGATCAGCATGGTTGTTAGTTGGACCAGTTTATACGTCAGGACAAACATTATCAGGTTGGAAAATTGAAACACTTGCAAGTGCAGGTGGAGATAAAGTTGTATCTTCAATGTATACAGGAAATACAAGAGTTTCAATTTTATCAAAAGAAACATTTACTCCATCAGTTACACAAACAGGATTTGCTTCAATTAAAGCAGGATTTACTTTAAATTCAACTTTAGGCGCAGTATTTGAAGGAACGAATACTCAGGCCGCCGCTATTGATGTATCAGGAACATCAAATACTTCAGGTACAATTATTGCAGGTGGAAACTTTTTAAGAACAGATGCGGCAGATACAACAACAGGTGCAATAACAGTTGATACAGATACAGGTGTTATAATTGGTGACGCACAAGAATTAACAGTAACAGTTACAAGCAATAACGTAACAGTTGCACAAACATCACTAGATAAAGATTTAAAATTTACAGTAAATGACGGTGGAGTTACTAAAACACCTTTACAATTAACAGGTGCCGATGGCGGAATTGATATGGTAGGTGATCTTACTATCACAGGTAATTTAAATGTAAGTGGTGCATACAATTATACATCATCTAACATTGTACAACACTCAGATACATTTTTAAAAGTAAATGTAGCTGGTAGTGATGTAGATTCAGGTTTCATTGTAGAAACGCCAGATACAGATGACGCAAGATTATTTTGGGACGCATCAGAAAATTTTTGGACAGCAGGTTATGGCGCATCATATTCACAAGTAATTAGAATAGCAGATGCAGTTGCAGACGGTAATGCGGCAAAAGAAAAAGTTTTAAAAACATCAGCGGCAGGTTTAGTAACAGTAACAAACGTTAGTTTGGCGGCTGTAGGTTCAGCAATTACAACTGGCGATACTTCAAGTGTCAGTGTTCCAACAATTGGACAAATTGCTACATTTGGAGCAAAATGGGGCGGATCAGAAAAAACAGTTTCAACATCAGCACCAACAGGCGGTGATGGTTCGAATGGAGATTTTTGGTTTGTCAGGGAGGCGTAATTCCCAATGCCAACAATAACTAAATCATTTATATACACAGGTACTACTCAGGTAATTGTAATACCAGCAGGTACAACATCGATAGATGTATATATTTGGGGTGGTGCTGGTGGTGGCGGCGGGCATGATAGACACACACCTGGATCTGGTTCAGCAGGACATTATGTAACAGATACAGCAATTGCTATGACTAGTCATGTTGGTAAGACTATGAAAGTAGCAGTTGGTGGTGGTGGTGCAGGTGGATCAGGTGGTAGTAGTGCCGCGGGCGGTACAAACGGAAAAAGTTTAACAGGTTATTCAGGTGGTGTAGGTGGAACTTCAGGACCACAAGGCTCTTCAGGAGCTGGTGGTGGTGGCGGTGGAGCCACTGTAATAACAATTGATGGTGCAGAGATTGCCGTTGCCGGTGGTGGCGGCGGTGGTGGTGGCTGTGGTGTGAACTCTGGAGGTTCTGCTGGTATTAATACAAATTCAGCTACAGGTAATTCACCAGGAACACTAGGAGAAAACGGTGCAGGTCACTCTGGAGACGGAGGTGCTGGAGGTGCCGGAGGCGGTGGAACAGATGGTGGAAAAGGTGGCTCGGGAGCATCAGGAGATAACGGTGGCTCGGGCGGATATGCAGGAACAAATTATATTGCATCAGGTACACAAGATAATGGTTCAGGTGTAACACCAGGTGGAACAGGTGTATCACAGTATTCAGCAGGTGTAGCAGTAGGTGGTGGCGGTGCAGCGACAGGCGGCAACGGAAAAGCAGTTGTAATATTCAATATTGGAGTACAAGCTCATTATAAAGTTTCTGGTGCATGGAAAAGTACAAATAATATGTACACTAAAGTATCAGGTGTTTGGAAAGAAATTACAGCCGCTTATACTAAAGTATCAGGTACCTGGAAGGCTTTGTTTAATGCAGGATTAGATTTTACAGAAACGTCAGCAGGATTTGGTGATGGATCTGGAGGTGCAACGTCAGGATCAACTGGTTCAGGTGGTGGTGGTGGAGGCGGCGGTGGCCGTGTAATTTGTACTTGGTTGCAATTAAAAGGTAAGTTTAGTCAAAAAGATTTAAAAATAGATACAGCATTTTCAGTTAAACATTTAAGTAGAACTACAAAAATAGGTTATTGGTTCTGGGCATTACCTTTGGTCGAATATATGAACAAATCATCAGATAACAAAAATTGGTTTGGTGGACTTGTTATAGAAACTATAAAAATATTAGCACAAGCCAGAGCAAATGAATTAGCTTATAAAATGGGCAAAAGGGATAAAGGAGATTTACTAGGTAAGTTTACTAGGTGGATCGGTGAAAGTTTCTGTTGGATAGTTGGAGTAATTGTAAGACCATTTACAGAACGTAAATTTGGAGATTGGCTCGAAATTTATGATCCAGATATTAATTAAATACGTAGGAAGGAAGGAAAAATGGCAACAAAACAAGAAGTAGCAGATTATATTAATGCAAATGTAGATTCTTTGTTAACAGCAGAAGAAATTGCAAAAGTTGATGAAAAAATGAATCCAGAAGTAGCAACTATATTAATCAAATTATTAGGAGATGTTAGTTTCTTGGTTCATGTTAGAGATAACGGATCAAACTAATAAAAATAAAATAAATGGCTTACAAGATTAATAACACATTCGGGACCTTATTGGTCACTTTAGCAGATGGTACAATTGATACCGCTACTACGGATCTTACACTCATAGGAAAAGGGTATGCAGGATTTGGTGAGAAGTTAAACGAAAATCTTGTAAAACTTTTAGAAAATTTTAATAATACTTCAGCACCTTCAAACAAAATTACAGGTCAACTTTGGTTTGACCAAACAAATAAACAAATTAATGTTTATACAGGTTCAAAATGGAAACCAGTAGGGTCATCAACAAACTCAACAACGTCACCAACCAATGCAGAACAAGGTGATACGTGGTTTGATACAACAAATACACAACTTTACATTTATACAGGATCAGCATGGACACTAGTTGGACCAACATCAGTTGCAGGATCAGGAGTTACGAATGTTGTACCAGAAACAGTACAAGACAACGTAGGTGTTAATAAATCAATATTAAAATTAGTTGCCAATGATGCAGTAGTTGGTGTAATATCTAATTTAGCATTTACTCCGTCAGGTACAGAAACAAACGGAGCGGCATTAATTGCGGCAGGATTTTCTGCAGTAGCACAAGGTATTCAATTATCAAGCTCAGTTGCATCAGTAAAATTCAGAGGTACAGCAACAGACGCAGATTCACTAGGTGGAGTAGCGGCGGCAAGTTATCTAAGATCAGACCAAAATGATAGTACAAATAGTTCATTTAGTATTTTAAATGACACAGGATTAATATTAGGTGCTGGTTCAGATGTTACTATGAGTTTGAGTAGTGACAATTTAACAATTGCACAGACAACAGCAAACAAAGATATTATTTTTACAGTAAATGATGGTGGTGTAACAACTACATTAATGACGTTAGATGGTGATACAGGAAGATTAGAACTGCCATCAGTAGGTGATTTAAGAGTTAAAGGAAATTTAACAGTTGATGGAGACTCAGTTACATCTAATGTATCAACATTAACAGTTGAAGACAATATTATAGAATTAAACAGAAACATATCTAGTAATTCAGGTATGCCAAGTTATACAGGATTAAAAGTAAACAGAGGAGAAACATCTTCTGCTACTGAACAAGACTTATTTTGGGTTTGGGATGAAACTTTTGCAGATGATGGTACAACAATTTATGGAAATGCAGGCGGAGCCTGGACAGCATTTAAATCAGGTGGCGGAGATGACGAATTATCAGCCGCAACTTTAGTAGATATACGAGCCAATGTAGTACACGCAACATCAACAGCGGCACAATACGCTGATTTGGCCGAGCGTTATGCTTCAGATATGCCATTAGAAGCAGGTGACGTTGTAATGTTAGGTGGTTCAGAAGAAATTACAAAATGTAATAAAGAATTATGCAACAATGTTTTTGGTGTAGTAAGTGATAGTCCAGCATTTTTGATGAATGCTCAAGCAGGAAACAACCAATCACACCCAATGATAGCATTAAAAGGACGAGTATTTGTTAAATTACAAGGTACAGGACAAGCAGGGGATCGTATAGTATCAGCAGGCAATGGTTCAGCTAAAGTAGCCAATTTAGATGAGTGTACTACGTTTAATGTATTAGGAAGACTGTTAAAGGCTAAATACAACGAAGAAACAACATTAACAGAATGTGTGATAGGAGTTAAATAGTAATATGGGATATGTAGCAGGCTCAACAATTTTAGACGACGAGTATAATACTTTTGTAAATTCATCAAGTTCACCATACGGATACAACCACTTCGCAGGAACTGGTGCGTTAAATTATGGGTTAGGACAAACAGCTCTAGCAACTGAAGTAGCAGGTGAAACAATTGGAGTTACAGAATGGAATGCATTATTTACAGGCATGGACAACATTGCCAATCATACAAATGACACATTATCTTCAACAACAGCAAGAACAGCAGGTGACACTATTGCAATTAAATCAGCATTAACTACAGACTTGGCAACACTAGCGGCATCAGTTGCGGCAGGTTGTACAAGTGCAACAGCAATATCGGCTGGTTCAGAATTACAAAGTTCAACATCTGATACTAGATGGACAGGTTCACACATAGTAGAACACTCAATTACATTTGCAAGTAACAATGCTTTAAGATGGTTTTTTAATGCAGGTGGAACAATGAGAATGACATTTACTAGAAATAGTAATGGTGGCGGTTCAGCTACATCAAAAGATAGTTCAGTTGACGAATTAATTACAGCAATTGGTAACTTTGATCTTAAATCAGGAGTATCAACTAGATCAGGTTCGGGTGAAACTGTAACAACAAACGGTTTAGCAAATGGTGTATTTGATTTAGGTACTGGTTATACAGTATTATTAAAACTTACACAATCTTCAGGCACATATACTTCAATGTATATTGATATCCAAGCAAAATTAGATGCCGCGATAGCATCAGCAACAGTAGTAACTATGTATTATAGAATAGTTGATGTTGATTCTGGTGATTCAGAATATACTTCTGGTAATACATCATCAATTGATCAATATGAAAACTTTATTGGTACAACAGATTTTTCTACTCGTATAGTTGCTCCAACAACAGGTGAAGGCCTAGCTTCAGTATCGACAATTTCCTCAAGTGCAGTTGTAAGTAACAACACAACGTAATAATTAATAAAAAACATTTTACCACGTTGACTATGTCAATAATTAATTGTATAATACAGTTATGGATATTGGCACTCTCAAAAACTATTCTGATCTAGCACACGATCTTTCGCAAACTAAAAAGAATGCTTTAGAAAAAATGCGTTCTCGACAAATTATTGCGTATAATGGCAGATTATTCCGTGCAGATGTTGATACCATAAATGTAGTTCAAACATTTAAAGCACATTCCACAGAGTTTTATATGTTAGATACTAACGATAATCCGTGTCACATAACAGATCCAGATGAATTTTTGAGAATATTAATTGAAAGAAATCAAGAAACATTAAATTCATACTACCAACTACACGAGGATCTAAAAAATAAAAGGTTAAAATGACCACAGGTGTATTAATGTATTGTTTCAATACACCTGAAGTTAACTACCATTTGTTAGCTGAAAGATGTGTAGCACAAATACGAAAATATTTAAATTTAGAAATCACTATTGTTACTAATTTTGAAACTTACAAAAAGTTTAAACCTTTAGGTATGATTAATTACAAGATTGTTGATAATAAAGAGGGCAATAGAAGAAGTTATAGAGGTCAAAGTATTGCTTGGCATAATTTGGAAAGAAGTATGGCGTATGAACATTCACCTTATGATAATACTATTCTTATGGATTGTGATTACTTTGTTTTTACAAATAATCTATTAACTTATACAAATACAAAGTATGATTTTTTACTGCACAATAAAGTTTATGATTTAACAGGTGAAAATATGATTGAAGGTAAAAATGAATCTACAGTGCCAATAGTTTGGGCAACAGTAACAATATTTCGTAAATCAAAGTTTGCAAAACAAGTATTTGATTTAATTCAACATATACAACAACACTATGCTCATTATAGAAACTTGTATCGTATAAAATACAGAAATTATAGAAATGATTTTGCTTTTGCAATAGCATTACATCAATTAAATGGATTTAATTCTCATAAAAACTTTATTCCAACACCCATGGCCATGACACCACATGAAGTAGATGTATTAGATATGTCAGATAAAGCAATAACATTCAAGTACAACGGTAAAGTTAATATAATTGAAGAACAAGATGTTCATATTATGGATAAGGAGTTTGTAAATGGATAAAGGATATGTTTGGTTTGCATTGAATAACTCTACAATTGATTATATAGAGTTAAGTAAACACCTTGCAAAGTCAATTAAAAAGCATAATAGGCAAAATAAAATATGTATTATAACTGATAAACCAGTTAAACATGAAGAATTTGATCATGTAGTTGTATTAGACCAAGATTATAGTAAAAACCAGGAATGGAAGTTAAACAATGAATGGCAAGTTTTTAATTTAACACCTTTTAAACATACAATTAAATTAGAAGCAGATATGTTGTTTACAAGTAATACAGATTGGTGGTGGAATTACTTACATCAACACAACATGATTTTTTCTTATCATGTAAGATGTTATAGAGATACAATTATTGAGCAGACACCTTATAGAAAACTTTTTAAAACAAATAATTTGCCAGATGTATATAACGGATTGACTTATTTTAGAAAAAGTAGACAAGCACAAACATTTTATAATTTATGTAAAGACATTATGTTAAATTGGCCTGCTGTACGGAACAAATTTTTAGTAAATTGTCATGATGAGCAACCAACAACTGATGTTGTATATGCTCTTGCACTTAAAATACAAGATCCATTGAATGAATTACGTATAAAATATGATTGGTTTAATTTTATGCACAATAAAAATGCAATAAACGGATTAACTCAAGCATTTATTAATGATCAATACCTATATCCAATGCAAATAGATGAAAAAGTTTATGTAGGTGGATATAAGCAATCAAGAATATTTCATTATTATAACAAATCATTACCAGAGGAATTAAATGCCAGGATTTTTTGAAGCATTAGAAAATCTTAAACCAAAGAAAAAAGTTCATACGGTTACTATACAAGGACAAAGTATTGTTGTAACGTTAGAAAAAAAATTAGAAGTCATGAAACATGGTGAAGATGCTTATGAGTGGAAAACTAATATAGAATTTGTAAGAAAAAAACGCATACCTGCAGAACAACAACAACCGTTAATGCATAAAGCAGATAAAGGTGTTACATTTTATAAAAAAAATCCTTATTGGGTTAATAATATTGATAAGGAAGGTTACATATGGCAGATAAAGTAAGAGTCTCGGATTTAGATTTTGTTTATATCAGTTATCAAGAACCCAATAAAGAAGAAAATTGGGCAGATTTGAAAAATAAAGTGCCATGGGCCAAACGTGTTGACGGTGTAAAAGGTTTTGATTCAGCACATAAAGCCGCGGCAGAAAAAGCAGAAACAGAATTTTTTATATCAGTTGATGGTGATAATATTATAGATGAAAATTTCTTATTACAAACTTTAGATTGGTCTAAAACAAACCCAAAAGCAGTGCATCGTTGGCGAGCAAGAAATAATGTAAATGATTTAGTTTATGGCAACGGTGGACTTGTAGGCTGGTCACGTGAAACTTGCCTGCAAATGAAAACACATGAAAACGCAAAAGATAAAAAAGCAGAAATAGATTTTTGTTGGACAGTACCTCATGAAAATTTACACAACTGTTATTCAACTACTGTTATTAATGCAACACCACAACAGGCTTGGATAGCAGGTTACAGAGAAGGTGTTAAGATGAGTTTGGATCAAGGCAAACATATATCACCACAAAATTTTAAACGTGTTATACATGGTATCAATCTTAGAATATTAACTACGTGGATGACCGTAGGTGCAGATGTCGAATATGGCAAGTATGCTATGTTAGGAGCAAGAATGGGTTGTTATTCAACTAGTGTTGATTCAAATGAATTTATACAAATTAGAAATTTAGATAAAATGGCTGATTTATTTGCAAATGCTTTAGTCAAAGACAAAGTAGATGAAGATTTAGAAGTATATGGCAATAGTATTAAGCAAAGATTAGATATACTTTGTGCAGATTTTGATGAATACCAAAGTAAGTTTTTTAAATTTGTAATGCCACAGCCAATAAACAAAGGAGTACAAGATCGTGAGTACAAGTGATTACAAGGCAGACGCAGAGTTGGCTAAAAGTTTACTTGATAATGTTTCATCAACTATGTGCTTGGCCAAATGGAATCAGGTTTCATTACACTTGCCTACTGGATTAACAAACAGTTGCTATCATCCACCTTTACATGAAATAGATGCAACAAAATTAGAAGATAATCCTGCGATATTACATAATACAGCAGAAAAATTAAATCAAAGACAACAAATGCTTAAAGGAGAACGGCCTGAGGGTTGTTCATATTGTTGGAAAATGGAAGATACTGGAGAAATGTCAGATAGACATTATCGTTCAGGTGAACCATGGGCCATGCAAGACTTTACAGCAATTAAACAGAATCCAATAGACGATCGTTGGACACCGAGATATGTGGAAGTAAATTTTAATAATGCTTGTAATTTCAAGTGTTCTTATTGTTCTCCACAATTCTCTACAACGTGGGGGAAGGAGATTGCTGTATATGGCCAATATCCAACATCTCCTCCCCACAATGCACCTGAGCATTTTCAAGGGAGAAATCGTCCTATACCAAATAGAGAAGATAATCCTTATGTTACTGCTTTTTGGAAGTGGTGGCCTACATTATATAAAAATTTAAAACATTTTCGTATGACAGGTGGTGAACCTATGATGGATAATAACACATATAAAGTATTTCAGTATATCATAGATAATCCTAAAGAAGATTTACATTTAAACGTAACCAGTAATATGTGTCCACCAGACGGAAAATTAAAAAACAAATATTTTGATATGGTTAAAAAGATTTGTATTGAGGAGAAAGTAGAACATTTCATGCAGTTTGTTTCAGTTGATGCTTGGGGCAAGAAAGCAGAATATATTAGAAATGGACTAGAATTTAATCGTATGTGGGATAACGTAGATGAATTTTTATATAGAATACCAGTGCGTAACTCAGTTACTTTTATAATCACATACAACAATCTTAGTGTTACAAGTTTGGATAAGTTGTTAGAAGGTATTTTAGAATTACGAAAACGACATAGTAAAACGTATCAACGAGTATGGTTTGATATACCATTGCTCAGACAACCAGCATGGCAACAAGTTACTTTATTGCCTGAGAGTTATCAAGCAATACATCAGGACAACATAGAATATATGAGAGAAAATTCTGGAGAAGAAAAAGGATTGCATATATTCAAAGACTTTGAAATTCAAAAAATGTTACGCAATTTAATTTATTGGCGTAAAAACGCAAATATTAATACGCAAAATAAAAAGAACTTTTACGCATTTTTTAACGAACACGATCGTAGACGCCTAACAAATTTTGAAACAGTATTCCCAGAAATGACAGAATTTTGGCAGGAGTGTAAAAATTTATGAACGATTTAGAATTTAAAAAACAAAAACTAGATCCAAAGTCAGCAAGTTTTTGTGCGGCTAAATGGTACAATGCCACTATATGGTTAGGCTCTGGCCAGACTACAAGTTGTCATCACCCATTGCCACACGCAATAGATCTTGAGGAAATAAAAACAAACCCTTCTGCAATACACAATACAAAACAAAAGAAAGAACAACGAAGACAAATGCAAAATGGACAAAGACCTGCAGGTTGTGAATATTGTTGGAAAATTGAAGATATAGGACGAGATGCAATATCAGATAGAGTATATAAATCAAAAATTTATTCTGATACTGCATTAGATGAAGCATATATTTCTCATTATAAAACTGACTTTAATTTAAAAACATTAGAAATTGCATTTGATAGAACTTGTCAATTTGCTTGTTCTTATTGTAATCCTGCATTTAGTACAACGTGGGCAAATGATATCAAATATAAAGGTCCATACACAGGACTACAATCAGATGGACGTAATCATTTTACCCATGCACATAATTCTGCAGAACCATATAAAAAAGATGAAACAAATCCATACGTTGAAGCATTTTATAAATGGTGGGAAACAGATTTGCATAAAAGTTTAGATGAATTAAGAATAACAGGTGGAGAACCAATGATGTCGCCTAACCTATGGAGATTATTAGATTGGATAGAAACACAAAGCGATAAAATGAATCCTAATATGATATTAGCAATTAATTCTAACTTGTGTGCAAATGATAAAATTATGGAAAAGTTTAAAAATAAACTTAAAAATTTTAAAAGGTTTGAATTGTATACATCTAATGAAGCAACGTCTCAACAAGCAGAATACATTCGAGATGGATTAAGTTATATTGAATGGTATAAAAATATGATTGATTTTATGATACACAAGGTTCCTAGACAGGTTCATAATATGTGTACGATTAATGCTTTGTGTTTAGAATCTTTAGCCGAATTTTTAGAAACAATGGTTTATTTTAAAGACTGTACTAATCGTGTATATAAGACTCCATTAAATTTTACTTTAAATATTTTACGTTTCCCAAGTTTTCAATCACCTTTAGTATTGCCAGATGATTTACGTAATAAATTTAAAGGTGATATTGAAAAGTTTTTAAAGAATAACAAACAGCACTTAGAAGAAATGGAAGTTAATCATACACAAAGATTAATAGATTATTTAGATGTTGTTAAAACACCACACGCTGGCGCGGCAATAAAAGAAAAATTACAAAAAGACTTTAAATTATTTTATAGTCAATATGATAAACGTAGAGGAAAAGATTTTGAAAAAACTTTTCCAATAATAGGAGAATGGTATCGTGGGATATGAGTATGGGGCCAAAGAGCCTGAAAAATTAAAAATTAAAGATATGACTCCAAAAGAAAAGGAGTTGTTAATAGATTCGGATACATTTTGTATGTTACCATGGCTACATCTTCACGCATTTCCTGATGGTAGGGCATACCCTTGTTGTTTTGCATTGGATCAATATCCAGTAGGAGACCTTAATAAAGATTCTATGGAAACTGTGTTTAATAGCAAAGATATGAAAAAAATGAGATTGAATATGTTAGATGATAAGCCATCCCGACAATGTACAAAATGTTATGATCAAGAAAAATCAGGATTCTTCTCTTTACGTTTAAGTTCTAACAAACACTTTGGACATAATATTAGCATGGTTGATAACACACAATCAGATGGGTTAGCAGATTTTGTTATAAAATATTGGGATATACGTTTCTCAAACCTATGTAATATGGCTTGTAGAAGTTGCGGTACTTGGTTTAGTTCAAATTGGTATGAAGATCATAAAAAACTTACAGGTAAACCACCAAACCATGCAAAAATTATGCGAGTTGGTAGAACAGCAGATGATATATGGGAACAAATGTTAAAACAATTTGACCACGTAGAACAATTTTATTTTGCAGGCGGCGAACCACTTATAATGGAAGAGCATTATAGAATATTAAAAGAATTAGACAAACGTAAAATGTATCACGTAAGATTAATTTATAATACAAACTTTTCTAAATTAAAATTTAAAGATTTAGATGTATTAGAATTATGGAATAAATTTGATTCAGTTTCAGTTGGAGCGTCATTAGATGCAGAAGGAAAACGTGGAGAATTTATGCGTAAAGGTACTGTATGGAAAGATACAGTAGCAAACAGGAAAAAAATGTTAGAAGTTTGTCCACAGGTAGATTTTTACATTAGTTCAACAGTTGGATTAATAAATGCACTACACATTGTAGACTTTCATAGAAATTGGGTAGATCAAGGATTATTAAAGCCACAAGATTTTAATTTTAATTTATTACAATATCCTTTTTGGCAAAGAATAGATTTATTGCCAGATGCATACAAACAAAAAGTAAAAGAAAAATATGAAAAACATTTAGAATGGTTACGTCCACGAGATCCTTTAACAAGAGCAACTAAAGGGTTTGAATCAGGATTAGATTATATGATGAGAAGAGATAACTTTGATCAATTTCATAAGTTTAAAGATGGAATGCAAAAATTAGATGTAATTAGAAACGAAAATATTTTAGAAGTATTTCCTGAATTAAAGGAGTTGTATAATGAAGATTAAACCTAAAGACGGTAATAAAACATTTTGTATGGCACCATGGACGCATACATATTTGTCTCCACAAACAGAAAGACGTATGTGTTGTGCATCAAGAGAACCTGCACAAAGTTTTAAACAATATATTGACACAGGTAACAATGCTAAAGAATATAAACCTTTGACATTAAAAGAACATTGGAATTCAGAACATATGCGTTCTGTAAGATTACGTATGTTAGCAGGAGAACAATTGTCTGAGTGTGAAGTATGCGATTTTAAATTATTAAACACCGATGTTTATAGAGACTATTGGAACAAGTTATTTGAAAATAGAATAGATGATGCATTTGAAAAAACAGACGAAACAGGTGCAACTACAATGCAAACTATAAGTTTTGATTATAGATTTAATAATTTGTGTAATTTTAAATGTCGTATGTGTGGAGATATGTTAAGTTCTAGTTGGGAGGCAGAATCAAGAAAACATAAAACTTGGAGTAAAGAATCGCAACCCTGGATGGCATCTCCATTAAGAGAACAAATTAAAAAGTTTCAAGACAAGCAAGTTGTACAAGAGTTTGTTGATGCAATAGAAACAAAACAAATACGAGAAATATACTGGTGCGGTGGAGAACCTTTAATGTGGGATATGCATTGGAACGCTATGCAAAGAATAATTGATTTAGGATTTGCAAAAGAAGTATATGTTAGATATAATACAAATTTAAGTAGAACAGAATTTAAAGGTATTAAGTTATTTGATCTGTTGCCACAGTTTCAGGATTGGCAAGTATGTGCATCAATTGATGGTACAGACAAAATAGGTGAATATATTAGAGATGGATTAAACTATAAACAATGGTTAGAAAATTTTAAAAAAGGGTTAGCGGTAGCAAAAACGTCAAGAGAAATGAGATTAGATTATACAATTACATTGCCAGGATTATTAGAATTAACAAATATGTTTAATTTAAGTGTTGAACTTAATACACAAATTTTAACAAAAGTAATGTTTACTTTTAGTAATGACGAAATTTTAAGTCCGTTAGCATTGCCAACAGAATTAATGCATACTATAATTGATGAAGCATTAAAATATATAGAACCACGTGCTACTTGGAAACAACAAAGTATAATTGATGTTCTAAAAAATTTAAAAACTAGATCAAATTTTGTAGCTACAAAAACAGGAAAACAAAGACAAGAACGTATTGATAAAATTAGAAAACAAGATATAACAAAAATATTAGCAAAAGATGAAAGGGTATTAGAATGGTGGACAAATATATAAAATCAAATATATGTCCATTGCCTTGGACACATTTAGAAGTTGATGTAAATGGTGGTGCATCGCCTTGCTGTTTATACAAAGGAAATATACCTGATGTAAAAGTTTATGAAACTAGTTTAAAAGAAATACAAAAACATCAGTATATGGAAGATTTAAGAACACAATTTCGTAATGGTGAAAAACCAAGTGGATGTGCTAACTGCTGGGCAGAAGAAGATGCAGGTAAAACAAGTAAACGTATGAATTCACTCTATAAAATGAAAAAAAGTTTACAAAATTGGACACCTAATAGTGAACTAGCATTAAAATTTATAGACTTTAAGTTGGGTAACGTATGCAATTTAAAATGTAGAATATGTGGTAGTTGGAGTTCAAGTAAATGGGCACAGGAAGAACTAGATTATGGTGAAAATCCAGTTGCAAGAAAACATTTAACTGAAGGTGGCTGGCCAAAAAAACACCCACAATTTTTTGAAGATGTAAAAGAAGATCTTGCAGATGCAGAATATTTTGAATTTACTGGTGGTGAACCTTTTATGATACACAACCATTTTAAAATGTTAGAATATTGTGTTGAAAAAGGGTATGCAAAAAATCAAGATATACATTATAATACAAACGGAACACAATTGCCACAACGTGAAATATTTGATTTGTGGAAACATTTTAAACACGTTGAAATTGCATTTAGTATAGATGATGTTGGTGAACCGTTTGAATATCAACGATATGGAGCAAATTGGAAAGAGGTAAACTACAATTTAAATCAGTTTAAAATATACCAAACTGTAAATATGGAATTTCAAATATGCTCAACAATTAATATTTTTAATATTTTTAGTTTGGCAAAATTAGTATTATGGGTAAGACAATTTGAGCCAAAATTCTTTTATGTTAATACTTGCTTTGAGCCAGACTATTTTAATATTCAAACTTTGCCAAAACAAATTAAAAATATTGTAAATGCACGTTATTCTAATCTTAAAGATTTTGAAGGTACTTTAAGATATATGAATTCTGTACATAAAGATTCAGAACAAATAAGAAAACAAAGAAAGGAGCGGATTTTATTAGCGGATAATTATAGAAAAGAAAATTTTGGTGATGTGTTTCCACTTTTAAATAAAGTATTAAAAATATATGAATAAAAAATTTATATCAGGTGGTTGTAGTTTTACATTTGGACACGAGTTGTCTGATGATAATGAAGGTAAAATACCATCTAAACAAAGTTGGGCATATCAATTAATGAGAAATAATACTAAAGTTATTAATGACAATTATGTTTGTACAGCATACCCAGGAACAGGAAATTCAGGAATTGCAAGAAGAGTTTTTAATGCAGTAGCAAACACAAAAGATATTAGTTGTGTTGTTGTAATGTGGAGTTTCTTATCACGATATGATTGGGCGATGCCACGACATGAAAAATTAGAAAATACTCGTTGGGCAACAATATCTCCATGGGACACTAAAATGGCAAGTGAAGAACGACATAATGCGTTAGCAGGATCCGAAGCACATCAAGAAGAATGGAAACGGAGAGAAGATTTATTAGTTAATACAGGAGTTAAACCACTTGCTGATATAATTTATAGACACGCCGCTAATGAATATCATGAGACATACTTGAGCTGGAAATCTATTATTTGGTTACAAAATATTTTAGAAAAAAAGAAAATCCCGTTTATGTTTACACTTGCTGATAATAGTTTGTTTTACAAAGAATTTGAACAGCATAAAGATCAAGATCAATTAATGTCAGCATTACATAAAGAAATAGATTTTACCAAATGGTATTTCTTTGGAGAGCGTTGTATGGGGTTTAATCAATGGGCATTAATGAATGAATATGAACGTGGTACCACACATCCACTTGATAAAGCACACCTAGATGCTGTACAATTAATGAAACTAACATTTGAAAAACTAATAGGAGGAAAATAATGTTTAAATGGATAAAAAATTTAATCAATAAGATTAAGCAAGAACTTGCTTATCGTAAAAGATTAAAAGAATTAAAGAAAAAAGACCCTTTTATATACAAATAAGATTTAAATGAAAATTAAATGTAAAAAATTTAGTCGAAGGTTTAATATTAAACATAAATGGGGAAATTATAATATTGTTAATGGTTGGAAAGTTTATATTAACGGTAA
>Ga0080013_1001929_pt1 | contig 25818 bp, 7 predicted proteins | sample ETNvirenome_6_85_FD_69236 | JGI IMG/M metagenome (GOLD analysis project Ga0080013, IMG submission 69236) | Marine viral communities from the Pacific Ocean - ETNP_6_85 (SPADES assembly) (version 2) | ecosystem: Environmental > Aquatic > Marine > Oceanic | place: Pacific Ocean | collected 2013-06-19
CAGTTGATCCTTGTCCCCTGCTTTTTTCTTGCCCATCTATTAATTGTAATTTATTTCCTGTCTGCTCTACAACACTTTGCATCGTAGTGACAGTTGTTGCTGAGCGAGACTCCTCTTGTATATCTGGGTGTCGAGAAGAAATACTTTGCGCGCCGTCGCCAGTAACTACTATACCCTCTTTCCCTGAGCCAAGAGATTCCATATCTGACTGAAGGCTCGCTGCTGATGGGTGTACTTGCACCATTCCTTTCCCGCCAAATTGTGTTTCAACATCTACTTTTATTAATTCAACTAAAGAACAAAAATCATATGGCCAATTATAGCTATAATCTAAACCATACCCAGATGCCACATCGCTTTCAAGACGAGCGAAATCTACCGTGTCTTCTATATTGGAGCGTATACCAGAAGAAAGAAGCTCATGTTTTATATTTGCCTGGAGTGATGGCGTGGTTGTATGCGTTTTGAGTCCTGAGCCGCCTCCGCTGGCTTGCGTCGTGGTGTTAGACATATCGTCAGCAGGTATTTGGGCTGATCTGGTGCCCGGTACTTGGGCCGATATGGTGCTCGCATTGCCTTGGAATGGGTTAAGAGAACCGTGCGAATCTGCCTTGAGAGCATGCGCCGGATTGCCCAGTTGAACGCTAGCAAGTGCTGTACCAGCATCTGGTTGCGGCGGCAACATGCCCGCCAAATCAATTGCTTTGTCAAAATAATTCCACTTTGCTTTTTGCTTAACCTTAAAAATCATCCAATGTAAATCTGGGTTACTAAGTTCTTTTGCCGTTAGCAGCTCGCCTTGTTCTAGTGGGTGACAAATGGTAGCTTTTTCTTTTTTATGTGTTTCTGCAATCTCTGGTCGTATATTTTGCCATATATTTGCAAGCTCTTCTTGTGAAAATTCATGTTCGAATTCAAAAAGATACATAGCGAAAGGCCTAAATCTTCTCGATCCAAACTTCTTTAATTGTGTCAAAAAATCAAATTGCGGCGGGATAATATACCGCCGCATTGTTTTTACCATGTTATAAACAGAAGTTGTAACGCTGCTTTCTTCTAATGTTTTACCTGCCAATATGTCTGCTACGGCTCTTTTAACAATGTTCTTATGTATGTTAATAAATTTTGTTTGCATTCTCTGTGTTCGCCTATTAAATTTCTTAATAATTGGTATTGCCACAACTGCTTCTCTAATTGTTTTTTCTTTATTATCTGGCAGGATCCCTATTTTTTTAAGCCCTTTGTCAATTCCGAGCAGATCTGCCATGGAGGAGGCGCCGGCGACGTCGAGGGCACCAAAAAAGATTCCTTTTGAATTATTCGTTTCATAGGTGCCTTTTTGGAGCCACATACCTTTTGTAGTCGGAGTATCGCCTTCGGTAAAAGAGGTTTTTGAAGCATTTATAAAATTAAATATAGGAGTTTCAAACTTTGTTTGTGCAACAAAGTGATCATCTTTTTGGAAAAAACTAACAGAGCTAGTCAAATTCATCATATTGATGTCTTGTACATAATTTATCCCAGGTGCACCGCCCGTTAATTGTGAGTTGCCCATGCTCCTGTAATCCGTAATTGTAGAATTGGCTAATATTTCATCTAAAGTATACATATCAGTGCCTTCTGTACCATATTTGTCTGCAACATCGTGTGCAAATGGTGTGAACTCCCATTGGCGCCAAGTGTATCCGGCACTGTCATCATCATAAAGATACCCTGGAGTAAATGGGGCATAGCCACCTTTATTGTCTGGAGCGTTAACCGTTGGGCCGAAAGCAGACTGGCGACCGAACATGGAGAAATTTTTACTTAATGTAGCTGTAGAATCATCTCTAGAAACATCTTGATGGTCTGTTAAATAAAATCTTAGTTTATAGGAACCGCCTTCTGGGTTGGGGTCGACAATATAATCGGGTTTTTTCGAAGAGATAATTGTTGATAGTTCTCCGTTCTTCAAAAATAAATCAACAGAAGTGGCAAGAAAATTATGCATTGCCAGCTTATAAGTGTCGCTTTTAATAAGATCTAATTTGATACTACCAGTTGCAACAGGGCTAGCCTCAGTTGAATCGGCAGAGCCGCTTAATCTGGCTGTTGGGTCCGGCTCTGCTTCATAAATATATGATCCGTTGCCAATGTAGGTTTCCGGGCGGACTAAACTATCAAAAGGCAATCTAAAATCAAAAGAAGCAGAGAGTCTACATATTCCTGTGGTTTTGTTATATCCTCCATCTGCATTAATAGCGGTGCTGCCAGTGCCTAAAGAATATGGTGTAGTCCTAGTCACCGTCGCGCCGGCGGTTGTAGATCCAGGCTGTTTAGTATAAATCGGATAATCAACAGCAATGCCTGATTTAATTGAATTATATAAAATTCCAGGTGCAAAAAATGGTGCTAAAGAAATTCTTCTTTTGGACCTATCGCTATACCCGTCTGTGGCAAAATCAGACGATCCATATGATTGACTAAACAATGTTGCCAATTGTAATGTTCTGTCGGCCGGGTAAAAACCTTTATATGGTAAAAGTTTCATCATTGCATTGCAAGTTAATATAATTTTAGATGGCCCAAGTACTCCCTTGTGATCTTCATGAATAAGAGAGAAATATTTTAAAAAATCTGAGTGTGAATATGTTTTAAAGAAATTATCTACGGTGCTATTCGCATAATTCGAGCCAGTACAAGTTAAAAACCCTTCTCTATCTTCAAAAAAGTCACCATTTTTTTCATCTAAAAAATATTCCATATGTTCGCTCATTCTAAATTCTGAAGTGATAGAATAATTTTGTCCAACTCTTCGTATTTCATTAGAATAATCATCATATGAATCGTAAAATGGGGATCCTGCTTCATACAACGCATCCCCATACACAATATCCCCTTCTGCTGCGCTAGCACTTATTGGCCTAATATAACAAGCCGCTGGTGTAATCTCGTTTGTGCCTCCATGATAAAGTGAATAATTATTCTGCAGTTCGCCGGCGCCATCATTTCCGGGAGAATGATGGTGGCGTCTTGCTTCGGCTGCTGAGCCTGTCCTTCCGTCCAAGGCCCATATACTTTGTTTAAGAATTGTTTGGCCTTGAGAATTTGTTATATTAGTCTTGACCCTATCGGACGACGCTTCTCTCCAGAACTCGACAACATAATTTGTCCTCATTCTTGCTTTTGCTAAATATACATTAATTTCTCTTGGATAGATCATTTCTTTATAATACAAACTAATAAGATTCGGCTTAAAAGAAACTATGTCCTCCAAATAAAGATTTTTAATATTATCATATACTTGGTCTCCGCCATAAAGTTTATGTTTAAGCTTATTCTGTATTTCAACGTTCGCAAAGCTTGCTAAATTATTTCCATATGTATGTTGGATTAAACCTTCCTTAAATATGTGAACTATAGGTTTAAAACGACTAGTTGCTATAGATTCAGTAAAACATTGAATAGGGCTGGTAACAAACGAAAACATATTATTTTTGTTCTTATATCGAGTTACTGGGTGCTGGGCGCCCCTGATCTGTTTCCAAGATGGCCAACCATATGGGCCTTGACGATGCAAAATTAAACTATTTAAATCATCAGGTTGTGATAATGACGCGACACTTGTATTCCTATAGTCCCCGCTTGAGGCACTTAAAAGATTTATTGGAGAATTGACAGGGTCATATATTAATGTATTCATACCAGCAAAATCAACTAATGTGCTAACCTCACTAGCAGTTAAAAATGTGATGGCGTTGGATGGGGCGCCGGCAGATCCTGTATCGTAGCCATATAGGGCGGCGCCGTCATATCCATGAATTAAACTAGCTGATATCCAAGAATATTGCAAGTCTGTACGCGGGATTGGATGTTGGACCCAATAATTATCATAAACTGTCCCGGTAAAGAAAGTATGGGAAGAGGCCGCATCAAGTTCTATTCTTTTTATTGGATTTCTATTAATTTTATGATAAGAGGCCATTGGCTGGCGAGAAACGCTAGTACCTCGATAATGCCCTGAAGTTACAGTAGTTTTCGTCCCTGTGTACGAACCGGGCGGGGCCACGCGGGTAGCCGCATGCGGGTTCTCGGCTGTAACCCAGCTAGCAGAATATTGTGCATCACTCCAGTATCCAAATTGATTACAGTGGTTTGTTAAATATTCTCTAAGAGGTAGTCGAACTGCTAAGTTTCTATAATTAAGACAATTATATACTGAATATTCTCCAGATTCAAGATCTAAGAAAGCCTCACACATTGTTTCAGGGCCGCCGGGGGCATTAAATCTATTGACAAAAACGAATTTATTTGAACCAGTCACAGAGCGATCAATGGAAGTAAAATCAGAAACTCCTTGTACTGGTAAAGTGCTTGAGCCTGGTTTTTGCCAACTCTTCCAATCAATATCTATGCCACTATTTTTAACAAAATATCTATTATTAATTTCTCTTCCGGAGGTTGAGACAATATTGTAATCAAATCTATAATTTCCACTTTTCGTGCTGCCAGTTGGATCTTGAAAGCCTCCGGAGCCAGTTGTCATTCGAATATTTTTAATATTAACGGGGCTTTTTGGGCCGGCCCAAAACATTGCGCGAGGATTATTTATAGAAGCAGAAATTGGAGATCTAAAAACAACAAATTGGCCGGTGGGATCACTTTTAAAATCTATCTTCCACCCTTCTACGCGGTTCGTTGCGCCGTCTGGTGTAAAAGTATTAGATTGAAATTGGCTAAAAACATGTCTATACGGAAAGCCTCCGACCCACTTTTCGGTAAAAGTACCTTGCATCGGCACTTCATAGTGTGGAGCATATATATCTTGATGTAAATTAGCAAAATCAATAGAGGAAGTAAAGCTGCTTGAAAGTAGCTGATTATATCCAGTATTGACAGAGGAACTTATAACAGTAAAGGGTGACGTCCACTTAGTATATGAGTCTCCAAAATAATCATTCTCTCCAATATCTGCGGAAGATCCTCGACTTCTTGCCCTAGACGTGGTTATAATTTCTCTCTTTTTTTCGTCTGGGAAATATAATCTTCTAAATTCTTTGATTATGTCGTTTTCTTCAACTTTTTCACTAGTAATTTCTAAACCAACATTTTCAGATCCAGAAACGTTGTTTATTAAAGTTTTAAATAGAGTTGGTTTTTTATTTATTAAGTGATTTACTCCGCCATGTACTGGCTTAAGTATACGCGCAGAGAACTTAACAGGGGTTCGGTTTGCCTTTTGATATCCACTGTTTATTATATTAAAAATCTTTTGTCTTGCACTGTCGACATCGCTATTTCCGCTTGAAATCGCCAATTCTGTCGGCGCCGCTTTTGCCCACGATAGTGTATTTTTTGTTTCGTCATCGGTTGACCATTCTTCGTTGTCTGGAAGTCGTATGCTCATTTTGGCCGGCCCGATTGTTTTAAATTTATTTGTTAAATCTGGGTGGGCGACCACAAACGCGGGCGACATGTCGTCTTTGGCGCCGCCAACGACACCTTCGTTATCAAGGTTCGCGTTATTTCCTACACCTTTATTGCCGGCAAAAGTTTCATATGGATGAACCGTGGGCTTTATTTTTTGCTCAACAATGGGTAACTTTGACCAATATTTGTTTCTTTCTAAAATATGACTTTCGATCATATTTCTAATATTTTCAGAAAATTGTGCAGACGCAGGAATAATTTGGCGAATCATTTTAGATATTGATTGATCAATCCATTTATAATAATCAATATATTTTTCTAAATCTGGACTTACTACTCCACCGGTGTCTTCGACTTTCCTTTCAAAGAAAAGCTGTCGCAATTTTCCTAAAGCTTTATAATCTTGTCTATACCTGTTAACAGGCTCTCCAATTAAATTATTAAAATCTTTGATTGTTGCAAAAAATCTTAATATTTCCTCAGAAATTGTTTGATACATGCTTTTTTCAATGGCAAAGAAATTAGTGGTAGGCCTTGGATACTCTATAGAAGCGACATCATCAGTGTCTAAAATCCTTACCATGTCAGAAGAATTAACATTCTCTGGTAGGTTTTGTTTTGCTGAGTATATATACTCTTTACTTACAACAGATTTCCTTAATGGAAGAAAGAAGTCTCCTTTCCCCGTATATTGCATGCTGGTGATTTCGCTGATTGCTCCATAGCTTGAAGTAATATTAATAGAGCCAGAAGACATATCTGTAACTAAAAAGCTAGCATTTTTAGCGCTGGTACCGTAATATGAATCACTACTTGCTGGGCCGGATCCGGTTATCCCCGTAAAATCCCAATTTAAAACAAGGGTTTCCATTTGAGGAACATATGGCTGGTTTGAGCCGGATGCGTCGGCCGGCATAATCTCAAATAAATACGCGGGTTTATATGGATTTAGGCGACCAATATTTTTTGGGTTTCTGGCGTGTGCTTGAATAGTTTCATTGTCAAGATAGTCCAGCCAACACCTCAATGAAGAAAACTTGATATCAGTTGATGTTAAAGTCGACCCACTAAAATTAGTTCTGTGGGCGCCGGCATAAACACGCTTAGAACTAGACAAAAAAGATTCTCCGGTATCCCGGGATAGGGCCCCAGTAAGTAAAAATTCATTATTTATAACACCTAAATCACTATTGACACCATAAAATTCCACCACATAGGGGCGATCATCGACGGGCTCTGCTGCTCCTAGGGTCCCAGATATATAAGTTGCTAATGGATATTTTTTTGGTTTGACGCGTACAGCAAAATTCCATTTATTGTCATCATATACCCTTTGAAACACGCTGCTTGTTAATTCTAAAGCAAACCCAGCCGCAGAACTGCTGAGCATAAAATATGCATCTTTGTTTGTGTATCCTCCTGAAGTGTAGATATTCTCGTCTGATGTTTTTCTGCATGCGTAGACTTGGAAATTTGCAACGTCCATCTCGTTCCAAGCGAAATCATTGTATTCGTATGGGCGACTAGGAGACTCTACGTAATATACCTGTTTAGCTGTGTGCATGCCAAAAAGAGAAGATTTGGAGCCTGGGTATATGAAATGATTTTGATCTTTTAGTTCCCCCTTCCTTGGAAAAATAACTTCTGCTTCTGTTGTAAAAGGGATGGCAACCTGATTTTCAGTTTTAGGTCCGAGAACAAATGGGCTGCCCGAAATAAAAGATATTGAATTGGCGTTTGTACTAGATGAGACCTGATAAATTGTTCCATCGAGCCTAGTTGGGTTGTTAAAGTCAATACAATTCTTCTTAACAGTTGCGGAAGAAAAATTATCTTCGAACGTATAATCTGATTCGTCCGCATATACATTTAATTTTAAAATCTCGTGATCAATACCAAAGCATCTAATTAAATTTCTAAATGCTTTTTCAGTGCCTTTAGTTTTATAGATAAAAGATAAAGAATTATAAATATTTTGATATATTTGATTTTTTACATGATAAAGCTTTTTTTCAAACAGTTCTTCGTTAGACTGGTTTAAAAATTGCGCTAAAATATCGGCATCTGCAAATATTTCTGAAGTTGTGAACCCTTTTGATTCTAGTGCATCTCTTATAAAATGATGTGGCTTTTCATAACTTCCGCTTGGATAAGCTATGTTCTGTAATGTGGGTAACTCTTGTATTTGTAATTGTAAAGTGTCAAAATAGCTTGCCATTATCTGTGTTAATTTTTTAAGCACTTCTCCGCTCTCGCTATCTTCATCTATTATCCAAGCAGGCAAAGAATTATAAATGGCCGCGTTGTTTGAAAGGTCGTGATATTTTCCTTTGTTTACAGAAGAGGTTAAATAGCCATTCACATCTGGATGTGAGCTATATAAAATTGGGTCTTTAAATTCATAAGAGGCTGTTACAACATTGCTTAATACAATAGCTGACTCGGTTGATCTGTGGCCGGAAGTATATCCTGTCCAGGTTCCATTGTTGATTCGACCAGAATAATCTAAAACTGTTGAGTCTATGGGCTCACTACTTGTTATACCTTCATTAAATTTATAATAAACACCTAAATGTGTATTTGCATCATCTGTATTTGTTCCGCCGCCAACTTGTGTAAACCAGTGGCGACCAATTTGTTGAGCGCTTCTTTCTGTTTTCCAAAATCTAAATTCATCCAAGGCGCCTGAAAATGGAGCCCAACCTAATTGTGGCGTGCTATCTCCGCGCGGCGAAGTTGCAAGAGCACCAATTGTAGCAAGCATACCTCCACTTACGTAGTCAATAGTGGCGGTTGATTGTTCCCTGATTAAATTCGTGGTGGCGCCAACAATTGTATTATTATGTTTACCATCTACATATAATTTTGCTTGTAAGTTTCCGGCCGTGAGGCTTCCGGAATTTGTAAATGTAAATGCATAATGATGCCATTCATCGTCACTAAAATTACTTGTTATCCCTTGGCCAATAGACGCCGTTTGAAAACCCACGCCATAGGCATCGCTACCACTTATATATGTAACTTGAAACCCCGGAGTTGTTGCGTGGCCAAGAATTTCTACGGCTATACGACCGTGCCCAGCTTCGAGTTCCGTCGCATTTACAGTATAGGCATCAAATATTACTTCTCGTTTGCCAGCAGTAACCGCTGTTTTCTTCATCCAAAATTCTACTGTATTACCGTCGCTGCCATCGATTTTTAAATTAGATTCTCTATTATGAGATTGATCATAAACATTGGAATATCCACTTCTATAATCGCCGCTAGTGTCTCTTACTTTTTTTCCCTTTCCACGAATGCTAGGATGTGGGCCGCCTCTAAATAAAATATATTCTGGGGTAGAAGAACTAAAATAATTATTTGAGGCGGCGCCGTCGTACGGAGTAGAATTATCTCGCGCGGTAAGACGAATAAAACCATTTGTTCTAGGATATTCGTTTTCAAAAATATAATTATCTAAATAAGATGATGAGAGTTGCCAAATTGTTTTTTCATATAAAGAACCATCATATGGATAAGTTTGATAAATTCTTTTAACTGCATCATTGTAATATTGTTCTGCAGAGCCAAAAAATGCAAAGTTAGAGGCACTGGAAAAGTCAATCCGAGGAACAAATCTTTCTTTTTCTTGGATATATGCGCCCATATAATCATGAGATTCGACTTCTTTTGCTAAAGATTCGATATCTGTTGAGCTTACTATAGTCTGTGGGTCGTCAAAATATTTTTTTATATCCATGTGCCTACTCTATATCTGTTGATTTTTTTTCTACTCTAAATTTAAAAGTTTCTGGTTGTTCTACGTATTTTCCATTTAAATGATATACCATATTAATTCCATACATATAATCAGGCTCTAACATAGACATATCAAAATCAAAATAACTTCCACTAACATCGTATGATGTTCTTGTGTGCTTCAAGCTTCCAGTGCCATAATTAATGATTTTTAGATTATCGTACACCCTAAAGATTTTATAATATGCATCTTCAATTATTTCAGTTGCAGCCTCTGCTGTTGCTTTTGTATAAATGTTTGGATTCCAGTTCTTTTTTCTAGTAGACAATCTAAATCTAGCTGTCTCTTCATTAGAATAGACCGATTTAAGATTTGATATAGAAGTAACATATGTGTCGTTCGGATTATAATTATATGAATTGAAGTTTTTAACAGTTATTTTTGACCCTGTATGGAATTCTATGTACGAGGCGCCATACCCACGTACACCAGTCGAAGCATCTGCAGTTGCAGACCCCGTTGTCCAAACATCATAAATTGTAGTTTCAGATCCCGTATAAGCAAAAGAGGCGCTATATGTGCCTGAAGCAATATAAGATGCGGTTACTACAAAAGCGCCATCAACTGTTACTCCACCAACATCATCGATTGGTAAAGATTTTGCATCCCCTCCAAGAGTAGGATATATTCTAACATTTAATTTAGTCCTGGTAACGTCATCTGCTGATTCAGGGCCGCCTAAATTTGGAATATTTTTTAATTGTCCTCGAACATAATTATATAAATAAAGAGTGTTTAAATTATCTGCCCCAGTTGCCAAAGAGCTGCTTAAATAAAAGTTGCCTCTACTGTCTTTTTTAGAAGAATCCCATCGAGCTTCAATTATTGGCCTTTTGAAGAAGTATTCGGATCCTCTAGCAAAAAATTTCTTTGTATAATATGAGTTAATTGAGCCCGTTGGGTTTTTAAGTTCGCCATTGACGCTTTCGTTATTTATCGAGCCGCTAGCTTCTTGACTGCTTGTTAAATGTACACCTATTCCATAGCGGGCGGCTGATTTATCACTCAAAACATTCCCAGAGGAGTTTACCCACTGTTCTACAAGCTTTGTTATATCCATTTCTAAATCTTCTGTGCCATTTTTAAATGTTTGTTCAAAAGAAGATTGTACCGCAGTATCATAATCTCCACCAGGCCTTGTCCATGTTGCTTTTTCTGTTGATCGCATCCAATTTGAGCCGGATCCGTTGTGAGTCAAGTCCCTATAACCCTCCATATCAAGACCAGGGCCCTCTTCCCAGTCTTTAGTCACAGCAGAAGCAGAAAGTGTAAAATTTCTTGGAACAGTAGATGAATGTTTGGCATTAAACATTCTTAAATAAAAACTTACACTTCCTGATGCTGGAATATCACCATTTGTTCTATCTGTTACCATATCTGTAACTGGAAAATTAATAAGAATTCTTGCTAATTCTGCTGTTTTTGTCGCGTTTGAACCACTAATTGCTTGTCCATATATTGAAAAAACTTCTAAAGTATCTGACATACCCATGTTTGACCCGGTTGCGCGTGTTGCTAAATCGGGTTTAAATGCATTTGTAATTGTTGTGTCTGCATTTGCTGTATATCTTTTTATAGCCATTATTTAACAGTTCCTTTAATATCTACTTCTGGAAACTTGACTTCGAATATAGCATTCGGCGGAATTGCCACATATCTTCCATCTGGGGAGGTAAATTCATCTATACTAAATCCAATTTGTGAATACCCTTTTCCATCTTTTTTAGTAATTTTAACATTAACTGTATCTGCAACCCCTTTAATACGATTTAAAGTTGAATATATTTCTGTAATAGAAAATGATTCTCCAATAGACAGTACTTTTTTTCTAATTCTTTGCCCCAATGCCCGAATAGCGCTATCCAAAACATCAAATTTATTTGCTGCCTCGTGGCTTACAATTTCAAATTCAATTCCAATATTAACAATCTCTGCATCTAAAATATCAATTGTATCATTTATCATCCTATAGCGATTAATCCAAGTTTTAAGATTTTGTTTCAATGTACTATTAGCTTTTATTAATTTGCCTAACGCATTTTCAGATAAAATATATAAATTAAGATTCTTTTTAAAAGAATCTGCATCGCGGATAATATAACATTTTTTAATGGCTCCAAACTGAGAAGGCATCCTATAAACTAAATTTGAATAATCTTGTAAAGTTACTGCTCTGCCTTGAGCAGAAAATGTACTTTTAATTCTTTGTTTTATTTGTGTTACGCTGGGTGTAGTTATGTCTCCTAAAATAGGTTCATCATTATTTACTTCTAAAGATGCCATAACATCACTTAATTTTGAATTCACTAATACGGCGCCGTCGAGGATAGAAGGAAACTCCAGTCTAGCATCCTGTTTACCTACTAAAGTATTGGCTGCTGCGTTTGTGTTTTCTGTAGTGTTGATACGATACTTAATAGTCAAAGTGGTGTTCGCTGGTGAGATTCCCAACTTGTCCGTTGATAATAAATTAGTTGGGTCAAAAGATTCGTCCGTAATATAATCTCTCCCATGAATCTTTAATATTACCTTGCTCGGATCTTGAATCGCCGAAACTTCTGGGGTTAGTTGGTCTTCGGACCCATGTCCAAATTGCATTATGGTTGTCCCGTATTCTCTTACGATAGTAAATCGTCTTGGCACTGCAATTGCTTTTAAAATAAAAGGAGTCTCTGTTTTGTCTGATTTTGTATTTCCCATTGGAACATAAATTGTATCCTGAGAAAGTTCTTCTACCTCAACCCATTCGTTCCCATCTCCATCGGTAACAGAGATAATTTCTGCTATATTTGTATTTCTTAACACTATTTTACGAAATGGTTCATAGCTTCCAACTGTTGCTCTTTCACTTTCAAACTGCCCAGAAACTATGGCGCCATAAGCTTTAATTGCATAATATGTTGTTAAAGAAGAATCTTCATCAAATTTAGCTGCAATAATATCATTCTTTTCATCAGAAAAATTAACATTTTCTAATAAAGTAAAAATATTACCATTTGTTGCAATAAAAGTGCTTCCCCTTTTTAAGAGGGGCATATAATCAGAGTCAACACCGATACCATTTGTGTTGGCTGGTGCTAAAATATAAAAAATTGCTGTACCATAAGAAGATGGGGAAGTCTCATATTTATATCCTAGCTGCCTTCCTAACCTTATTACATTATTATATTCGACTGCGGTATCTAAAAATGACTCATTCACTTGATAATCTAGATAAAAAGATAAAATATCACCAACATATGCTACAGTATCAAGCATAAGCGCACCAAAGGACGACTTATTAAAATCCTTGAAACTTTCAGGATAGTAAGTTTTTGCATACGATACTAGGTCGCTTTTAATTGAATTAAATTCTCGACTACTATATTTAATTGGTATTTGTTTTTCAGACATATTTAATATATTTCCCTTTTAATATTAAATAGTGTCTTCAAAAAAGATTTCCACAACATCATAGATCCGTAGTGGTTTAATAAAGTATTTAATTTGAAGCTTAAACATATTAGGATCTGCATGTTCCATTTCATCTGGGCCAAATATTGTTGTTTTTATTTCTATAAATGGTATATATTGAGCAGCCTGCGTTGCGATTCTCGTTTCTATTTCTTGATATGTTGGATTATGATTTGGTTCAAATAAATAATTTCTTATTCCGACGCCATACTCGGGATCCATAATTCGTTCGCCGGGCGCAGTTAAAATAAGCATTTTTAAATTTTGAGATACCATTTCTGCAAAGGTTTTATTTAGTGTATAGCCATCGCTTGCGTCTTCTTGTAGTGGTAATTTCGGTGATATTCCAGACGCCATAAATATTTCTCCTCTTTATAATTACTTCTTCATTATAAAATTAGACTTATGCTGTATTATTTTTCCGTGCTCGCTTCGAACGGTCCGTCAGGCTTATGAGTAAAAGTTTCCATTGCCGCCGCCGTCCGGCAACTCAATCCAAGGCGGAATGTACTCACCGTCAGCATAGAATCTCTGGCCCGCGTGTTTTGTGGTGTCGACTCGACCGTGGCCAGCGCTATAAAAAATTGAATACCCATTGAAGCCGGCGAGGACGCCGGGCTCGGCGGGACCGGCGCCCGGTTGGTAGTGGATCCATTCGGAAGTGGCGCCACCCGAGGCGGCGTAGGCTGCCCAAGCCTTTGACCGGGCGTCGATGCCGAAGTTGGTGCCGTCGGGCCTTGTCCAGCTGGACGGATCGTCCCAATCCTGTGGCTGGGGTGTGTGATGTGGCCAGCCTGGGGGCGGTTCCTGGATGTGATTCTTTGCGGCTCTCAGGAGCGTCAAGGCCATATACCTCTGTTTCCCGGTCATTTCGTGCCACCGGATGTCGACCGTCGCGACGAGTTCGCCGTCTTCATGACGCAGCCAATCGCCCGGGCTCCAGCCGAAAGCAGTCGGCTGACCATCCGCATGGGTTGCAGACATCCAGTGTTTGTATTCCTCGTCGGTCATGAAGTCAGGGAAGGGGTTATCCTGGGCGATGCCCGTGTGGCCGGTCGGGCCCCAGTCATCCGGGTCTATCACGGGCGCTAGGGACAGTTCCATCTCGCCTTCTTTTTTTCGAATTTCTTTTTCACCAAACCCTTCTTCAAATATAGAAATAACACCTTCGGTTGTGTACACGGTACTGAATATTGATTCCCCGTTCTCCCATGTGAATTTTTCCGCGCGCGGCAGGATAGTGGGTTTGGATTTAAGAAAGGATCCGAATCCGCCGGCGGCTAATACATCATTGTAGATATTTACAAGTGATAAAACTTGTTTTTCTGCTAATTTATATTTCCTTTTGCTAACACATATCTTGTTAATGGCATCGGCGAACGGGCCGTAGTCCTGTGTGACAGCGGCTGGATGCTCACAATCAAAAAATAATTTATCCAACGCGATGAGGCCGGCTGGATCCAGGAATCTCCAGGCGCCGGCGCCAGGGTTGAAATAAACGGGATCTGCGACTAAATCCTTTATTAATTGTTTATAATTTTTCAGATAATCAATGTGATGGCCAGCTTGGTCTATGCGCGTGTCATGATATTCTTTTAAAGTGGAAAATATTACTCCTAAATCGGTGTCAGCATCTATTTTCCCAGTGTGGGCGGCTTTTACTAAAATAGCAAATAAGGTCGATGCACTAAACTTTCGAGTCCATTGCGGGTCGGGCTTTCCGACATTGTACAAGTCTCCAAAAACGAGCCCTGCACTCCTCGTGCGAAGGATCCAATTGCGATCCTCTTCTAAGACGCCATAATCTTTCATCATCGCATCAAATACCCTTTCGTCGTTAGTATAATCTTCAGATATTTCTTGGGCCGCGACTTCTGGGCAATCCCCTGTTAATGCCTTGGGCTCGCTCTCTTTGCACGAATCCGGGGCTTTATTCCCGAACCACATCCCCTCGCACTCGTCATTTAGAAATTTATCTAACAAACACATGGTGAAACCTGCAGGTGTCCACGGGGTCATGAAAAATGGGTTACATCTTTTCCAGTTTGGATCAGTGGCTTGAACCATGGCTTTTAGAACCCCCATGGGAGTCATGGCAAAAATTTGAGCGTAACTAGGTGGATCCCCAAGCAGCAAGGCCATAGTTTTGCTCCACCAACTATCTTCTCCCGTATCTTTTGTTTGGGCCATTTGACTTACACTTGCTGCGCCGGCGCCGCTTTTTATTGGGTCGGCTGCTTGCGTATTAGAATAGAATAAAGATCTTAACATTTTTTTTGTATCGAGGAACATGCCACCTTTTAATTCTGTCGCAGTATAGAAAAGGCGGTTCCCGGCGTCGTCGGTTTTGTTGTATACCTGGGATTTTGCTTTTTCTGTGTATTCATCTAGTTCGAAAGTTTGCATAAGAATATGCAGCGATACCAAAGTTTGATAATTATCAATTGGAAATATCTTTCCAAAAAGTCTTTCGAACTTATCTGTTTTTGTCATCAAATCAATAAGTTTAATAAAAGGAAATTCGTCCTCAATTGAATCTTGGTAAGAAAAATATCCTAAAGGCACTGGCGTTGATACCTGCTCTAAAGCCGCGGCGGCGCTAGCTTTTGCTTCGTCATCTGTTTTTCCTTCTTTTTTCGCCCTGTTTTCATAAAAGTTGTATAAATCGCCTTGTTCGGTTAAATCAAGCGCGCCGACGGGAAGTTCAACTTCTATTAATGGTATTTCACATATTGGTGGAGAGCTAATATTAGTCTTTGTCATGACGGAGTTAAAGTAATCGGAATCGTGGTTGAGATCCTCAAACGTTTCCCTGTCGAGGCCAAGGTGCTCCGACTCCTGGCCAGGGGTCGTCTCTGACGCCGCGGTGGCCATGGAATTAATTCCGTAGTTTTCTTCAAAGAACGAACTGTTTATCCCTGTGCTCCGAATCTGTTCATATAGAATATAGGCTTTTTCGTTAATTAACTTGCGAAAGAAAGGCTCGTCCAGATTGGGTAGGCCAAAAGCTTTCGGTATATCGAGATTCGATATAAGGTCCGCTACATTGGCGTCAAACGGGGTGGAGCTGCCTTCGGAAGTCTCATATTTTGGCCGGTTGTTGGGCCCAAGATTCCGGCCTGAAGTCTTCGGATTCTCGGTAATTATGTCGGGGTCGTGGGAAATGTATTCAGAATCGACCGTGTTGGGCCCGGTGTGCGCCACTTTTGCATAATCATATTGGAGTGGGGCCACATATACCAATCTTAACCCATACATCCACTGGTCGAAATAATTTGTATGTGGTTCGTTAGCTTTACTAGAGTTTAGTATGCCAAATTCCTCATCTGTTATAGTGTCTCTCCATTGATTTATATTAATGTAGGCGCCGCCTGGACGATAAAGATCACCAAGATTAATTTCTTTGGCCACCGCCGCCGCGTCGGGCGACCCCCATGGGGTCGCCCCTAGGTCTTTATATTCGGGAGCGGGGATGGTCGCGGTGTTTCCGCCGGAGGGGCCGAAAAGCTTGTTGGCCTCCGCCCAGGCATGTTCGTCGAGAGCTTCTTCGAATGCAGGTTTGATATTTTCTATACATGACGCGGCGTTTGCGCGCAGTATCAGCGACGGCGCTGTTGGAACGGCGACCCCGAGGATGACGACTGACTGCAAATAATCATCGTAGTTGAGGTGTTTGCAATGCTGGTCGGCGTCGACCAGGTTGAATGCGTTCATTTTTTCTTTCACGATTTTGTCGTGAGTTTCAAGAAGAAAAGCTTCTTTTTCTTCTGCGGTTAACTCTATTTCTATTGTTGTAGCGTGCTTGAGGTGTGTGTGTTGTTTTACTCGAATATAAGGTTGCAACATAAATCCGCCATTTGGTCCTATCTTTGAAATGGCGGCAAAAGTGGATGCGATTATTTTTTTACCAAGAGATCTAAAGCTGACCCAATCGTCCAAAGGGCTATTCCAATCCGGGTTATTGTGGGCATCCCAAAAGTCCTGGATAGCGGAGTGACCGGACTCAAAATCGTCGGTGGAAAATATAATATGAGCATCTTCTATGGCTCCGAAGCTTGTGTTAGAGTGGCTGTAAGACTGTAGTGTCGTCGACGCGGGGTCTTCGGATGTCCCTTCCTCAGAAAATCCGGGGCTGGCGTTGTTCATAGCGCCCTCGGGCGTATACGCCGCATTCACACGAACTTGGGCCTCAACACCCTCCCATTCGTGTGAGTAAAGCCGCGGCTTGGTCAGAATAGTTGGCAATGTTGGGAGAAACGCCGTTTGAATGGTATACGGCATCAAATCAAAAATATTATCAACGCTATCTGATGAGCCCACGTCGAATTTTCCGCCGATGTAAGTTCTGGCGGTCGACCAATTCCCATACCCTGTGTTCAAATGCTGATAAAGAAACGAAGACAAAAAATGATGTTTCCAGCTTTTTATATCTATGTCTAATTTAGATTCAAATTCTTTTTCCACAAAATTGCCAACTGATATTATTTGTTCTTTAAGTAAATATTTTATGCCATCCAAGTTATAAGGATTACCCGATGGGCCGCCCGGTGAGCAAATATCTCCATAATCATATTCATATGGTTTATTAGTTAACGGATCAACTAATTTATTCCCTCGCTTAGCTGCGGCTTGTATTTTTGCCATGAAAATTTTATTAGCATAATAAATGACGTGTGACTGAAACTTTGGCTCAAAAGATTTGCCTCTTTTTGGTGCCACCACTTTTGTAGGAGGCTCTTCTATATATACAATGTTTCCAGAAGGTGTAACTACCTTCTGTTTCTTGTTATTTCTGTTGGGTGTTTGAAAATTTTCTTTTTTATCGCCAGTTGTAGTTTTAAATGTGGTTTGATAATCTAATATGGCCAACTCTTTCACCATGTTGGACACAATAAGGTCTACAACTGCTTCTGATTTAAACACGTCTTTTATTTTAATCGTAGTGGTAATAGGTAAGAGGCGGAGAAAAGTTTCACAAACATACAAACGAGCTAATATGTAAACTAGTCCTTCTGCTATGGACCGTGAAAGAACGGGCGTATCTTTATCTATATCTGGTTCTGGGCAGGCACAATAAAGATCTTTGGTTCTATCGCGAATATCTTGTTTTATTTGCTCTATTTTTAAAAAGGAAACGTCCTTTACATCGCACGGCTGATCTGCGGGAAAGACTTCCCTTGGGAAAAACCCACTAAAAAATTTCTTAAGCATATTTTTGCCCGATTCCTGAAATACTTCGGACCTGTGAACCGAGTCTACTAGATGATCCCCTAACTCGCGTGTGATTATATTAAACATATTCCCCCATTGACGTCTATTTAACGACTTGGTCGGAAGCTTAAGTACATCGTAGATATTTTCGTTTAATAAGTCCACAAATTCTTTTTCTAAAGGAGAGCGGTACCAGCCCTCTATCGACACGGAGTTGTCGAGATCGACGAATGCCTCGCGGGTTTGTGGCCAAGGGCCCCAGGAGGATATGTTGCTTATTTCTCCATTTATTATTTTTGGAGCATTTTCAGTATATAAATATAAATATTTTTTTGTTTGAGGTTCAATATTATTGCTTATAACTGTTTGGTTTTCTAAAAAATTATAAAAATTATTTTCCTGGTCTCCTATATTATATCTTAGCTCGATCATTTGTTGGGCCGAGTCAGCTGCAGAAAAATAATACTGTAACTTATCTTGTGTGGCGCGCCAATAATTGTCCCAATACAACGTCACGTGCGGGCTACTTAATACAAAGTTACTCGCTAACCCATCAACGGTATGACCAGGAAGCCATTCGAAAGGTGCATTAAGTGATTCTCGTATTACCGGTAAAATAGGCTTATCTGGTATGGCTCCTAGGTCTTTTGTTTGTGACTGCCATGGTTTTGAAGAATCTGTTGGGATGAGATTACCAAGTGGCGGCATACCAGTTGGATATCCTGTTAAAAGTTTATTTTTAAACTTCCACATTTCACTTTTGAATCCAGGATCAATTGTTCTTAAATTTTGATCAATCAATGTATCATTTATCATATTTGTTGGATATGTATTCTGTGGTATTCTATTTGGATTGTCGCAATCATCTTCACCTAAAATTGGATTATCCGTTTTATCAATTAAATCAAGAAGTTTTTCTATTCTATCAAGCTTTGCTCTATTACAAACCTCCTCAATTTGCTCTTTTGTTGCGTGACCTTCTAACAATTCTCCGCAAAGTTCATTTACATATGGTGGAATTCCACATTCGGTATAAAGTTGTATTGGTGATGTTTCTTGTATTTCTGCGCAGATCTCGGGATCAATATAGCCTTGGAAGTTCATAAAAAATTTCTTAATTTTTTTATAAGAAAGAGTTTTGGCGCCGGCTCTTAATTCAAAATAAAGATTTTCATATTTTGTTTTTATTAAATTTTTAACAATCTTTGATACAGAAAGCGTTGCTTCGCCGTTATTTAAAAGAGCACAAAGCTCTACTTGTGAAAGTAATAACTCCATATCTTCTAATAATTTAGCAATATCAGTAATTCGGCCTTCTTCTGTTAAATCGACTTCAGCACCAAGTTTTTTAGCCAAATCTCGGGCGGCGCCGGCAGGCGTTACTGCCAACAGATCATTAAAATTCGCTTTCCCAGGAAGATGGTGTTTCTTTCCTTTTTTCTTTTCGAGGCCGGCCCAAAGTTGATCTTTAAGCTGTTGGCATGCCAAAATAATTTCATTTAAAAGTTTTTTAACAAAAAATAACACCATTGCGTGAGCGATTTGTTGGGCCGCTGCGCGCATGGCTTCCTCAAAGTATGAGCCAAATGTAGTAGATTTTTTTCTCTCTCGTTTTGCGTCTTTCTCTTCAGCGAGTTTTTCTTTTTCTGCCTGTTTCTTTTTGTCATCCTCTTTCCCCATTGCTTCCAGGCCTTTGTATAAACCAATGAAGAGGTCGACAGCAGCAGCACTATATTTTATTATATGCCTGCAAAGATCCTTTTTAAAGTTAGGATCAGATATTTTCATTATAGATTTAGATATATCATTTGCAGCTCCTGCAACATCGGCGCTCTCAACTCCAAAAACTGAAGATGGCATATATGTTCCGACTGAGCCAGCAGCGGTTGATGCATACGCAGAATCCATTTCAGCTAAACGGGCTCGTCCCACAGCTGCCTTAATTTCTATATCTATTTCCTTCATATCTTCGATGAGGCCTTTTTCTTCTGGCGAACCAGGATCTGCTGCGTCGAGTTCGCTCTGTGTAGCAATTTTCCTATTGCTCAATTCTCGAACTTGTGCATTATATATTTCTCTTTCGGCTGTAAGTTGTTGAACTTCTCCTTTTTGTATATTTTTTTGTGCCTGAATTGTGTTGGCCGCGGCAGCAACTTCTGCTGCGATTTCTGCAGTGGCTTTCAATTTATCTAGCGTGCCATCCTTCGCCATCCTTTCAAAAAGGGCATCGCCGCCGAGTTCTTTCATCGCATATCTACAAGCCAATTCAAGCCACTCATTTGGGTCTAGCCAACATTTTATTGCCTGATTTACCAGGGATTTAACATCTGATTGGCTTAAAACTTGTTTAAAAAGTGATTTTGCCCAGTTGGGGCCGCGGCCGACTCTTAGTCGATCTCTTCTTTCCGGTAAAGTTTGCCAAAATTCATCTACCTGAACATTGATCCAGTTTCTACTATAATGTTCTACATATTTTTGACCCCAAGTTGGATCGCCGGTCATGGCGACGGCGACATTTCTTTGAGCATGACTAGCAATTGGTCCGCCATTATCTTTGATCCATTTCTCCGCCGCGACAAGCATGTTTCCATCACCAATTGAAATCTCGTGTATCACCGGTCCAACATATTTTTTAACAAACCCGAAAAGATCTAATTTAAATCTACCTGCGCGAGTTCCTTCCATGATGAGACTAAAATCTTCTTCAACGCTAAGCCTCTTTTCCTTGTTAGAATTTCCTTTGTGCATTGTAGATATAAAATGTACCGTTCTTATATCGTCAATAACTGATTCCTTAAATTCTTGAAAGGCAGGCTCTAAAGAAGGATTAAAGTTGCCCCCAATAACTCTTGAAAACTTAACTTTGCCGAGTCTTTGGACGCCAATGGTTCCTGGGCTCGTTTTGCCTTTTTTCTTTTTATTTGGAAACTTAAATTCAGTTTCTGGGGCGTATTCACGTACATATGCAATATCCCAATCCGGACGCACTGTGGGGCTTTTGGATTTGGTGATCCCAATTTCAATCAAATTTTTATCTTGATTCCATAAATCTGAATATTCCGTCCACTCTTCGTATTCTTCCCCAGTTGGCTGGTCTGAAAGGGCGGGACCGGGAGTCATAGTGTCTAATAATAAAGTTTTTAATGCCTCTTTAAATTCATCTACGAGGGCGGCTTCATCGTCAAACTCTACAATGCCCTTGCGATTTTTGTGCTTAGAGGCTATGCGAGGTGTGCCCTTGGTGGTTATTTCAATTGGCGGGTTGCTCTCCTCTTTAATTTGTTGGTATTTCCTTAATATATCTGCAATTTCGGTCAAATCATCATCAATTGCCCCAATGTGCATTATTATTGCCCTATCCATGGCCAAGTCTTCTAAGCCGGGAGTTAATGGGCTGTTGTCTGCGCCTAATTTATCAGCGGCTGGCTTGCTTATACCAATAAGAAAAGTTATGCCTGGATTAAAATTACTTATATGCTCTTCCAGAGCTTCTATTTGGAGGGCGACGATGCCTGCTTGGGCCGGATCATTGTTTTTTAAGGCCGCGTGTTCCGCCTTAAGCTCTGCAAGTTTTTGTTTGTCTTCGGCGGAGGTGGCGTCTTTCCTGGCCTCAATAGTATAGCCTCCAAACTCAACGAAGCCGGCCTTAATAAAGGATTGAACTTGTGGTTTAATGGAATTATAATATTGTTCTTGTGTCTGATCGTCTTCGCGCTTACCAAAACTCTTGCCCAGCAATTCTATTGCAAGAGGAAGTGAAGCTTTCACCATATCATCCCAATAAAATCCGCCGAGTTCATAGTTTGCCATTGGTTGTATGCTTTTAAGCGCGTTCCAGGTAAATGTATAATAATACCAATCGCTATCTTCTAATCGTTCGACAGAGCCAAATGGTTTTTGCACAACAATCGTTTCGTGCAGTTTGTGTTCTTCTATTCCATCAATCCCAACCGATTCAATATTTTTAATATCAACATTATGTTTTGTTGCTAGGTATATAAAGCTCTCTGGGGCTAATGCTTTGGTGCAGGTTCTAATCTGCTTGTCTGCCGATCTTGGAGGGGGCGTGTTATCTGAGTAGACCGTTTGCATAGCTTCCCACCGTACCGGGGAAATTATATTGTCCGGTTGCGGGTCCGACCCTTCGCGGGTGTAGTGGTCGACGGCTTTGTTGATGTCGGTTGGGTATTTAGCTTCGCCACCGAGGAGTGTATCCCATATATGGGAGTCCGTAGTGTGTTGCGTAGACGACCAGTTACTACTAATTCTAGTAATAATATTTTGATATTCTGCCGAGCTAAAATAGCCTTTTTCCATCCCCTTCTCCTAATTGGTATTATTATATTTACTATTAATATAACAGTTTGTGTTATTTATACTAAGATATTTTTTCTCGATTTTTCCAATATTCCACACATGCGCCTTGTAAGAACTCATTATCGTTGTGCCTAGGCCATTGTTGACGCCAACAGCGGCATCTATAGTGGTACCATCAGGCAATACTGGTACATATAACATAGGAGCGGCATGGATATGTTGTGAATAATGGTCCAAAAAATGAATCATATAATTAACAAACTTTTGGTTTGTTGACATAATCTGTTTAATTTCATAAACAATTTCTTCTAAACATGCCTGTAAATTGTCGCCCTTTACTAAGGGCTGTATTGCTGGGCCCTTCTTCATAACAGGTCTTTGGCCACCAGTCCAACTGCCTTCATATGTGATATCATAATCTTTAGCCCAGTCCATGGCGATTAAGTCAATTCCTTTTGTGGCTAGAGGCTGCCCATAAGAATTAACTTGATCAGGATTTGTTATTAGTTTAATTCCTTCGGCGCCCATGATTCTTACTGCATCAGCTTTTATACCAATGCCAGATTGGGGAGACTTTCTTTTAAATTTTCCTTGAAGCGACGGCGGCAAAAAATATTCATCGATTTTCGTTTTTTGACTAATATAAATTCTAGCAGCATCAGTTGCAAATTCTACTGGTGCGGCGCTAGGGTCTTGTGGCTTATATGGTTTAAACATTGGATCAACCATAACAGGAGAACTCTCTGTTGCGCCTTCGTATTTAAACTCTTCCTTGGGTGTTGGGTGCATTCTTCCAACAACAAGATCAATCATTCCACATTGTGTATCGCCCTTCCCTCCATACCCCGAATGTATTGAGCTAGGCCTGTCTTTACCTAAAACAATATAACTATTGTTTTTTCCAGGAATTACTGTTTCACAATCTGCTTTCACAAAATGAGGTATTGGCTCTCTACGATTTCCACAATCTATGCCTGGGGGCCTTTTAAATGATTTTTTGTTATCTTGTTCTGTTAGCTTGGCAGCCTGCACCATGCCACTTAGGTCTACTGCGTTGAACTCTCCTTTTTTTATATCACTCATTTTATTTTTGCCCCATATAAGATGTTGCTTTAAACCACATTTTTTGCCCTTTCTCTAAATATTTATTTAACGAAACATCACCAAAAACTGGTATTTTTGTGGGGCCATGGCCCTTTCCTTTGTGAAGTTTTGGGGTTGTTTCTGCTGCAGCCGCTAAAGTAATATACCAAGATTCTAGATGACCAAACCCAAGTTGCCGTGTAAGAAGGTAGTGCTCTAAAAATGGACTGCTGTCTGTCCCCCATCTAGAATAAGAGGCCACTCCAGATATTGCAGAGGGGCCCTTGCTTTTTAAGCCATTTTCCCAGAATGTTTCTGGCTTGTTATACTTTTCAATTGGCAGAGGGCCTATTTTGCCCCATGGAAATCCAGGCTCAGTATTATATTTATTGCCCGCTTTTTTAATAAAATGACTAGTTGGGTATATATCAGCGCCGCCGGCAACAGCAGGGAAATTCCAACCTAGGAGATGTTTATGCCAGGTAGCTTTTTGGTATCCCCATGAATATGTTGATCTTGGAGGTGTAAGAATGATACTCGATACTAAGTCATATAAAGCAGCTGCTTGATCGAGTGTCGGCAAAAAATAATGCCCAGTAGGGGACCAGGTTATTCGGCCCGTCCAATAATTATTATTTGAAATATCCAGAACACGTGTGTTTTGATTTGCGTTTGGGCCTGTTCGTAATCCAGGCGTGCCAAAAGGGCCAAGTATAAATGAAAAAGAATTGTCTGGCAGTTTTTTTTCTGTGGTCCACTTGTGCAATTTATTTTTAAAATTAGAAAATTCTTGACTTTCGTTGATCTCTTTTATTGGCCTATGGGGCGCCCAGCGGGCTTCGGATCCAAAAAAATGACTTCCATCAAAGGGTGTTGAAACCATACAGCCAACAGAATTATTAGAAAAAGTATTTTTTTCGTTTATGGTTAAACCATATGGCACATTAACTCGAATTGTACAAAATCTTTTTTTGTTACTATTCTGATATTTTTCAAGGCCCGCGTGGAGGCCATCTAAATTAGAATTCATGGAAATTGTATAATGCATGGTGGGGCTTGTATATATTTTTTTATATGTTTCTATGTGGCTTCGGCCCGATTCTCTTATTATAAAAAGTTTTGTTTCTTTTCTTTGTTTAATTTCTAAGTTAGGGGGCAAGAAAAATAATCTATTTCCTGGTCTGTGTTGAATGTATTTAAAATTAGAAAGCTCGTCGCCCATAGTTTGTGCATGTTTGGTTATTGAAGACCCGGGAAGGATGTCGTAATTTTTTACATTAGGATAATCAAGCTCTTTGTCAATATAAATTTCTTTGATGAGGTGTACCAAGCCAGAAATTTCTAATGATTCGGTCGTCACTTCTTCTGCGCTGAAGAAAAGATACTTGCTCTCGAAGGGGCTAGACATTTGTAAGAGGCCGGTGGCTCTGTTGTTTTCAGCAACAGCCTCTTTGGGAGAAGTTTCTACAGGAAGTGGCACAATGATCGGCCTAGTTTTATGTACTGGGCCCAGATAAACCGGGTCTCTCCAAGTGTCTGTGTCGTCTGGGTCTGATTTAGTTAGCCAATCAACATAAACTAATTCTCCTAAATGAGGAACATGCATACACTCTTCTTTCGCAACAAATCTTGGGAGTGTAACAATAGTGTTCATAACACTAGGGTCGTTTTCTTCTCCTGCAATATCCCCTGATAGATTATTAATTAAATAACGAGTAGGTTTTGGAGTAAGCTGAAGTCCCTCGATATACGCATAGACTTTCACTTTTGGTATCATTCCGGCTGAATGGATTCTTCTCATTCGTGACTCATCAGAGGTAGGATAATCCCACATAGACGTGCTATCTAAACCAAAAACAACGCCATAATACGGGCCCTGAGCTATGTTGATCTTTGTCTTATATTGATTTAATACTAATTTTAAAATATCCCTGAAGGGGTCGAAATTGGTTCTATCAAATAGTTGACCGTTTGGAAGAGCAGTTGTTATGTTATCAATTGACATTTCCATTTCCTTGAATTAAATCAAATAGTTCATCTTTATCTTCATTTGAAAGGGAGGTGTCTTCCTCTTTAGAAAGTTGTTTATGCAGCAAAGCAGTGATCTTCACCAATTGTTCATTGGATCTTTGTAAAGTTTCTACATATTTTGCAGCAATTTGTCCTAGGTCTTTGTGCGTATCTGCGGTTGATTGGGTCTTTTTTATCTCAATGACTAGGTCTGAAAGTAGATTTGCTGTAATTGATCGATCATTTTTAATATTTTCTATCGCTTCTTGAATATATTCACTTACATGTTTCAGTCCCGATTCCATTCTTTTTTAAACCCCCGATATCTTACTCTCAATTTATTAAGATTATTGACTACTTGTTTTGTGTTTAATCCTGTAATTTCCCTTAGATATAAGTAAATAGCTTTTTTATTGAAAATTTCAATATCTTCTGAGCTTTCGAATAAAATTTTTACTGCTTCTAAAACTTTTCTCTCGTTGGCTTTAAGATTTTCACCGCCCCAAGATTCAATGCGCAAATACAATGATTTCCAA
>Ga0080013_1001930_pt1 | contig 25815 bp, 31 predicted proteins | sample ETNvirenome_6_85_FD_69236 | JGI IMG/M metagenome (GOLD analysis project Ga0080013, IMG submission 69236) | Marine viral communities from the Pacific Ocean - ETNP_6_85 (SPADES assembly) (version 2) | ecosystem: Environmental > Aquatic > Marine > Oceanic | place: Pacific Ocean | collected 2013-06-19
AATTTTTACTCTTAACGAAATTAAAATATCGGTATCCAAATCATAATTATCTTGTCAGATTAGTCTTCACTACTAGTATCCGAAATCTAAATGAAATATTGAAAGATGTCTCCGGGTAAAATTCAGTATAATAAGACAAAATTGAAATTTTTAATATAATAAAATAAAATAAAACGAAGATGGAATCTAGATACTCTGAGGGTGATACCGTCGAAATTGGAAAACTTTGCAATGGAGATTTTTTTGAATCCAATAATCTTCTTTACAAGTTTGCAGCTCTTTATCAGAAAGACAAAACCAAGGCAGTAGCCACTTGTTTTACCAAAGGTTTGAAACTAGCTGACTTGGATTATTTTGATATTAATCAGACGGTCGTCTACAAAGGATATGAAATATTGAAATGAATCAATTATAAAAATGAAAATTTATATAATTAATATATGTAAAAAATGGAAGTTGGTAAATATTTCGTTTTTGGAAAGAAAGAGAAAGTTTCTTCCGACCAGGAAATTATTTTCATTGGGAAAGATGGTGATTTTCCTTCGTTGGAAAAATATTTAGAAAAAGTAAAAGAACACTATATTTACGATTTCACTAAAAATCATCTCAATATAGAATATCTTTCCGATGCCGATACTTTCATCACAAAAGAAGATATAACGCCATTAGAAGTCAGATTGAGAGAATCTTTGATTCCTAGAAAATCTCTTGTTATTGCCGAGAAGAAAGGAAAACTTTCCGAGATTATTGAAAACAGGTACGATTATACAGAAAAGGATTATGATATTTTTTCAGGTGAATCTATCAAAGAATTCTCCAAAAATATGAAATTAAAAGTTTTGTCGCATATAGTTTTGCTTTCGAAAGTTATGTATCAAATGATCGATGCAGGATATTTGACACTTGAAAACAATGATCGTATCGATGATTGGATTGTCTTATTTCAAGAACCTATTTTGGATTTGTTCATCAGATATCATCAGATTAGAAGTTCAGCCAAAGATGTCCCGACACCGGATGAATTTGTTATTAATCCTCGGTATAGACAGATGATTTGCACTACAATGATGAAAATTTTAGCTAATTTTGTAGTCAATAACAAATATATTGAGTTGAAAAAAATTTCTGAATTTGAAAGTTGGGAAAATATTGAGATGTGGTCATATCTTCGAGAGAATGTCAAAATATTTCAAGTATAATTTTACTATTTCTATATTTGCAAATATAGAAATACTAAGATAAAAAAGAAGAGATAATATTATTTGTCTTTCATATATTCGAACCAAATAAATAGATAAATGATAAGAGCTAGTATAATAACAATATTTATTTTATCTCTAATGGATTTTCTATTAACTAATAACATATTGAGTATAGTGATAACTAATAAGAAGATAGAGAAGATAAAAGTTTCTTGATTATTGTTAGGATCTTGGCTCATCAAAAATGGAATAGCTAAAATTAGAACAATAAATATATAATATAATAATAACAGATTTCTATTTTTAGTTTCTGTATAGGAAACATAAATAGATACAAAGAACAAGAAAGTAAATGTAATATAAATAACTAAAAACAAAGCTTCGTTATTTCCCCAATTAGGTTTATTTCCAAGTTTATTCCAAAAAGCGTCTTTTGAAAAATATAATCCATCCCATAACAAAACTATAAAATAAGGTATCAATAATAATTCTGCTCTCATTTTATTCTAGTATTATTTCTTATTTTCTTCCAAAAGAAAGAGACAATAAAATGGATCAACACGTGTCAGATTATATGAAACCTCTAACAGAAAAAGAATTAGATAAGGACTATTTTGAATATTTAATTGGTAAAATTAAACAAATCAGTAATAATAATGTAAAGGGTTTTATGAATAAAATTAGTAAGAATAAAAATAAAACGACCGATGTTGATAAGACTTTAAATTTAGAACCTATCATCATGCAAAGTAGTAAAATATCTCAGAAAGATAAATTAATTATTTTTTACTATATTTATTATTATCATAATATTGCTTTAAACAACGATTTAGTTAATTTGAAGAAAAAGAAAAAACTGATAGATATAGAATACAAAAAACCCAATTCTTATGTTGGTTATTACAATAATGAAGCCTATCAAATAAAAATATTGGTAGATGAAGACTCCGAATTAACAAAGATATACAAAAATTATAAAGTTATGGAAATGTACGATATTCCGTCACCAGAAATAGAATTAGAATATCGATTTGGGGATAAAAAAACAGTAGTTATTCCAAAAAATAGAAAATTGGTAAAGGAAGATGATAAAAAAGAAGTATTCTTACAGATTTTAAATATTTTACGGGTTTGTAATCAGAATAAGATTTTTGTTATTTTTGATTATTGGAATATTAGATATATTGATGGAAGATATTTTTTATTAAATGTTAAGAATTTAACAATAAGCAATAAGATAGATACAGTAAAACAAATAAAAATGTTACAATATGAATTAGAATATCCTAAATCTATTAAATCATATCACTATGATAAACTCTTTACCCGGTTAGTGTTAGAATAGTAAGAAAATAATACATTTTAAAATTAATAATATAATACCCAAAAGTGATTTTTTTATTAATTTTTAGGATAAAAACACATACTACTTTTCTTCACACAATGAACGGCATCGTCTTTACCAACTTTTGTGAACCTAAACGTTTCATAAACCAGAAAAAGATTTTCTTCTTGAACAAGAAGGCTGGTAGCAGCAAGAGCCGTGACGGCGTCTCTGACAATTACAACCAGGATGATTTTCACGACAGTGGAATCGTCAGTTCCATCGGGAACTACAACTAAATTTTAAATTTTCAAATTTAAAATTTCTACTTGAAAACAATAGATAACCAAATAAACATACCAAAACCAGCCTTTGATACAACATCTAATGTATTATATGAAATATTCTTCCATTTAGTATTCAATAAATAAGAAAAACCATATAGTGCCCAAACTATCACAAACAAAATATAAACTATCAAATTAGTGTCACCTTCGCTATCTTTCACATATTTATCATATAGTAAATACATCAATGGAGTAAAAAATGCAAAACCCAAGAAGAAACCACTATAAAGTCCAATCTTTTTAGTTTCTCCTAAAAATCCGGACACCAACATTAGAATATTCAGAACGATGATATAAATCAGTGGAACTCCGTCGAGATCATTATCTCCTGCTCCTTTTCCGTTTGAATAAGCTGTATAAAGTACAAATGAAACTAATAATAAAGGTGTGGTTAAAAACCAATCAATATATCTAATAGTTGTAACGTTTTCTAATTGTAATTTTTTATCTGCCAAGAATTTGAGAAAATAAGTATAAGTGAAACCAGCAATAATATTAACACAGGTTTCTGAAATTAGTGATCCTCTCAAATATTGGTTATCTTTAGCCTCATCAGTAAAAGATGCCAGAAATGTAATAACTGTAGTCCCGGATAAAGCTAAAAAGGAAGCAAAAAATGAGATATAAATAGGATTGGTCAAATCATAATTAACTAACCTTCTTGGTTTTTGTTTACTAGAATTTATAGTTTTTAATGATAATTTAGAAACCCCTTTCATTTTGTATAGTATAATTTTATCTTTTCCTATTTGTTTTGTTAACATTATATATAGAAATCTAACCATTTAATTACGATGATTATATAGAAATCTAACCATTCAGCTGTTGGAGAGCAAATCTAATCGGCTCTCTGATCAAATGTTTTATTACATTCATACTATTGGCATCAATATATTGACTAGTAGAAGTGTAGTATAACATACTGTAAAAAGATCCATTAACAATACTTCTATTAATTGTTCTATTAATAATTCTCTCAATCTCTCTAGGGGATAAATTAATTTTTGTTTCTGTAATATGACCTCTGCACAATGGACATTTTCCGTTAAAAACAACGCTTTTAGAAAGACAGCTAGTGTGAAATTGGTGACCACATTCGGTAATACAAAAATCTTCATTTTGATCCAACGATTCTAAACAAATAGCACATTGGTGTTCTCTTTTTACTTTTTTCATATACATTGATTTTATATGATTTATCGCTAGATTTACATCATTCATTACATTACCTCTAATTTTAAACCCGTTGCCTTTTATTTTTATATGAACGTTGTAAACATCACCAATATATTTAAGGGTTTTTCCTTGACTACCAATAATCAAACCCATAAATCTGTCAGGGACTTTTATATCTTCTCGATGCATTTTTTACATTCTTTTCTGTTTTAACCGCTTTCAAAATTGAATTCTAATATAATTATTTTTGTTTACACCTTTGAACATTTAAAACGCCAATATTGTAAAAAATTGATTTATTATTATTAGTATAATTATTTATTACAACAATAATAATGTCTTTACAGCCGCAAATCGATAAAGTAAAAGAACAAAACCCTTTATGGAAAAGTAATTCAAGAATTATAGGTAGAGCAGCTGAAATATATTCTTGTGAAAAAATTCAATGTATAAAATGTAATGAAATGAATTGGTTAGAGTGTATTATAAATGCAAAATCCAAAGATCAAATATGTAAAAATTGTGGGAAAAAATATCAAATCAAGTGTAAAAATACTACCGAAAAATCGTATAATAATATAAAAAAAAACGTGAATTTAAAACCATTGGAGCAGAATATAACACTACATTAAAAAGCATTGAAGATCAAATAGATTATATAATAATTTTATACAAAAAGGTTAATTATAATATATTAGATATAATTCATATAAAATCTGACGATATCACTTGTGATAATATTATTCCGAGAAAACCACTAAGTAATAATGCTAAAAGAGCAGGTTGGCGAGGGTGTAATTTACATTTTACAAATATTCATTTTATTCGTGTTGGTGCACCGGCATTTTAAATGTTCAAATGTGTAAAATGGAATCATTTGAGTTTAACGTCGCACCCGAATATAAAAAATCTCTTGTTGATTATACTACAATTGAAAAAAAGATAGATGACAAGAAAATAAAGGTTACCAGAGAAATTTTATGGAGGTTTGGGGAAATTAAAGTAACTGTTACAGAAGATGAATTTGAAAAATATGTAAAAGATAAAGATTTGAAAATTAATAAGATGGAAAATAACGAACAGGAATTTTTTGCATCGCTTCAGAAAAACGGAGTATTGACTTTTGATGATTCTTTTCCATTTGAGTATGAATTTTTGAGTTCTTTTGATGGTTGCAGTGATGATTACAATATTTGTTATGATGATGGTTCAGATGTTGAAGATTCTATTGAAGAAGAAATAAACAAAATTATCGAAGAAGGAGATTTTTATGATTTGGAAGATTATCACAATTACACAGTTGTTGAAAATAAATATGAGATATACGGTGATTTGGATATCTATAATATTAATTTATAATATTATAAATTACATAAGTAAGTAGGAGTTAATTTTTCGTTCTCATTCCAATTAATTTGAACTTGGGTTTCATTCCATTTCTTAATTTCTGAATTAATTTCTTCTATTTTCTCCAAACCTAATTTTTTGTCTTTTAGTAGTTTTTCCAATTCTTCTATTCTTGTCTTTTTACGATTTTCCAAAGTAATATTAACTTTGAGAAAATGTTTACATCCAAAAAAACCTCTCCTAGCACTCAAAGGAGACGGATGAGCGCATTGGAAGATTTCTCGGCTTCGGATGTGTTCAATTAGCGGTTCACATTGTTTTCCCCATAGCAGATGAATACAATTTTCTACATTTTCGTTGATGATATTAATAATAATGTAGGTAAACCTATTCCACATATTCAAATAAAGTTTTGGGTTTCTGGGACAATAGGTCAAAGATTGATTCATAAAAAGAACACCTTGTTTGGCTAGCCATCTCAAATCTCCGTGAGGAGGACCTTCAAACATCGGAAAATTAGATTTAATTTCTTTGTAAATATTTTTTAATGATTGCGGCACTTTATCTATCTTTTTAACTCCAAAAGAATATCCTTGAGCTCGAGGAGTTCCATCATCTAGTAAAGTTGGGTACGGGTCTTGTCCCCATATAACCACTTTTACTTTTTCAAGAGGAGTCATCATTAAAAAATTAAAGACGTCTTTTTTGAGAGGATAGAACTCGCCAAATTCCTTTTCTTTGGTTTGAATCATATCAGATAAAAGTTTGACAGCTTTTCGATGAGGTTGTAATTTTTGACTCCATCCTCCAAAATATTGGTCATATAAAGCTTCATAGATGGTAGAATCTTGGTCGATATCGGCCTCTACTTCGATACTCATTTTATATTTTTTCTTGTTTTTGTTTATCAATCATAGATTTCATTTAAAATATATAGCATATTTTAAATTATTTAAGGATGGACACAGAAATCAATGATAAAAAAGGAACCGGAAGAAATCCAGAAATAAGATTCTTGTAAAACTTTGTCAAGTTCCATGTTATTAATAACAAGAGAATAAAATAGATAATTGATAGTAACTCCACTAACAATTCCAAAAAGTTTTTTGATATCTGTTTGGATTAAATGCATTGCTTTTCTAATCAAATTAAACATAAAAGATACAATAAATTGACATAAAAACAATAGGAGAAAAACTTTGTAACCATCTGGTTTTTCCAACGGGATAGGATTTTCCGAAAGATGGATTATTTCTGTGCTATTCATATTAACTAGTTGTATAATTATCTCAATATAAAATTATCATTTTCATAATTTGTAACAAGAACATTATGAAATATAATCACATTCTGATTTTAGATTCATATTTTTGATATCTGTTTCCAATTCTCTTTCTTGGAACAAAATGTGAATAGACCTGGAAAGTTCTAAAATTTCTTCTTGATTTTGATATAATTTATCATATTTCTCTTTTAATTCGACTCTTGCTTTGTCTAATTTATTAATTTTCTTTTTGATATCTGTTATCTCTTTCTTCATTTCTTCAAAAATAATTTTATCGTTATATTTTTTAAAATTTTGAGCATTCTGTATTGAATATTCTACTTTTCTTTTCTTGGAAGGTGTCTCCATTTTTTATTATCAATCATTAAGATATACTCATAATAAAAATGAGAAAGTCGATACCAAAAGCATTAAAAAACAAAGTATGGGATACTTATATTGGGAGAGAAAAAGGAATAGGTGAATGCTTTTGTTGTCAAAAAGAAATAGACAGTAAAAATTTTGATTGTGGTCACATTGTTGCTGTAGCTAACGGAGGGGAAAATAAAGTGGATAATTTAAGACCCATTTGTGGACCTTGTAATAAATCTATGGGAACAGAAAATATGTTTCAGTTCAAAAATACTTACTTTGCAAAAAACTCTGGTTTAGTAGAAACTTTAATTAATGTGAATACAAATACTATCAAAAATTATTTCTTTGGTAATTTATTCAAAATCGGTTCTAATTAATATTATTTTTTTCTTTATTTAATATATCTACTAGTTTGGTATCGGGTTCTTTTTGAACATTATTCTTTCCTTTCATCGCATCGGAAGGACCATTTGTGTCATTAGGATATTTTTTATGATAGTACCAAATAATTAACCCTGTAATTGTAATAGAAACAAGAAGACCTGCTAAAGAAAACCATAAAAGCCATTTATCTTTTTTCAAATCTCTTTCCAGTACAGATAATCCCAGTAATGTTATAAATACTATGACAATCATAGCGCTAATTATAATAAACCAATCATAATATTCCATTTTATATTACCATTATTCTCTATATCTTTTTTATTTATTTAGGAATTATAATATATAGAGAGATATAACTAAAAATGTATGTATTAAATAATACCGAATATATTGAAAAATATAAAAGCAAAGATGATAACTATGTTTTATTAGTTCTGGGGATTTTGATTTTTGGTAATTATATATTATTTCAATTTGGTCATATTATTAAATCTGTTAAAAGAAAGTTAAAAAAATAGAAGAAAGAGAAGAAAGAGAAGAAAGAGAAGAAAGAGAAGAAAGAGAAGAAAGAGAAGAAAGAGAAGAAAGAGAAGAAAAAATGATATTATAACTTTATTATTATATACAAATAAAGATGATACAGATATATACAGATGGAGCTTGTTCTGTAGCTAGTAGAAAAGGTGGATGGGGTGCCTATATTATTTTACCTTCTGGTAAAGAAATTAAACTCTCCGGGAACAGAGAAAACACTACCAATAACCAAATGGAAATGATGGCTGTCGTTGAAGGTCTTCGTTATTTCAAAACTAAAAAAGAAATTATCATCCTCAGTGATTCTAATTATGTGATCAAAGGTATTACAGAGTGGATGGACGGATGGAAAAAGAAAGATTGGAAGAAAGTAAAGAATGTAGAATATTGGAAAAAGATAGATATTTTGAATAATTTTCATCAAGTAAAGTGGCAACACGTTCCAGCCCATTCTGGAGTGGAAGGTAATGAAATTGCTGATAAACTTGCTGTTAATGCCAGGCTAGAATTATCATAGTTTTTTATTTATTAAATAAAAAACTATCAAAATGAGAGTTGTTGCTACACTGACAACAAGACCAGAGTATAAAAAAAATTTTAGAAGATGTCTAGATTCTCTTGTTTGTCAATTTGATGATGTCTACTTGGGTTTACCAAAAATTTCTAGAAAAGGTGTAGAGTATAAAAAATTTGAACATCCAGGTGTAACCATTGTAACTTTAGAAGAAGATATTGGTCCGGCTTCTAAAATTTTAGCCGGTTTCATAAAAGAAAAAGAAAATGACTCTTTAATAGTTTCGGTAGACGACGATAATTTATACAATAAAAATCTAAGGGTTTCTTTAGAAAAACAAAGACTCAAAGATATAAAAGAATGTAAAAATAGAGTTATTACCAATGCAGGTCATTATATCAAATATTGGAGTGCAGGGTTTTATGGTTTAAACGGAGGTGGGTTGTCTTGTCCCGATAGGTTTTATGATATGAATAAAGAAGTTAAACTTACTAAAATATCCGGTTTTGGAGGTGTTGCTTTTCCTAGTAAAATAATAGATGATATAAAAGAATTTATAATATTTACAAAAAAAATTCATACAATAAACAAAGAATTAATATCAAGAGATGATATAACTACTTCTGCTTATTTGTCAAATAAAAAAATAGATATATTATTAAATCCAGATAGACAAAAATTAATTGATGAATTTTTTGTACCTGAAATAGAAGATACAATTAAAGAAAGAATTATAGAAGACCATAAAACTATAATGAAATATTCAAATCAATTAAAAGAATATTTTAAAAATAATCCAAAAAAAAATTTTACTTCATTTGTCTTGTTAGATTTGTTTATCATTGCAATTATTATCGTTTTATTTATTTATATAAGGTACAAATATTTATAAAATATGTATCAGATTGGATATACCACCGGAACTTTTGATTTAACTCATCAAGGTCACTTTGAAATTTTAAAGAAATGCAAATTTTACTGTCAGAGATTAATCGTTGGTTTGGTTTCTGACGAACTTGGAATCAGGCAAAAGAGACAACCTGTTTTGACATATCAACATCGCAAAGATATTTTGGAAAACAGCAAATATGTTGATTCTGTCGTCATATTTGAAGGGAGTACCAAACAAGAAGATTTTCAAAAACTAGGATTCGATATTCTTTTTATTTCTGACGAATACTATCAAAAAGAAGAATACTCTTCTTTTGAAAATGACTATCCACATATTCCGGTCGTCTATTTTCCCCGTACAGTAGAAATATCCACTTCTGATATTTTCAAAGATATTGTTCTGAGAACTATCAAGGACACTACCAAAAAATCTCACGGAATTTATGGAAACTTGATGTCGGTAAAATGGAAAAACGACAAAAACATCATTATCAAACCAATCAATGTTTCAGAAAGAGAGTCTACTAATACAGCAAATTGTTTTTATCTTCCAGTTCCTCCGCCAAGAAATTGGAAGATAAATGAACTAAGTGGAAAAAATCACCCTAATATTCCTGGAGTTAATGCTAACAGAGAACTTTTGATTCATGATAAATTAAAATATAAAGATTGGTATCCTGGATTTGAAATTCAAGAGAAGAGTCAATTTACTAAAATATACGAAGATTTTAGTTTCAGAGAAGATATCAAATTAGAAGAAAAAATAAAAATTATGGAAAGAGAAAGACAAGTTTATGGTAAGACATTTTGGCTTTTACAACAAGATGGAGGAATAACACTTTCAAGTTATTTGGTTCTGAAAAAGGATTGTGATATTAATAAATTATATATGAAAGTTAGAAAAATTATTGAAGAACTTGTGGAACTTGATGTTGTTCATGGAGATATTCATCCTGGAAATATTTTAGTTGACGAAAATAAAAACGTTAGTTTAATTGATTTCGGTTGGTGCTATCATAAATCTTTTGATATGGATGATGTTGAGAGAGAACATTACAAAGTAATGTTGAGGGATAATTTTGATTTGTATCACTTCCGAGAAAGTTTGGTTTTCGAGGGTTTGGAAGAAAAAGTACCTGATGTCTTATTATAAATTTGATGATTTCACTATTAACTTTATTGTAATTTTCATTATTTCAAATAATGAAAATCAATGCCAAATGAAATCTAACAGATCAAAGGCAAGAGTATGAGGCGGATGAGAACAATACATTACTTTGTTCCAATCCGACCCATATTGAAGAGATAGCATCTTTTCTGCCTGATTTGGAATATTAACTGTCATTCCATCTATAAATTCTCCTCTAATAGGAAGCAAAATATCTTTTTTCCAAGTTTCTTTTTCGTTGTATTCATTACCATCTCTGTTCCAATTTTCTATTTTCTTGACTTCATTTCCAACTTCCTCAACAAAGAAAATATCCATTACCGGATTTTTATATCCTTTCATTCTCATTCTGATTCCTCCTTTGTAATGCGATTTTTCTTCTGTCAAACCTTCCATAATTAAGCATTCTAATCCAACTTTAGCTAAATCATCTTTAAATTGTCGAGAAAACATATAAGATTTGTGTTGAACCATAGTGTGCATATCAATATCATCATCCCATGGCATGAAAGTTTTGTGACGAATAAAACCCAGTAAAGTTCCTCCTGAAACCCAAGTTAAAATATTCTTCTTTTTCAAAAATAAATAAGACATTAAATAAAGTCTTCTAATTTTAATCATAAAATTTTCTTTCAGAAGAACACCTTCCCCAACCATCTTGATATCAGGAACTTTATATTTCTTCTCTCTAATTTTATATTCTAACCCGGGTTTGATTTTAATTTTAGTCTTGTACTTTGATTCTTCTGCCCTGAAACCAACAGCTATAACAATAATCAAGATAGATATTAAAATAATCGGATATATACTATTCATTTTAATATAAGTTTGGTTTATATTGTCTCTTTATTTTCTTCCTTTTTTATTTTTTTATACTCTTTACTCTATTTCTTATTTTTATAAGAAATATAATATCACCAGCCTGTATAGCACAACTGATCATATGTCAGATTTCTAACCATCCAATCAATAACTTGTTCTCGTGTTCGAAGTTCTTTTGTCGGAAGTTCCGTCAAAAGAACTTCATCTAGGTGTATTTTCTTTTGTGAAAATTCTGGATAATCCATCAAACATTCGTGTTCGTAATCATTCTGATAATCTTCAATAAGTTGTCGATGTTCATCCGATTCAAAGATTTGGTTTGGATTAACAATTCTAAAAGGAGTTCTACAGAGCGGACAATTATTTCTTCTTAACCGGTCATAGCATTCTTGACAAACATTGTGACTACAAGGAAGTTCAGGTCCATTGTTAATTTCAAAATTTTCAAAACAAACACAACAGTCTTTTACTTGATTCATCTTTTACTAATTTCTTTTATATATTAAAATCAATTTTAATATATTATATATCTAATTCATAGTTAAATTAGTATCTTTTTTGGATTTATATATTCTGTAATATTTGATACTAAAATATATGATTATACCAATAAATAACAGGACAAAAAAGATAAAAACTATAGGTATTTGGCATAAATTACCTCTCACATATAATTTATCTCTCATATTACATTCTAGTTGCATCAATTTCAGAACACTACCATTTACCCAAGAATCTGTTTTTTTATCCCTCGATGTCCCTCCGTCATGATACCCAAAAGAGTTTTGAGTTGGTGTTTGCGAACAATATTTGTTGATAATTTGTTTGCTGTCAAAGACATCGTATCGGTATTTTTTGGTTTTTAACACACTTTCTATCATAATTTTACCACTTGTAGAAGAAATATACCCTGGATTATTATTTTTATAAGTTTTAATTCTCTTGAGAGATTCATCGATTAAATCTAAAAAAAACTGTTCTTTTGGTGGAGCATAAATAAAATAATTTGTCATTCCTCCATTCATAAATAAAAAATCCGGAGTACTTGGTGCCATATAAATTTTTTCTTCTAATTTTAAATTTTCAAATGGTTGTGAAACATAAAAATCAGTGTCACAATAGAACCCCCCTTCAAGAAAAAGTACCAAATAACGCCCCAAATCTGCTTTGTGGATTCCTTTTAGACCTTCCCATTCTCTGTGTAATTCTGGATGGTTTTCTTTGACCAATATCTCTAAATCATCATCTGTCCAAAGTTTGTACTTATATATTGGGTTATGTTTTTTTAATAAGTCTTGGCTCTCTATTTCAAAATCTTTTAGTTCAGAAGTCTTAGAAAGTTGATGGATTTTTTTCATCATCTTTTATAGTATTTTCATCTTATTCATAAAGTTTTCTTTTGTATACTAGTGGATAAAGAATATACAAAAGAATTATAATATAATATTAAAATGTCAACTTTTAATATTAGTTTGTGTAATAATTTTAAAATATCTAAGATATTTTTTATATGTACTGGTAATAATAAAAGTGAAGATTTGGAATTTGAACTAATCAAACAAAATGAAAATTTAGGTTTCCATAATTTAATACCTGAGAGTGATAATTATTTATATATGAAAGCAGATAAATACGAAAAAATTATAGCTGTTGAGGGTGATTATTTGAAAAAATTTAAAATGAAGAAGAAAGATATCATCAACAAATATTTGTATGAAATTTCAAAAAACAAAATATTCTTTTTAGATTTTATCAAACCTCTGCTAGAGATGGCCTTGGAGAAAGGAGAAGCTTATCAATTTATGTTCAAGATAAATACAGAACAACAAAAATTAGTTTGTTCTTTATACCCTTGTTATATTCCAGATAGTATAACATCGATAGATATTGTGATCCGATCACCACAAGCTATCAAAAATGGCAGAAATTTGCCATCATATATCATCCAATCTTCTCAGAATGGTATCATTCTTCCTAGATTAGAATAGATCTTATTATCTTTATTATAATAAGATCTATTCTAATAAAGATAATAAGAATAGAAAAAAAGACAAAATAAAATGTATAGTAAACATATTAGAATATTTAATGAATTATCAAAAATATATGAAAAATTAGGCGATGATATTAGAGCAACCGCTTACCATCATCTTGCTAAAAAATTACAGTTATTTGAAATATATAAGAAAAAAAATAAAAATTTACAATTGGTAGGAATAACAGAAAAATCACAAAAAAAGATGAATCAAATCGGTGAAAATGGAAAACTCAAACTTTTAGAAGATATGAAGAAAAATAAAGATATTCAAGATAAGCTTAAATTAATAAAAATCGCGGGGGTGGGTCCATCGTTAGCTGATAAATTAATTAAGTCAGGGATTAGAAATTTTAAAGATTTTAAAGAAAAATACACCCATCCGGTAACACAACTTCAACAACTTGGAATTAAATATTACAATAAATTAAAGAAACCAAAACTTAATACTTTTTACCAAATTGTTAAGGTAATGTGTAATCAGGTCCCTGGAGTTAATGACATTGCTATTGCTGGATCTTATCGAACCGGAAATCCAAATCCTAGCGATATCGATATAGTGGTATGTTCCAGAGATGGAAAAATTAAAAACACTTTACATACTTTAACAAAATTAGGTATTTTGGTTGATTATGTTAATTCTGGAAAAGAAGATATTTTTGGAATTATTAAATTGGGTAATAAATTTTACAAGATAGATATTAAGACAACAACACCTAAATATTTTGCCAGTTATATGTTATATTTTGGTTCCGGGAAATATTTTTCTAAGTTTATTAGAGGGTCAGCAAAAAGTATGGGTTATAAATTAAATCAGTATGGGATAACTTTTAAAGATGGTAAATTAAAAACATTTAGATCTGAGAAAGCTATATTTAATTTTCTAAAAATTCCTTATTTGACACCGCAAGAAAGAGTATTATATTATTGATAAATTAAATAATATAATAACTCATCAAATAATAATGTTTGATGAGTTTATTTTAATTTTAATAAATGAGAAGAAATATGATGATTGGTTAATGTGGTTTTGGATTTGATATATTTTTTAGATTCTTTAGAATTAAAAAGTTTTGGATTAAGAGTAATAACTTTGACAACATATTCTACATTCATATTTAACAAAATATCTATTAAATCTATTTCTTCTAATTTAATTTCTTTTACATTCCTAGTAATTAAATTATAATCTCTCACTTGTTTCCAAACTTCTTTTTTTATTTTCCCTAATCTACTTATTTTTAAATTTTTTATTTCTTGATACAGTAAGTATTTAAATTTAAAATCATCTTTTTGATAGTAATAAATCAAATTATATCTCAATATCAAATTCTTGTTATAATTTGTTTTATAAAAATTTAGTTCAAGTGATAGTTCAGGATGGTATACAAAAACTTTTTCTAACAGGTCTAAATATTTTTTGTCAATTTGAGAAGATAAATACGAAAGCAAAGAATAATCTTTGTATTTTAAATTTTTAATTTTATCTATCTTCTTTAGATTATTAATTTCTTCCAAGTCTGATAGTGTTTCAAATATGACATCTTTTGATTCTAAATAGTCATACAATTTATTTTCTTTGTTTTTACAAAAATAGTAAAAATTATCTTTATGCTGACAAATGTATTTTAAAAAAGGAGAATCGACAAATTTATTGATTTCATAATAAATATTTTTTCTTTCTTTGACTTCTAAATTTAAAAAAGAGCCTCTTTCTTGTTTTAACCATTTTCCTCCTCCTAAGGAAAACGATATCTTTTCAGTTTCTTCATTATCTTTCATATCAATTATTTTGTGAGTTAAAACTCCTAATTTAAAACTAATTTTTTCATCTAAAATCAAACCAATAAAGGGTTTCCATTCAGTTTTTCCTTTTCGATAAAATCCTTGAGAAACATTTTGCCATTTGCATTTGATAAACTCATATTCTTGGAAACCAAGAATTTTTTTATTTTTCAATGTCTTGATTTGTATATCTTTCAAATAGTGGGTCTCCATTTTTATTATATTACTTTCTTCTTTCTTTTCTATAGATTGTATATAGAAAAGAAAGAAGAAAGAGAAAAAGAAGATATTATTTATAGAAATATAAATAATATTAGTTTTTGTTATTTAAGATGACTTCTAAAAATTTAAGCCATCTTTTCTCAATCGACAAATCTTTAAGTTCTTGATAAACTAAGAACGAATTATCATTAGATGTCTCTACAGTGTAGCTGGTAAAAATTTTATTTGGATCTCTCTTCTCTGCTTTTTTCTTTATTTTGATCCCTTCTGTTTTGATATAGAATTTTCTTTCCTCTTCATCCCAACCTAAATTATCTATCTTTTCTACTTTCTCATTCTCAAAACGAATGTTCTCATTATTAAAAAATTCTGAACTAATACCTATCCTAATTGTCGATTCTAAATTAGCCCTTTCCTCAAATGAAAGCAGGAATTTATCTTTCATATCAATAATAAATTTCTTGATATAATAGTCTTGGTTTTTGACAACGTCCTTCCAACAATCAATAATAACTCTCTCTTTATTATTGTCCAACTCTACAATCTTATTGATGTTTTTCTTTTCTTCGTGGGACAAAAATCCCTTCTTTCTCATAAATTCTTTGAAAATTATATGGGTATTCTCTAAGTCTTCTGTGTCTAGCAAAATCTCGTCACGGTGTTTTTTGGTGGTTGCTTTGTAGTAAAGAACGTTATTCAAAAACTTAAAATCTTTGTGAAGCATATTTTTAGAAAATCGAGTCATCAAATTGAGCCAAAAGTTATCAGTCTCATATTTCTTAATTCCTTCAAAAACAGGAAATATAATGCTTCTGTTTATTTTGTGTTTTCTAACACTTTTTTCTGTATTGATTATTTCACCGGTGGAACTGAAAATTACATTCCCTTTGGTACAATAAACTACAATACCTTCACTTGACATTTTTCTAATAATTTTTTAATTATATGATATCATTTTTATTTTTGGTTTTCATCTTTCGGAATAAAAAATATAATCAAAAAAGAATAAAGATAAAAAAATTAAAATGGAAAACGAATATCTGTACAAATCAGAGTCAACTAGTTTTTTCGGATTAGGAATGATTAGTTTAACCACAGCCTTTCTAGCTTATTACGTTTTTAGAGATCCTATGAGATTATTAAAAAATATAACTAACTATTTAATTTATTCTCCTGGTGTTGGTTCTGTTTCTTTACAAAAAAGAGGAAAAAAGAGATATGGGGTTGTTTCTACTGGTCTAGGAGATATAAAACTTCCTGTAATGAAAATGTCTTCTTTTGAAAATATTCATGGTTATTTTAAAGATAATTTAGATTTTCCTTTAGGAATAATGGAACTGGATAAATTTGAAAATTTGTATTATGGCAGATTTCCTGATTATGAACCAGCCAAAACTATTGGAGATTATTTAATTTTGAATTACCGACGACCAAAAGATTTTAATAACAAAGATACTATGTATGGTTTCATCAGATCAGATATCGATGGATTAATTTATGTTTACCGGACAACAAGAAACGAGATAATTGACTACGAAACTTTTGATGAGGATTATGGTCATCTTGTTGAAAGTTATGTTCCTCCAGAAGGAGAAGGAGAAGGAGAAGGAGAAGGAGAAGGAGAAGGAGAAGGGATGTGTTTCATAAATCAAAGCGGAGAAAGTGTATGTCGAGATTTTGAATCTTGCTGTTTGACAACTACCGGAGACACGGAAACGGAAGAGTCTATCAATTTTTTGAAAAATATGAGTTCTTCTACTCCAGAACTTAATATTGATGAAGATTATTTTAAAGTTAACTCAACTAATTGGAATGAAAATTGTACATCAACAGGAGAAAAGGTTTATGATTTTGACAGAGATTATAGAATTGATGATCCTACCGTTTCTTTTTTCACTGATGCTAAAAAGCAGGAGGAGTCTGTAAATGATATCTCAGAAGAGGAAGAGAGCAAGAAAGATAATGAAGAGGAAGAGAGCAAGAAAGATAATGAAGAGGAAGAGAGCAAGAAAGATAAGTAATATTTATATCAAATTATATAAATATGACAAAAATAAAAGATGGATTACATAAATTTAGATATAATTGCTGTTGGAAGTTTATTTTTGTCGTTACACTGTACCATAGATTATTCGATGATAAAGTACAGGGAATCCAAGAGATGGTTTATTAATCACGTTATCTCTAATTTTTTTATTGTTTCCATAACTTTTGAGGATATGTTGAGATTACTTTCATGCACCAGCGGGTGCGGTGAGTTGGTTCAAAGAGGCGGAGGGTTTTTTCCGTATTATGATGGGGGTAAATATCCGTCTCCACCAGAAATGATTGTTGGAATAACCGGAGCTTTGCATTTATATCATCTAATAATGTTCGATAATTTAAGAACAATAGATTATATGCATCATTATTTGATGTTGATTGTTTTGGCGATGAGTTATCTTTTCCAAGCGGCTTGTTATCAATCAATGTTTATGTTTTTTCTGTCTGGATTACCAGGTTTGATAGATTATGGAATGTTAGCTTTGGAAGTTAATCGAAAAACAGAAAAGAGGATAAATGTTTACTTGAATAATTATCTTCGAGCCCCGGGAATCATATTTGCGATGGGATTATATTGGAGAGATATCAGGAAAGTTTCCGGGATAATTTCTTTGATAGTTGGGTATGGTTTGTTATATTGGAATGCCACATATTTCAATTTGGATGTGACTCGAAGTTACTATTCTTATATTTCGGTTTGATTTTTCTTGGTATTTTTCTCTCAAAAATATAATTTATTATATCTTAATTATTATATTTGATATAATAATTAGTTGGGAAGAGGACTCTTGTCGTAGAGTTTCCAACAAATCGGACACACTCCTAATGGTTCTAATTCCATTTCGGCTCGACAGCACGGACAACTTTGCCCGCACATTCCGTAATGGTTAGTGTGAGTCCATCCTTTCGGATGAGATTCTTCCAATTTAATTTTTTTGGATGGATGTTCGACTTCAGTATCCGACATCCTTTTTCCCATTTTCTTTTATTTTTGTTTATCACTTTTAGTAGTTTATAATTTCTTCGGCTGTAAATGTTGAGATGGTTCTTGCAAGAGTCGTATTACTCGCATTATTTCCAATTCCGCTTCCCGAAGCATCTAAAGCAGAATCTCTGTTTAAATAAGAGTAAAGATTGACATAAATAGAAACTAAAACCCTGTATTGGGGAGTCAATGACCCTGGGCTTGTGTCTGTAAAACAGAACCCCCCTGAACCCATATTTCTGTCTCCACCACCGTGTTCTATTTGAGATGTGGCGCGAATCCTGCTTTTACCAGAAACCGCATCGGCGACACCTATATCTAACCAAGTATTTCCATTGTCAGAGGATCTTTGGAGTTTCAGAATACTGTTTACGTTGGCGTTGGTGGTGTCCATGTTGGCATTCACTGACAATTTAACGTGAGAAGTAAGATAGGATAAAGACAAATCATCTATTAACATCTTCGTCCCTGTACCCGGGGCTCCGCTCGAAGGAGAATCAGTAGCCTCTTCTAATAACCAAAAAGCATCATCGGACCCTGCACTTCCCTCTACAGGAGTAGATGTATTGGTAGTAGTAGTGGAATTATTATACCATCTATTAGCTTTGGCCAGAATTTTTTGACTCACAGCAGGAACGTTTTTTTGAGCCCTGGCTAATTTACTCGCCTTACTCATTTTATTTTATCAAATTATTATTTTGATAAAATAACTTCATCCCAATTAAGATAATAAATTAACAAGTGTAGAAAGAAGTGGCATAAGGATACATACTGACACCAGTGGAACCCATTCTGGATCTGATGACAACACCTTGGTAGTATTTAAGATCTAACCCGGCAAAATGGAATGAAAGTCCTCCTGATATAGTTTTATCACTAGCTAATCTTCTATCAAAAATAGTTGTACTATCAGAACTTTCTAAAACTGTGATATCCGACGGGAATGATATTCCGATAGCCGGAGAAGAACCAATGGAAGTCCCATAAATGACTGTGTCAAAAGTTTGTCCTGCAACAATTTCTGGAAAGGAAGTTTCTATATCGGTATAAGTTGGAACTTTAACAACAAAAAGTTGGTTTTCTTCTGCCGAATAACACGGAGGGAAGACAAAACCGTTAACAAAATCTACAGGTGGAATTGTAAATGTGGTGTTGCCACCGCCACCTCCACCGCCACCTCCACCGCCTCCTCCACCTCCTCCACCGGCGGAGGTAGCATCACAAACACCCATACTAGAAAAGACATTACCATTCACTAATAGAGCACAAACACCGGAAGTAGTAGATTTGTAAAATTGGAGTGCACTGACACCTCCAAAACTACCTCCGTCGTTAAATTGAATATCGGTGGCGTTCCCTGCTACTGTTCCACTACCCCCTCCGCTTTGGGCCACCCAGCTAGTATACCCATTCCCATCTGTTTCCAATACATAATTTTTGGTTCCATTATTAGTTGGTAAAATAAAATTAGTAGCAATTGTTTGACTAGTGCTCATTCCAAAAGAGACAGAAGCTCCAGAATTATCATTTCTTAATACCATCTCTAAATTTGGTGCATCAAACGTAAATGGAGAAATAATAGAAGTTCCGACATTATTTCTCCTTTTCATTTCAATCTTAGATCCAATATAATTATTATTAGAATCAGATACTCCCCCAGAAATTACTAGAGTAGAGATTCCCTGGGTTGTCTCATACACAGAAATTATTCCTCCTTTAAAATCACTACCTTCTATTCCTAATTCCAAACCAACACTAGTTCCAGTTGATTCTTCTAATGTTATCATAGCTTCCCCAGTATTACCAGCCGTATCTAATGTAATAGTGGGATTGCCAACACCTAAACTCCCCATTTTTATACAAGCTCCTTGTGTAGTAGAGTTTAATGTTATTTTTTCTAAAGAAGGGGTGGTAGCAGTTGAAACCGATATAGTATCTTTAACGTTTAATGTATTAGAACTAGTATTCCAAGTAAAATTGGAAACACCTCCAAAACTTCCATTTTCATTAAATTGGACTTGAGTATCACTGCCACCGGGAGCGGTTGCTGGAACCCAACTGGTTCCTCCGAATCCGTCAGTTTCAAGAACATATCCATCTTGTCCTTCATTGGTAGGAAGGTAAAAATTGACAAGCCCGCCTCCCCTTGGTCTGTTAGAAATCCCAATAGTAGTAATCCCTCCTGTAGCCCCTTCAAAAGATATTACGGGGTTTTCAGTACCTACTGCATATATTCTATCTATGCCTGTAGAGTCCTTTATCGTAAGTTTCCCTGCCCCGCTTGTTGTTCTATCAAGAGACAATACACTTGTCCCCGAATTATTCCTCAAAAGTATTTCAGGTCCGTTAACAGAAGTATTTCCCGCGTTTAATAAAATATCACCCGATGCCCCAGATTTTATTCTAATAGAAGAACCACCCCGATCAGCTGTCATACTTATTCTAGGTAATGCAATCAAACCAGCAATTTTTGACATAGTTAATACGGGATTATCAGGATTTGACGGATCTCCTAACTGAATAGCGTATGTTCCTCCTAAACCATTATTACCCACTTTTACTTCCCCATTATCAATCGCTAAAGAATTAGTAGATTTATCAAAAGTAAAACCAGCGCAAGCTCCAAAACTTCCACCATCATTGAATTGAACTTGAGCATTAGCTCCACCAGGAGCGGTAGAACCACCACCGCTCCCGATATCTGTTATCACAGTCCAATCCCCTCCCATATTTTTAACAATGATAGAACCCCCTGAACTAACCCCAAATCCATATCCACCATTTCCAGCAGAAACACCAAAATTTACATAATTGTTTCCCATGACAAAAGTCCCATTTACACTAATACCAGAACTTGTTCTCATTCCTTGTAAGAATACTCCTGGGTTAGTAGGAGTCCCAAAATTATATTTTCCTGTCTCCGACACATATATGTCTGTAATTTCATGAGTCATTTTTACATTACAAATATTTCATATTTCATATTTCATATTTCATATTTGTATAATATGAAATATTGATAATATAATATAATTATTCTAAATTAAGGTGTTCTTTGATGGTATCTACCTCTTGTTTTAAATCTTGAATAGCTTTCACCATCACAGGAATCAAGTTACCATATTTAGCTTCTAAACGTTGAGGGTTAGAAGTGTATACCAAATCAAGGATATCGTTTTCTCCTTCCGGCATAGCTTCTTGAAGTTCTTGGGCAATGAAACCGGCTCTTCTTTTACCTTGTTTGGGATCATTTTCGTCATCAGGAGTTAAAACACGTCTGTCCCAAGTAAATTCTACAGGTCTGACATTTTCCAAAAAGTTAAGACCGTAAGATAAATCACGGATATCGTTTTTGTCACGAGCGTCGGAAAGAGAAGCTATAGTTTGGTCAGCACATCTTAAAGTTGTAATATGGGTGTTTCCTAGGGTGACTTCGTTACTTGTACCTGGTAAAGAAGGTTGAGCACCGAAACCCAGACAGGTTATATTACTCCCTATAATATCACCGTTCCCTGTAGACCCGGAACTAGCCCCAATGAATGTGCAACTAGTTCCTGTGGTAAGAGCGCTTCCGGCACCCCAGCCAACAGCAGTATTGTATACATTAGCAGTGGTATTCTGAAACTGTTCTCTCAGTGAAAGGTATCCGATAGCTACCGAACCACTCCCTTGAGCTTCTTTTCTAAGAGCACTGACACCTATAGCAACATTTTGACTCCCAGATTCTAAACTTTCTCCTGAATTGTAACCCACTGCAATATTATTTAACCCAGAAGTGATAGCAAAAAGAGCAGAAATACCAACAGCTGTATTAAATGTGTTATTTTGTATTCCTGCAGGAGAAACACCTAGGGTGATATTGGAAGCATCCGTGTATGCATCGTTTAATTCTCCTAGTTCGGAAACCCCGCTACCTCCACCGCCACCGGTTTGTGCAACGTAACTTAAATTACCATTTCCGTCCGTTTGTAATACTTGGCCGTTATTTCCATTTCCTCCAGGCAAGACAAATCTCACAGCAGTTGTGCTTGCATCAACAGAAACACCAATAAAAGTGCTTACACCTGCCTGATTTCTAAGAGTGATACCTCCGCTGACACCTACTAATTCTACTCTATCTATATCATTTGCATCACGGAGCCTCAATCTCCCTGATCCAGTTGACCCATCTAAGACAGCTCTACTGACTCCGGAAGTATTATTAATATATATTTCTTGTGTTGTAGAATCTAAAGTTATAATTTGTTCACAAGTCCCAGTTCCGGTGGTATCCAATCTATTTAATTCTAAAATACCGCCAGCTCTATCAGCTGCCCCTGTTGTCTTTCCAGCTCTAAGATTGACACTAATAGTGCTAGTCCCGCCAGTGGCTTTAGTAAACATAAGTAATTCGCCTTCCTCGCCAGTTGGACCAGATGCATAAAGCTCAACATCCGGAGTTGTGTTACTTGAATTAGTTAATAAGAGTGCAGGCCCAAACCCAGTCCCAGTATTTAATGTTTCTAATCTAATTACTTCGCTTCCACCCTGACTATTTAATTGAATAAAATTCTCTCCCCCGTTCCCATCGGCTACTAAATTTATAACAGAAGTCCCTCCGCCTCCACTATTAGAATACAAAATTATTTCACCCCCTTGATTTGTGGTATTATCCTGGATACGAACTGAACTAACACCTGCTGTGGTATCCAAAGTTATCGGACCGCCCAAGACACTAATGGAACCAGACAAACCGAAAGCTGCTGTGTCTTGGTCAAAAGTAAAATTAGGACTAGCACCAAAAGCACCCGAATTATTATATTGAATTTGTGTATTCGAACCTGCTGGGTTAGTAGCTCCGCCTCCGCCTCCGGGGAAAGCAGAAGTCCCGATTTGACCATCATCCCCGCTGATAATTAAAACCCTGTCTCTTGCGACATTTTGAATATTATCCCCTATAAAAAGAGGACCAATAGAGGCACCACCAGAAATAGAAACACCTCCAGTGAAGTGACCTAATCCTGTAACGGACAAGCCTCCGCCTATATCAACATTGCCATCTACCGACATACCTCCGTTCGTGGGAGTGATACACACGCCACTTGTTATATCATCATTATTTTGCATCAATTGTAATGCACTAATATTCTTAAGTGTAAATTTCGCAGGAGTTGCCATTTTATATATATAATATCAAAATAATTTATACAAAATTATAAATTATTTCAAAAAATTATTTCTGTAATTTTTCTATCCTTTCTTCCAAAATAGCAACTTTGTTACTTAAATCCTGAACACTCTTAACCAAAACCGGAACCAAATTACCATATCTAGCTTCTATTCTTTCCGGATTGGATTGATAAACTAAGTCTAATATATTATTTCCATCTTCTCCTGCTGCTTCTAACAATTCTTGTGCAATGAAACCGGTTCTTCTTTTCCCATTTTTAGGATGATTGATGTCACTTGGTTCTAAAACTCTTCTCTGCCAAGTATAATCCACTGGTCTCAATTTATTCAAGAAATTTAATCCAAACTGAGTATTCACTACATTAGTTTTATCTCTTCCGTCTGAGAGAGAGACGATTGTCTCTCCGGCACATCTTAATGCTGTAATCCTGTCATCTCCTAATGTGATTTCATGATTAGTGGTAGTGGTAGTAGGCGTAGCGCGTGCCCCGATGACTATACAATTAGTATTATTAAGTAAACCAGTAGCTCCTAAATCTTGATATCCTATTAACACATTTTCTTTTCCACTTTGTAAATCAAATCCGCTATTTGTACCAATGGCCACATTTTTACCTTCTTCATCGCCATTTAAACCATAGTCCGCTAGGCTATGGGTGCCGATTGCCGTATTATCACTAGAGGATGTTCCTGGTACGGCACCAATACCTTCCAAAGTAGATCCACCAATAGCCGTATTATGACGTCCCGTTGTATTTCTTTTTAAACTTTTATGCCCCAATGCCACATTACCACTTCCTCCATTGATATTCTCCATAGCCTCTATACCAACAGCTGTATTAGAAACAGAATTAGTAACAGGGGTAATACTTTGTCCTAACATAATTGAATTAGTAAAATTAGTTCCGTTTGAAGATGCATCGCCTAACTCATTAATAGTTGAAACCCCTCCTCCAGTTCCTGTATAACCAATAGTAACATAATCATCGCTATATGATATATTAATACACGCACCACTACATAAACCCACCTGACCAAAATTATTATTTCCAATTCCATAAATGAATTGAGAAGTACCGATACTTGTAAGACCAGTTCCTCCATAACTGACTCCAATAGTATTTCCTTGGAAAGAGACTCCTGTTATAATAGGAGATAATCCTAAACCGGTACCATCTAAAATTAAATTAAATTCACTGGGTCGTAATTTAACACAAATCCCAGCACTACTAACGTTTATTCCCTGACCAGCTACAGCAGCAAAACTGGTTCCATTTAATACCAAACCTCCATCAGTGGAAACACCGTAACCAATACCCGAAGGGGCTGTATCGAAAGTTAAAATACCAGAACCATCTGTCTTTAAAAATTGACCTCCTGAACCGTCACTTCTTGGATATGTTAGACCACTGGCACATAACCCACCGGTAATTATATTAGCTGAATTAAGAGTAGAAGTTCCTTGGTTAAAACTCAAGCCGATGTTTCCTCCGAAATTACCTGTACCTGCATTAAACTGGACACTACTCTGGGGACCTTGGGGAGTTCCGGCTCCCCCTCCTCCGGTATTCAAAAAATTTATTCTCTTATTAGTATCTGTTCCGGTAATTTCAAGCCCGGTATCTGCAACCAAAGTTAATTTAGTTCCTCCAACAGCTACCACTTCTTCGCTACCTCCTCCAGTATTACCTGTAATATCAATACTAGTAAAAGCACTAGAAGGTTTATCTTTATTATCTTCATAGGTATAGATACTCATACTGAGAGCCGCCGAAGCTAGTAAAGCTATCAAAATCAAAACAAAAACTTCCCCAGAGGGAGAAGAGATTTCACCTCTATTCATTCTCTTCTCATCCGATTTAATAATTCTTTTCAATTCATTTATTTGTTTGTTACTAGACATATTTTATAAATTATTTTATTTATCTTTATCTTTCTATTTCTTCTCCTTATATTTTATTCTCAGAAAGTAAAATAAGAAGAGATAAAAATTAGAAATGAAAATAAATAAATAGAAAGAAAATAAAATGACCTCTTATTTAGAAATAACCTTTGGACCTATGTTTTCTGGAAAGACCACCAACCTTATCCATAAAATCCATACATATCTTGATATTCATTCGTTCAAAGGAAAAGAGAAAAAAGGTCTGATTATTAATTATTCAGAAGACATAAGAAATACAAATAAGTGTGGTAATTTGACAACTCATTCTTCTTCCAAAAAAGAA
>Ga0080013_1001932_pt1 | contig 25798 bp, 33 predicted proteins | sample ETNvirenome_6_85_FD_69236 | JGI IMG/M metagenome (GOLD analysis project Ga0080013, IMG submission 69236) | Marine viral communities from the Pacific Ocean - ETNP_6_85 (SPADES assembly) (version 2) | ecosystem: Environmental > Aquatic > Marine > Oceanic | place: Pacific Ocean | collected 2013-06-19
CAATAATCCGACAAATACCCAAGTTGTACTCATTGGCAAATTATTATATTCCTTGAAGAACCAAAGTATGCATGCATAAGTGAAATCAATTATGGTGGCTGATCTCGCGAAACGTGTGCCACTCTTTGAAGATACGATCTCTTGGATCTTGCCCCCCTTCATGTAGAAGAGGTGAGCTAACCCTGCGATCAGCAAAAGCATAAAACCTAAGAACGTAACAAAGTTTAAATCATTGCCTCTGGGGAGGTATACTGCAACGTTAGCGATGTCGTGACTCAGCCATTGATGCCAAAGAAAACCCGTGGCTAACCACTGTCCAACTTTCCAAAACTTCTTACGGTCTTCACGCACCTTCTCCTTCTCGTTTAAAAATTTAGAAAGAACAGCCCACAAACAATATGCAACAATCGCTGCCAGTCCATATCCAACGGCCGACTTTAAGATTATTTTTTCAAGCACCAAGGTACTCGAAAAGACACTCAAGGTCAACAGGGTTGTGCTAACAGGAATTCCGTACCTTGTCAACCCAAGAAGCAGGAGAGGTGCGAAGCCGTGGTACCATTGAAACACCATGGGTCTGGGGATCGAGTCTAGTCGATTATACGCGATGTCTCCGCTACTCCATGCGTAGCCCAGTGTTAACACCATGATGGTAGCCATGTAAGCCCACGACTTCCACCATGATGTCTCTTTGTTCGAAGCTATAAACGTCCCTAGAGTCTGGGCGCTATCATTTGCAATAACAGAGTACGAGGCTAAAATAAAGCCAAACACAAAAAAGAAAGATGAAAGGTCCATCATACTATTTCCAAAATATTTGTACGCCCAAGATCGCAAAGGAGAGAAAGATGCAAACCATTGTTCTCAACGTGAACATTGACTCATTCATGAAGTGCCATGTCAAGAGAGGGAACACAAAGAAAGACATCGAAAAGCCCAAAAATCTCGGACCCCACAACTCCTCCATTGCCTTAAACGCAAACGTTGTACCCCATATAAAACTGAAGCCCGCTGGTAAACCAAAGACAATTGCTGGAGCTATAACTCTCCCTTCCCACCACTGCCAAACAAATTGAGAGTGCATTGCAAACCAATTGAACGTATGTCCTAAAGCATAAAGAATACAAGCAACAGCAAGATTCACTCTTCACCTTCCGATGGAGGTTCTGTGCGAATTTCAACATTCGCCGTAGGCTTAATTTCTAGTCCGTATTTGGCGCGCATGTGTCCAACTAAATTATCATAGCCACCAATCAGATGCGCCGAATCATCTTCTCTATATTCTACAATTATGGGTACAGTCTTCTGACCTGTCGCCTTCTTTACTTCATGAAGCATTGTAGAAGATCGATCACACAAAGTGAACGCGTATTCAATCCCTGCTGCATTAAGAAAAGTTACTGCTTTAGCACAATATCCGCACCTTACCAGTCCGTAGATATGTATATATTTAATTCCGAACATTTCTCAGCCCCTTAGTAAATTTTTATTTCCGTTTATTTTATTATAAATCAACTCTGGAGATCCAACAACAATAATTGATTCTGTAGAAGTACCGATGACATATACAATGTCACTTAACGTATGACGATGATCAAGCCCTTCGGGAAATTTTTTCTTTGTTTGTTCACATTGAAAATCTTTTGTCATGTTTTGATTCTCATGTACTCTTACAATCCACGAAGGATTCAAATATACTGACTGCAACATAAACTGCGGCCCTTTGCGCTTTAACGTCTCAAACCTAATCATTTTCTCTCTCCTTGATTGGAAACACATCCTCTAAACGACAAATTATTTTTCGCTGTTTCCAAGTAACAGCGACTCCAACATACTCAGTGTCCAGCGCGTCATTGAACTTGTCAATCACAACGCCATGAAGTGGATGATCTGTATAATCTCCTGGATAATACCCAAAACCATTCATCCAAGCATATGCCTTTTGAACTTCTGTATTTTGGGGTACCCATACTAAATCACCAATCGCAAAATTATTTTTAACTTGCTGATGGTTCATCAAACATATCCTCTTCTACTTTTATGTCGCCAGACACAATTGACTCCTCTTCAACTTCAACAGCCATGGCCGCTTTGTTTTCAAGATGTACAATATAACCCGACAACATGTTGATAGAGTTTTCAAGCACCATATCAACTTCATTCATTTTTAAACGAAGATGTGCAATACTCTTTAGCACTTCAGGTAAAATAACCTGATGGTCTACATTATCTCCCATCAAAGCCATGGCTGGAGTTGGATAAGTATCCAACAATATTTTAAGCTCTGCGAGGTATTGCAACAACATCTTTTTTACATTTTCTGGGCATCTGTCAATCAGAATTCTCCATTGAACAGCGCCAATATTTTGACTATCACTCATGATATTCTCCTTTTCACCTTTATAATATAATCACCTTTCCAGGAAAGTCAATCAATTTTCTGAAATAATTATAGCATAATCTGCCATTAAAAGTGTAGTTGCTGCACTGGTCGCATTTGCTAGCGCAGAAATAGTTACCTTAACTGGATCGATAATTCCACTTTCTTTAACGGGAAGCACGTTGCCAGTACGAAAATCGCACACCATTTTCTCAGGTGAATTACGAATTTGCGCTATGATCAAGTCAGCAGAGTAACCTGCGTTTGATGCCATTTGCCTAAACGGAGCTTCGGTTGCTTTCCTTACGATGTCGAAGCCCATTTTCTCATCACTATTCGCAGCCTCAAGCCCGTTAATGACCTCTGAAGCCATTAGGATTGCGACCCCTCCCCCTGGTACTACGCCACCAAGTTGAGCGCTTCTAACAGCGTTTAAGGCGTCCTCAATGCGATCTTTCCGTTCACCCATTTCAATGGAAGTTGCGCCGCCTACATTAATTACAGCAACACCTGAAGCCATTCGAGAGATTCTTCCCTGGATCTGCTCTGACTCACGATTCGTATCGGCTTCTTTTAACATGGACTTCAAACCTTCAATCGTTGTGTTGATCTCTTCTTGATTTCCCTTGCCATCAATGATCGTGGTAAACTTTTGAGTTGCTTCAACGCGAGACGCCAATCCAAAATCAGTCATCTCAGCTTCTTTAATTTTCTTTCCTGACATTCTGGAAAAGAACGTGGCACCTGTCACAGTCGCGAGGTCTTGCAGGATCGCTCTTCGCTCTTCTCCGTACCGTGGCGCTTTGATTACACTAACAGTCATTCCCATTCCCGTTTCACGGTGTCGGATCGCATTCATGATACATGCAGCTAGTGCTTCACCTGAGACTTCTTCTGCGATAATAACGAGAGGTCGACCATCTCTTGCAGCCAATTCTAAGACAGGCATCAAATCTCTGACATTTGAAATAGCGGTGTCCGTTAATAGCATGAGAGATTCATTATGAAACGCTGTCATACGCTTTTGGTCTGTTACAAACTGAGGACTAATCAATCCTGAATCAAATCGAAAGCCTTCTCGGAGACTCAACGTTGTCTCTCTGGATCTGGAGTCTTCAATTGTAATTGCTCCGTCCTTGCCAACTCGATCAATCGCCAAGGCAATAAGATCCCCAATCTCCTTGTCGTTGTTTGCAGAGATTGTGCCAACGAACGCGATGTCATCAACGCTACTGATAGGACTCGCCTCCGCTTCTAGTCTGTCTGACACAGCAGAGGAAGCTTTCTCGATCCCACGCTTGATGTCAATACGACTTGCTCCGGCCGCGATATACTTCTGTGCTTCAACTAGAAGTGAACGAGCTAGCACTGTCGCAGTTGTTGTGCCGTCTCCAGCGTCATCGTTTGTCTGAATTGCTGCTTGCTTAAGCACCTGGACTCCAGCATTTGCAAAAGGATCATCCAGCGTCACAAACTTTGCAACCGTCACTCCGTCTTTTGTAATCAGAGGCATAACACCGGCACGTTGAAGAATTACGTTTCTTCCCTTTGGCCCCATGGTGGCAGATACATTGTCTGCCAAGATGTTCACGCCCTCTGTAATTTTTGTATTTAGCGAATTTCCATTATCATATGACTTTTTCACCGTACCTCCATATCTTGTTCTTGTATTAATGTGTAAGTAAATGAGTTGCCCCAGTTATCTCTTGCGTGTCGAATAATGTCCATGAACTCCTCAAAATCTGAAGCGTTCTTGAACACTTGGCAACCTGCGGACCATTTATTGACCACACTCGACATGTTACCAGCCTTATGAATATTGATGCCGAACGATCCCTCTTGTATAGTATCGACATCCATGTCATGTTTTGAATCTTTATCCCCATCGCGGTATACGGATACACTACCACCGCGCTGACAGAGGGCTTCATATTTCCCTCCATGCTTATCAATCTTATAGACCGACCTGTACTGCCCAGGGACGAGAATAGCTGCGCCTTCTACCCTGCTAGGGTTCTTGAGCCAATATACGCCTGGATCTGTGGTTATCGGATAAGAATTGACACACCACTTCTTGGACCGATCACGATATATAACCATAATCATATCATCAAATTTGTTAGGTGTTCCATTTTTTCGTCTAACTCCGACGATGTTGACGTCATATGACTTCCCACCGTCAAAAAATCTATAATAATTATCTTCCAAGACGTCTTTCATTTGCCGCATAATTAATTCAGCATGTAAACCTCTAATCTTCGCCATTCGAACGCCTCCTATAATATCTCGTCAATAATACCCATCTCTATAGCTTCACTTGCTGTAAAATAAGTGTCGGTTCTTTTGTTAATAATTTTCTTTAATTCTCTGTAACTTAAATTTGTTATTTCTGACAATACCCTTAAGTATTTTTCCTGCATATTGTTGAAAGTCTTCATGTCAATCTTCATTTGAGGAAAAGACCCCTGGGTTCCTGATTGTAACGCATGCAACATAAACCTAGTATTTTTTCCTGCTTTGCGATGCCCCTTTGTCCCGGCTGCGAGTATCATAACGCCGGCAGACATGATCTTTCCTATGCCCACATTGTGGATTTCAACGTCTAAACTTTGCAAATATCTCATAGTGTCAACGATAGCATACATCTCATCAGCAGAGCCGCCGTTTGTTGATATAAAAATCTCAATTGGATCGCGAGACGACTTTAAGAACGTAATCATCGACGCACATGCTAAACTAGACCTCTCCTCGTCGATGTCACCAAATATACCTACAACCCTAGGCTCTTTCGCAGCGCCCATCATTGCTGCCATTAACGAAGACATATCTTCTTCACTAGGCGCGCCTTCTTCCTCTTCATTCTCTTCTTCGCTAGCAACCTCTTCGCTCTCTTCTTTCGAGACTTCTTCGTTTTCTGCTAGCTCTTCCTCTGTATTTTCATTGTCTGACATTTGCTCTTTCCTTATAATTAACATTTTACACAACAATGTCAAACTATTTTTCCTTCTCAGTTTGAGATATTGAGTCAAAATTGGTCCACTCTTTTTGAGTAAAGTAATCCTTCACAAGCACTGGGATCTCTGCCATTACAGCATCGAACATTGCTTGTTTCCACATTTTCAAGGCTGATTCGTTTATTTCAAATACACCTTGAATTTCGTCATCGGATATTCCAGCCCGCTTCATCGCTCTGTATTGATAAGCCAAGATAATATCGATATGATCAACGAAAGTTTTGGCGACTTTGAATGTCTGCATCACGGTATCTCTACAGATACGCGCTGTAAACCCTACACCCAAAATACTTCGCCAAACTTCGTTAGTGAACGCACCAACCAAAAAGAACATTATGGCAAATGCTATATTCATGAATACTCCTGATCGGATCGCATGTGCCAGATCTGATCGAATTACTTATTATTTTTAACCATCTTGTTGAGACGCTTGGCGACCCTACGATAAACTTCTTTGACAATGGCGTCAGTATCAACGACTTGGATTTCACTTGAAACCTCTTCGTACATTCCTGACATGCCCATGGCCAATTCCTCTTCCTCAGCAGGAAGCTCTTCAGCAGGAAGCTCGTCCATTGGTGCCTCTTCGGGAGGTAGTTCATCCATTGGCTCTTCAGCGGGCAATTCCTCTTCAGAATCAACGCTCAATTCAACCCCAGGAAGTGCTCCGCTTAGTTCGGAAGCCATGGCCTCTAAAGCGTCTGCCAAGGCGGATTCAACGTCTGCGACGCTAAGATCACCTGCAGGAGCAGCGTCCATTGGCTCTTCAGCAGGAAGCTCATCCATTGGCTCTTCAGCAGGAAGTTCATCCATTGGAGGCTCGTCCATGGGTAATTCATCTTCTTGCTCTTCCAAGCCAAGTTGGGAAATGTTGACTCCCTCACCTCTAGCAATATATCCATCAGTCAAGCTGGAAATTCCGGCCAATCCCATAAAACGACGAATTTGGCTCTCGTTAAGTATTTTTTTCTTGCTCATAGTAGCAATTCTCCTGTTGGTTGCGTCATTAATAAATAGTCCTTGATCGGTTAAAGAACCAAAAAAATCAAAGCTCTGTTAATTCTTCCATTGGTAATTCGAAAATACTCTCCAACTCTTCATCTGACATGCCAAAATCTTTTTGAATTCTTTTAGCTATATCGTGAAGCTTTCTGGTTTTATTCATTTTCACTTTACTTCGTTTTCCCTTTCTCTCTTTCAGCTTTTCAACAAACTCTAAAATTAATTCATCGTTATTAATATAAGCTTCAACGTAAGACCTGAAAAATTCTGCTTGACTTAAACCATCATACAACAATCTAATTTTCAATATTACATGATGGTTTGTGTTTGCGCTGAAACGAATCAGGTTACCATCCTTATCTTCAAATGATATTGGATTGTCCGATGACACCATTCAACCCCAAAATGTGAGTACTACTTTCTAAATTGCTTGCTGGAGATACATTCTTAAATATGGCCAACTCTTGCAATTCTTTTATATTTTCTGCTCCACTATAGGAAAAGCCGCTTCGAATACCACGATTAAGTTCGCTCAAAACACGGCTAATGCATCCCTTATAAGGAATCATGGTACTAATCCCTTCATTGGAATTAACTGCATTTCTCCATGCACTTTGAGCTTCTGGAGAAGCCATGCCTCGATAATTTTTAAATCTTTTCTCACCTATCGCAACGACTTCACCAGGAGCCTGATCTGTTCCAGCAAGTAAAGACCCTAACATGACATAGCTAGCCCCTGCCGCCAACGCTTTAACAATATCTCCAGAGGTTTTAATTCCCCCGTCCGCAATAAGAATGGGCTTATGCTCCAAACAATACGCATCCTCTTTAGCTTGAAGAAGCACTTCCAGCGTTGGCACACCGTGCCCTGTTTTGATTCGAGTACTACAAATAGAACCTGAACCCACACCTACACGAATTGAATCAGCGCCCCACTTGTGCAAATCAATAATACCACGTACAGAGGCTACATTTCCAGCCATGATATGCACACACTCACCTAATTTTTTTCTTAAAGCGCTGATCGCTTCTTTGACCAAAATGTGATGGCCATGTGCAACATCAACAACAAAAACATTACAACCAGATTTCTGGAGAGCAATTGCTCTTTCAAGGTAATCGCCTGTGACACCAACCGCAGCCGCTATCACATCTAAACCACCACCACAAACACCTTGTATCTTATCAACTATAGCGACTTGTTCTTCTATGGTATTATACCTATGAATAACTCCTAAGCCGCCCTCCAGATACATTGTTAAGGCCATAGTTGCGCCAGTCACCGTATCCATTGGAGAGGATATAATTGGAGTTTGCATGAGCAATACCGTTTGACATTTTGGCGGACCAATTTTAAAACTTGGGGCAATTGAAATACCCTTTCGACTCAGCACCTCAGAATACTGGGGCTCAAGCATTACATCATCATAACTTCTATACATAATATCTCCTACCCGTGCTGGACGCGAACCATTTCAGTTATCTCATTTTTTGATAATGTGTGTAATTCACCATTAGTATTTAAGACCGCATAAACAATCTCGCCACCAATTGTAAAAACTTCTGTAATCACACCTAGTAATTTTGCGCTCTTAACATGTACAAGATCTCCTCTATTGAAGCGCTTCATAATCTGGACCCCTTCCGACATAATTTAATATGTCGTTGCAATTAAAATATAATATTTTTTCTACACCAAAGGAAACAGCGACAACTCCATTATCAATTTGATCAACGATGCCTCCCATGATGTCTTCTCCTTCCACAATATCACAAGGATACTCAATCTCATATTGAACTTCAACATGCTTCATGCATGCTAAAAGATAAAACAAGATCATGATAACTCCTTGGCCATGTCTTCGGCTATTTGTTGAGCCATAGCCCAACATTGTGGACAATATAGTTTCACAGTCTCTTCTTCTGTGTTAACCGAGACTCTCCAGCGTAAAGCAGCTTCTTTGCTCTTACGATTGTAAGGAATTTTACAAGCCAAACAATGATCAGGCAATTTACCAAACAAGCCAAGTGTCTCAGTCATCTTCTCATGAGTCTTTTTCAACTTTTTCTTTGCTTGCTTACGCTGGATCTTTCTTCCTAGTTTAGACATTTATCCTCCAGTTGAACCAAAACCGCCATCACCACGATTGCTGATGCAGATTGGCACACGATATAACGGCGAACCAACTTCTCTCAAGCGAAAATGAATCACAGGGATCATCACCAATTGAGCGATTTTGTCTCCAGGTTTAATACCTAGATCATATTCTTTGACATTATGCAGGTTAATCATGATCTCTCCATCATATCCAGCGTCAATTACATGCGCTCCAACGATAAGACCACGAGAAGCCATACTTGATCGATTCATGACTTGAATCATATAACCATGTGGTACACCGATCTTCAGCCCAGTCTTAAACACTGCACTCTCTCCACCCTGTAGATGCCCTGGCCAGCCGTGTCTGTGATCTTCAGGGTCAGGGTTCCAATAAACATCCAAACCAGCATCAGAGGGGTTGGAGCGGGAGGGGCGCTTCCCCTCCCTTATCATTTGATACTCCAAAATCATTATTTACCCCTAAGCGAAGTACGCAAGATAGAATAGTTACGAAGCAAATCATCTAAGTTAACGTCCGTCTTTAACATTCGATATGCACGAAGTGCCAGCGACATCTCCTCTTTAGTTAATTTACCCTCGTCTTTATATTCATCCTTCAGTTGCTTTTTCATTTCTTTCAAAGGTTCCATCTGGACTTCTATCTCATCTAAGCGGCGAATATAATCCACCATGTGTTGATCTTCATTACTTAAGTTATTTTCTTCCGACACATTGACCTCCTTGTTAGTATTGTGTCTCTCTCTCATATATATAATTTAATCACCATATACAGATCGTCAAGTGTTTTTCTCAATTATTTTGAATGACGATCAGCGACTGCACATGCTGCCCATCCGTCAGGCTTAATCTTGCAGTCAAAACCCATTGAGGTTACCCACCCCTGGAGCATGTCGGCGAATCTACTTGACCCGTGACCTGATCCAGCAGGTGAACAGTCTAAATGAATTTCAATCCTTACGTTTGGATTGTATTCTTGTATACGCATAGCTAGTTGCAAAGCATTGTCCGTCTCTTCTGATAGTTGCGTCATAAGGCTTTCGAATTCCGATTCTTGAAGAGAAACTCGCTGATAATAATAACGACCTCCTCTTCTCCTTTCTTCGCTATAAAGACATATGACTTTTGTAAAGACTCTTCTATGAGAATGCTGCTGACTGTCCGCTCCAATGAACACATCTCCATCGTATGATTGCACATCGGCCATCACCTCGTCAAAAGTGTACTTCTTTTCACCATCGGTCCAGTATTCAGCAGTCATTCTATAGTATATATCACCCTAACATCTTAAAGGCATTAGCAGAGCGCACAGAGAAACCCCATTGCAGATCGTAATCGATTCCTTCAATCCAATAAGGTCGATTGATGTGCAAATGATCATCTTCATAATGATCATGATCTTTTCGAACACCCCAACACTTAATTCTGGTAATATTTGAATTCGAATCGATAACTTCTACAATCCAATACAGTTTGCCTCTGGAAGTTTTCTTTTCCAATACATTTAATGGAATAAACCAAACATCTCCCAGCGCTGGATCATGTTCAGAGATCGGTGGTGTGCCACTCTCTTCTAACAACTTCATCAATTCGGCATCAACTACCTTCTCAACTGGAAACAAACCTGTATAGTCAACTTCAAATTTAATTTTCTCTTCTTCCGTGAAGTCTCCTTCTGGAGAGTATGTCTCTATATTCTCTTCGAATTTCTCTTGCTTTTTCACTCGATCAACAGCTATAGCAGACCAAAAATGTTTCATCCCTGTAAAGCGATCATCCATTAGACAATTCAAAGCTCCAGTGAGAGTAAGACTGTCAAGTACTTTCTTGTTAACGCGTCGATAGTCCATCTCTTCGTGAAACAGAAATTCTTCAATTGTATTGAATGGACGATGCGTCAAAAGTTCGCCGATAGCCTTACTCCCAATGCCATCAATATTGGCCAATGGCTGAATGAGACAATTAGGATCAGCCTTAGAGACTTCCCAGAAAGCTCCGGACTGGTTCACATCAGGTTTGTGGATTTCGTACCCGTGCGACTTTACAATGTTGATGCCCTTCTGTCTTCTGTCCTTGTCTTTACTAAGGTCCTTGTCAAGATAGGACGCTAGCCATTCTGAAGGATAGTAGTTCATCAGAAAAGCACATTGATACCCAATCATGGAATAAGCCACGGCATGACTCTTGTTAAAGCCATAACCGGAGAAGTACTCGAAGTTCTGCCACATCTCGTCAGCGTCAGCAGCAGAAATTTCTTTCTCGACACACCCAGCAACAAATCGTCTGTGTAGTGAGTTCTTGAGATCGTTCTTGGAGCCACCTCCTTTCTTCGTAAACAGCTTACGGAGTTTGTTGCCTTCGTCCAAAGAGATGTCCTTACCGAGCTTGTGCGCCAACAGAGCAATCTGTTCCTGAAAAATAAGGAATCCATATGTCTCTTCAGTAATTTCTTTATGAATCGGATGGAAATATTTCACTCCTTCTGGGTTCGCTCGTGCCTTTAAGAAATCATTGTCGACTCCAGCAGACAACGGACCAGGACGGTAAATTGACGTGATAGTAGATATATCAATCAGATTGTTTGGCTGGACTCGTTTGCAAAGCTCTTGTGCTCCGCGCTCTGTAAATTGGAACACACCTCCCCACTTGCCTTTGTGAAAAATATTTTTGTACACACTCTCGTCATTGAAATCAATCACATCAGGATGTAAATTTGCATTATAGTATACACTAATGTCTTGGAGTGTAGGGTTTGCAACATCATGATGACGCTGAAGTACTCGCCGAATACAACCCTCAATCATCCTGAGAGACGCTAGCCCCAAAAGATCAAACTTGATGAATCCCATTGGCTCCAAGTGTCGAACGTTCATACCTTCAGACCATGGCGTTTGGATCACACCACCAGACTGGATCAAGGGCATGCGAGATTGAATGTCCTTCGATATAATGACCCCTCCAGCGTGTCTACTGCAAGATTGACGCTGACCAAGCAGTCCAATGATGTGGGTCTTAACGTCAGGATATTTCCGTAGAAAACTCGATAAGGTCGGACTGTACAGCATAACCTCTTCCCATGTAGGAGTGTAGACTCCTGCTTTAATCCCGTGAGCCTTCTTCGCGGCGGGCATAGCCTCAAACAACATAACCTTCGTTACCTTATCAACTTCTGTATATTTGACGTTGTAAAGCTTTGACACGTATTTAACAAGAGACTTCAATTGAAGAGTGTTCCAGTTGGATATGGGAGCGACACAATCTTCTCCCCACATATCAATTAATTTCTCTTTTAAGTCCATAGGTCTTGGTACGTCAAAGTCAATATCAGGAAAGTCTTTTGAATCTGCACGAAGAAAACGAGAGAACAGAAGACCGTACTTAAGCGGATCGACTTGAGTAATGCCAAGACAGTAAGCGACCAAAGATCCTGCAGCAGAACCACGACCAGGACCGTTCAGCCCCATATCGTTCGCAACGTCTTTGACCCTATTCATCGTCAAAAAATAGCGGGAAAATTTTTGCTTCGCCAAGACTGTCAATTCATGTTCGATTCGGTCTACGTACTCTGCTGTGGCATCATCACCAACAACAGTCCTTAAGCCATCATAGGCCAATTCTCGTAAAGCCTCATCCTCAGTTACACCGTCAGGTACAACAAAATCCGGAAGGCGGACAGTGTTGTCAGGAAAGAAAGACTCAATACGATCATGAGCGATAGCATAAGTTTCATTGATTGACTGTAGGACAATTTCATCGTCATATTTAACATCACACTCCTCTGCGTACTTTATATAGGACTCCCAAACCTGATCTCCGTTTTTCGGATACAGTTCATATCCAATTTCGTCAACATGCTGAGGAATTTCTTCGATCTCTTTTTTCCAACGCTTAACGATATATCCAATGCGTTTATAGGCTTCGCGAGTACGCCATGCATCAGGATTTGGATAGTGCGAATCACATGTAGAAATAAGCTTAATCCCATACTCCTTATTCATTTGAATAATATATTTATTTAATTCATGTTGCTCTGGAACATTATTCCATTGCAATTCGCCATACCAACGATCACCAAAGATGTCCAACATCTTCTCAGTGACTTCACGCATAGCGGTCAAAACAGCCTCTTCACCCTCTTCTTTGTTTTCCCAAAGGCATCCTGCATAAACTCCTCCAAGACATGCTGAGGCAGCTATTACACCTTCTGAGTGCTCCTTTAGGAGAGCGTAATCAACCCGTGGATACCTGAAGAAATTAGGGCGCTTATATGATTTAGAGACAAGCTTAAATAGGTTCTCTAAACCTTTTTCGTTCTGAGCCAACAGGATAAGGTGGCGACGACGATTCAAAGTACTCCAAATAGCCTTCTTCGAAGCTGCTTCATCTTCAACAGATAAACTGTTATCTTCCTTTTTCTTTTTTCGATTCTCTTTGTCTTCGTCGTATGCGACCTGCCATTCCTCAATAGACGGATTGAAGTAAGCTTCAACACCAAAAATTGGCTTAAACTCTTTGCCTTCAGATTGCATCTTCTTTGCATGAAGTACTTGATATGACAACCCATTCATGTTGCCGTGATCGGTTAATGCCAGAGCATCTGATCCGTTTTCATACGCGAAGTCCATGTGCTCTTCTGGATATCCAATCGCATCGAATAATGATCCTGCCACTGAGTGTCCGTGCAGGTTTACAAATTTAATCTCTGACTCATTCCTCTCCATATTCCTCTCCTATTAGTGAATAATCTTTAAATCTTACCATTCCTTCTCTTGGGCGCTTAATTTCCTTATTATGCTTTGACCCCAAATATTTTCGATAGCCGTTCCATGTGTCGCAATTGTAATGCCATGACAACTCTATCTCCCTTACACTATCTAATTTAATCACGCTGAAGATTTTGTCAAGGGGGAAATGTCTTGCAGAGTATCTTTTTTCTACTGGGTGCGACTGTTTCGGGAATCTTTCTCCCTCTGCAATGTACGAAGTGTATCGACCTGTCCCTTCTTTTCGCACAACTCTTCTGAACTCCAACCACTCGTCTGGACCAAATGTAAAATTGGTGTAAATTCCATCGCGGACGGATTTTCCCTCATGAGTAAATAATGTACTGGTATGAGAGGAGATGTTTTGACGATGCGGCCTCAAGAATTCAGCAGAGCTAACGCCATACGGAAACGAAACAAAATATTTCGAAGGTGTAGCCCAACGACTGAGCTTGCTTGTGACCTGAAATGCGACTAAAGCACCGTAGATCACGCTCCACCCCAGACAGTCTCTTTTATCCCTGTCGTTCGGGTGAATCGGGACATAATAGATTGAAATTGGCCTTCTGTTGGCATGAGGGAACTTGTCCATCGTCCTGTTGAAATAAACTGGATCTTGATATTGAGATCCTATTCTCTTTCTCAGGAGCGGTTGCACATCATCATGACAAACAATCCATATTGTTTCACATCCAGCCATGGCACACTCAAATACAGCCTGTTCAACCAATGTCCAGTTTGGAGCAATTGGCATTAACGAGTCGTGCCATTGAAAATTAAAGCCCAAATCCTGTCCAGCAACAGGAACAACGCCGGCCAAGTGAAAAGGGCCGGTGGTTTTTTCTTCCATCATTACCAATACCTTAATAATTTTTGTATATTTCTGTTCTTCGGCGGTCCCGAATATTGCTCTAAAATCTCTTCTACGGACAGTCCGCAGTATTCTATATTTTCTCCCAACTCTATATCGTATTCATCGATTGGGATTATTTCTCTTCTCTCTGGAGTCACCTTTACATTTAAATGATACGCCACTCCCTTACTGTATCCGTTCCTTCTGCCTTTAATTCCAGCAGCCTTCATCATCTCTTCAACTTTAAATTTAGCGTACGTGTCTGAGTAATAATACTCGTCCAACTGCATGCCGCTCAAATATGATATTGCCACCAGATTTTTAAATGATCTATCTTTTCTCCGCGTGTATTCATAAAAATATATTTCTTTTACAAAATTATCTCTGTCTTTTAAATAGTCGACAGAATGCGCCATTCCTGTGTTAACCCAGATCCAATCTAATACTTTGTATTTACGCCTAGATGACTTCTTTGTGATATTACCTATTTGTGATCGATCAAACACCTTTAACTTTTTATAATTAAATCTAGCAACCCTGGAGTGCGATGTGACAATTTTTACCGTTCCATCCTCTACACGAATTGATTGGGCGCTGTTTGGAATAGGCGCCTGTCCTCCCATCGCAAGCAGAAAATAAATCTTCCGCCATACTTTAGATTTTTGTATCCCGACATCAAAAGTACCTTTAGCTTTATTCAACGTCTCAATCGTATTTTCAAAACCAATGTCACTTAAGTCAGTTGATGCCGAAAAACGATCAAAAAAATATGGTTCTTTTGAATCAATCGAAATCAAGGTGGCTCCCGTATACCAAGCATAGAGCAAAGCATTCAGGGAGCCACCAATGACTAATTCTTCTGAACTGTATTCATGATGATCTAGGTTCATTCCCATATCTAATCTTTCTATAAGAATTAACCGTTACAGGCCAAAGGTCTGTGGCAATATCCAAACAAGCTTTTGCAACTTGCTGAATCTCCCACTGCGCCCCATCGTGCGTCCTCAAGTCAATAAACTTGAGAAGGTTGTTGAGGTTAACTGTACCATAATACTGTGTATACATACTTTGGGGTAGCACTCCCCTAGCTTGTTCACGGCATATGCCCGCTGCGACCATCTTTCCAAACAAAGCTAAAGAATTCATGTGATGACGATGCAACACATTAGATGCCGGAATATTAACCGGAAAATTTTCATGTCCAGCGTGACTCAAAATATTTGGATCAATTAAATGATCCTCATTCGAAGCCTGTCGATTGGATCGATGTTGTGTGCGAAAAGATTCTGGCTCATAAAACCTAATATCAAAATCAGTGTATCGCCTGGAGATCTCATTATAACTCCAGGTTCTGTGACGATGATGCTGGCTACGAATAAAGAGAGGTACAGTGAATCTGAATGTAACAATGTTATGCTCCAACGTTGAAGTGTGACGATGCTTGATTAAATAACTAATCAGCTTTTCATCTTTCTCATCAAGATTTTCCTTATTTTTACCAAAAGAAACCCTAGCGGCATTAACAACAGAGAGATCGCTGCCCATGTGTTCAACGTATTCAACTGCTCCAATCCCATCATCATACAACTCCATTCGTCGATTATACACTGTCAACTCCGCTTGTTGTCTCCACAATTAATCGAGCCACATTGTATGGATCGCAATTGGAAGCAGGTCGTCGGTCTTCAGCGTAACCAATCCAGTTATCAGCAGCAACGGCAATGGGCACTCTCACGGATGCGCCTCTATCCCCTACTCCCCAACTAAACTCTCCAATGTGCTGAGTCTCATGAAGTCCTGTCAAACGATTCTCGTTGCCTTCGCCATATTCTACAATGTGTTCCTTGTGGCGTTGCGCCATAGAATCAAACATAGCCGTAAAATATTCTTGGCCACCGGTAGTCCTCATTCTGGAGTTGCTAAAATTTGCATGGCACCCAGATCCATTCCAATCCCCAGAAATTGGTTTAGGACTAATGTCAACGCCATAGCCGATTTCTTCTGACATCCTGTACAAGAGATATCGACTAACCCAAAGATCATCACAAGCCTTTAATGTGTTTGTGCCAAAACATTGATACTCCCATTGACCAATTGCAACTTCAGCATTAATACCGGTAAGCTCAATACCTAGATCCAAACAGGCGCGCATATGAGCTTCTACAAGTACACGACCTTTTGTTTGGCCTGTGCCCACGCCGCAGTAGTAGAGGCCCTGGGGGGCGGGGTACCCATTCTCTGGAAAGCCCAGTGGGCGCTCGTCTTTTGTTAAGAAATACTCTTGCTCAAAACCCCACCAGTACTGTGATGCGTCAAACGTATCGGACAAAGCTCTCAACTTCGCCCTGGTGTTGGTCGCATGTGGAGTACCGTCAGCGTTCATTACCTCACAGAGAACGAGAAAGTGATTTCCTTGCCATTGATATGTACGTGCCGGTTGCAATAAACACTCAGAGTTGTTTCCTGGCGCCTGTTGTGTCGAGCTTCCATCAAAATTCCAAACGGGAAACTCTCCAGTAAAGTTTTTAACGATTTTTGTCTTACTTCTCAAATTCGGGGTTGAATACCCGTCTAACCAAATGTATTCTAAAAAAGTATTATTGTTCAATTGACACCTCGTCGTTTGGAGCCTCTTCAGGCTCTGGTTGTTCATTTAGATCCCATGGAAACACCCCTTCATACTCAGACTCGTAAAAGGGGATAAAGAATTTTATACCTTTATATTTAGAAAAGAGATCATTTCTAGAATCTGCGGCCTCTCCAGAAACTGCAACATATCTAAGCCCAGCTTCCTGATCGTATTCTGTACCTTTTGATGTGTAAATCATTTGAAACTCAATTGCATCACCTTCTGGAAACTTCTTCTTTTCTCCATAAATGACAGAATCTTGATCGAAATCAGATCCCTGTTGAATTGCATCTTCTCGCGACATCGACGGCAGAATATAAGAATTTTCTTCAGCACCGTATTTCCCAACAATTGGGATTAGTTGCTGTCCCGCTTGTTGCATTGCTGCCTCAAACTGTTCTCGACGTTCAGCATTCTCTTCGTCGCTGATCTTCTTTCCTAATGGATTTTCTGGAGTCATAATGACTATTGTTGATACAGAACTTCTTCCATTAAGCATGTTACCTATTTCAGTAAACATGCCCGGATCAGGCTGTTCCTCTGCATCATACGGAGACTCCAGCAGCATAGAATTATTCTTTTGCATATTTTCGATTTGGTGGTTAATCATCTCTCTTAACCACTCAAGTGTTAGTTTTTCAGGCATATCATAAACCCTCCTTGAATTAATAATTAGTTATGTGATTACTCTATCTCTCCCAGAATGTACTTTTCCTCGACCATTTTAAATTTCTCTCCTTTATGAGAAATTTCCACAATCATGTGTCGCGGTACTATAACGGAAAAACTCATTCTTTTACCTGATTTTCTCCTCATAATAACATATTCTGACTTTTCAACTACACTTTCAGGCAAAATAAACGCCGCCTGACTTTCAGTATCTGGCAAATCAGCCACCACAACCCATCCATTTAAAGGATTAACTTTGAAACTTGCTTTAATCATTTTCTCTCCTATATTTCACAGCTATCGTTTGTACAAAATTTTGTTCCGGAACCAGCGCTCGTAGTATCAATCTTTGTAATCGGAGTGATTTTTGAAGACATCTCCTCATACTGCGCTTTTGTGATCGATTCGTATGGAGCTTGGCGATATCCAGTATTTGAAAATCTCAAAAAAGATACAGCCTTAAGACGATTCTCATACATCTGCAGCGCATCTTTGACGTGATCAGCCTCAGAATCATTAAAAGTAACGGTCACCGAAACAGAATTGTCTGCCCAGTAATACTGATATTGAGCGGCAATCTCTAATTGCTCCCACATGCTGACGTCCTTTTTACCTTTCGTGAACAAAGGTTCTTTTATTGGAAATTCCACTACAACTGTACCCTTTTGTCCAAAGGCTTCTTCTATAGTATAACCCGCTTTACGCAGATGTGTAACTAAATCTGAATTTTCAGCGAACCTGATTCGTCTAATGTAATATTCCGACTCGGCAAAGTGAATTCCAGGTGTAGAGCCATTCAGCAAAGACACCGTGCCGCTGGGCTTAATCGAAGTCGTACGGATAGATCTGGGGATGCAGAGCCAGTCTGAATATAGCTTGTCCCACGCTTGCACCTCATCATAAGCCTTATCGCACCAGTTGTACATTTCTCGTCGACCATGTTTGTCAAAGGCTTGAATGACACCAGACTGAGACAATCCAATTCGACGATTTTTGAGCATGCGCTGATTGGTCTCAGGCCAATGAGTTTTAACCAAGGTGATCGTCTTGCCATAGAGATAAGCGATCTTGAGAGTACGCAGGTAATCCTCGTAAGAATCATGCTGCGCAGGATATGTTTCAACGAGACAACACAATTCTGCATCCTCTAACTGTTGTTCTACACAAGGATTAAAACCCATCACTAGATGATCATCCAGGCGCTCTCCGTCTTTAAACCGACCACGAGTACGCGCATTATTTAGCCAAATGTATCCGGGTTCTCCATTCGTCGTGGTAAGATTTGCATGCATTGTATAATTCATGCCTACTTCTGCATTGATCGAATTATTCGAACCCCATCGATATTTAACTAAAGGAAGATTATTAATTTTTTTCTTTAGGTTGGCGCGGGCTTGCGGATCAACAGTCTCATGAATGCAGTTTAGCTCGTTCTCTAGCCTCTTGAGCGGCTCAGGACTCTTAAGCTCTACGAATGCAGGATCGTCGTGTAGACCGAGAGCCAAGGCTGCAGAGCGCCTCACGTTACCAGCGACAACGCAACGGCCAATCATATTTTGAGTGTCGACGATGAGGGTGCTATCCACCTTTCGCCCTGCATATTGCATATGCATATTCACTAGATCCTGATGGAGATCAATGAGCGGTTGTGGCCCACACGCTGTACCACCAAAACCTTTGATGAGAGCGCCATTTGGCCTAATCTTACTATAGTCAAATTGCGGCAAATCGTTTCCAAAATAAAATGCATCTAGCACCATTATAACTGAATCTACCCAACCTTCACGCGAGTCTGGAATTTCATGAACGTCAAAAGTGTAATTTGGTATTTTAATTTCTAGTGTATCTGCCCCAAGAGTATCAAACCCCACGCCTACACCTAACATGAGCGCATCCATCATCCACCCAAAGAGATATCCACCTTTTGTAGCCAAATCTTTAGTAGATCGAAAAGCGCAATTAAATAGGCCGGCACCAGTTTTCTCTTCAGCAAAGCGAGTGCCCATCATCCACAAGCCACGCCCAGGCGGCGTCCACTTGAGATCGAATAGGCGATCATATGCCTCCTTTGCGGTTCTCTGAGCTTTGGCGTCATTCCACTCTAGACCTAAATATACCATATGATTTTTTTGAAGTGTGAACATGCCTTCGATCACACGCTTGCACACATGCCACCACTCTTCTGTCTCCTCGGAATCATGACCAAATTCGCTCATTTTTCGTGCATACGTCCTTTTAAACGTTACATAGCCAAGAGGCCCCCATGGAGGGCTTTTCTCCTTGTACTGAGCCAAAAATGACTCCGAAAGTGTAAACCTTCTTATTTTCATCTCTACTATCTCCTTATTTTTTCATATATTTTTTTAATATGCTTTCTTTTTGTGATTGAATCGTTATTGCCGTCTCTTCCGCCGTTCGCCTAGGTAACACTTTTATTTTAACATTTGAAGTGTCCATGAATATTGGAAAAACAATGCCATCTGGCCCGTTTCTATTTTTAGCTATAAATATTCGACCCTCGTTTTTGTTTCTGTCTTCCACTGTTCTGGAAATTGTGAATATGAAGTCGGCTACGAAGCACTTATTAAACGCTTCACTGATAGCCTCCATTGTAATGATTTCTGCATTTAGTCCGCTTCTGTTTGTCTGAGAAGCTGTCCATACCCTTAATTTATATTCTTGAGCAATGCCTCGCAACTCTTCGTAGATTGATTCCAGATCATGGCGTTTCTCTCCTTTTGTATCAATAGGTTTTAACAGGTCGGCATAATCAATGACCAACACATCAGGCTCAAATCCTCGTCGACGAAGCTTTTCGATATAATTTCTAAGAGTGTTTGTTGTTGCAGTCTTCGTTGGATACTCCTTGATTTTCAATTGACCTGGAACCTTCCCTATCACACCTTCCACTTCCTTCTTTCTGTGCTTAAGCGATCCTAGTTGGATTCCTGATATACAAGAATCAAAACGCAGACCGACAACTTCAGGCGCTAATTCCAAAGTAATGTATACAACGTTATGCCCTTCATTAACAGCCGTTGCACCAACGTGAACGAGAGCCATAGATTTCCCTGCACCAGTCGGCGCAATAATCACACCTAGCTCCTTCTGGCCATGTCCGCCACCACAGATATCATCTAATAATGGCCATCCGGTCGTAATTGGGTTTCTAGGACGATCCTCATAGCGAACTTCAAAATCTTTATGAAAATCATGTCCACCGTCCCCTTCCGCTCCAGCCAATAGCGCTGTATTGATCACTTTACTAATCTTATCATATGATGATCGATCAAGCAATTGCATAGACACCATCATCGCTTCTTTCAATTTCTGCTTGCGACAAAAATCCAACGCCTTATCTTTGATGTAATCAGCATCTTCTACAGGAGATTTACTTGAGTTTTCGAAAAAACTCAAAACCTGCTCTTGTACCAACAGAGGATGATCTCTCAATTCAGTGCTGAATATGGTATGCATGGCTATTCTGCCAGGGTGCGCACCATACTCTTCACGATAATCGATTACTTTACTAGTAAATATTCTGAGGTATTTTAATTCTAAATACTTCTCAGAAAACACTTCCAAAAACCGATCTGCAAAAATTCGGTCTTCTAAAATGAGTTGACAGAGCCCCTCTTGGAAGGATTTCCCAAACCTTCCAAAACTTACCATTTCAGACATATTCTCTCCTTGTTACCCTTATAATATAATCACCGTTTAGTGATCGTCAAGACTTAATGTCTGAGTTTTTTCCGTATCGCTCTTTATGCTGAGAAGTCATCAATTGATCAACTTCGCTAATAAAGTCCTCCACATCAGCGGCTGAAGCAGTCTCTCGGCCGGTCTTTTTAAGACTTAATCGGTCCCAACTCTTTTCAGCGTTAACTTTCTCGATTAGAGCATTTTTCAGCCATGAAAGGAAATCATCCTTAATCTCAGACCATGGCTGTTTTGTTATTTTATGTCTCTTTTCAAAACCAACAACATATGCGTTGATTTCATGAGGAGATGTAAAATAATTGAAGTATTCCTCCAAAGATCCATAACCTAACCCATGGGCTTTTTTCTCTAACCCTCTTAAACTGTCTAAAGTGTGCTCAAATTCATGACGCAACGTTGATTTAATCTTGGCGACCAAATCTGAAGGTCTAATATCCTGCAACTTAAAAACAGAAGGCACGTTGATGAACAATTTCATCAGATTTCGACTCTCTTGATAAGAGCCAACGACTCCAGCTTCATTCGGATCTTCAATTGAATCCATGAACCGTACCTTGCCTTCGATTTTCTGCACAAATTCAGCAATTTGATTCGGTAAAATGCGATTATTTTCGCTCTGTCCTGCATCAAAACGGAACTCCATATAAGCTCCGCCATTTAAAGAGTTAGCAATTCCTCTCTTTAAAGCATCAAGCGCTTCGTCAGTAATCACATCCACTGCAGTGTCAAACCTGTACTTCTGCGCTATACCTTCACTTAGGAAAGTATCCCACTGTCTTATAATACTCTTCATGTTGTTATTCCCTTTCTCGTGACTGGATATATTAAGTAGTACTAACTCTGTTTGATTTCACAATATATCGCATTTTTTGTTTTAAATTATCCCAGTTCCAATGCCCAAAACCGTCTTTAGACATCTTAATCAGCACATTTGTAAAATTAAGCTCATAAGCTGCGTTTGCTACAGCGTGATCAATATCACTTTTTGACTGTATTGATATCATTGGAGAGTAAAGCTGCATGATCTGGTAATTCTCCTTAACCAAAGACATGTCAGTTAAGATATTTTTATAAGCCTGTTTCTTTGATTTTGTATACATGCAATATTGCTCTATATCAGAGAAGGTATAGCTCTTCGGCTCTTTTAAAAATTCAAAACATGACTTTACAGTCTTAAGACCTACACGCTTGATTCCAACCAAATTGTCTGAAGAATCTCCGACAATCGCTCTAGCCATGGCGAAGTTGACAGGGTGGATTCCATGCTCTTCTAAGATGCTGTCGACACACTTCATTTTGTTCTCTTTCAGCACTGGGCGATATACCTTAACAGTAGGACTACATAACTGGAAGAAATCTTTATCGTTTGAATAAATGATCTTATCCCAACCGTCCAGAATAGAAGAGTGCGATAAATATGCAATAACATCATCAGCTTCAACATCCGGTACCATCAATTGCACGACTGGCAACTCATTTAAATATTCTATCGCTTTTGTCATTTGCCAAGCACGATTTTGGTTCCTCTGTTCGTCAGACAAATTTTCACTGTGCCGGTTAAGATGACGCGACAAACTAACCGGCTTACGGCCGGCTTTATACGCGCTGTTAATCGCCTTTCGTTTTCGGGAGCCGCCTTTACCGTCCCACACGACGATAACTCGCTCAACCTTGAGATCACGCAACTCTTTTTGTAAAATCTTTAAAAACCCTTTTGCTCCTCCAATTGGATCTCCGTTTGTCGACAACGATGGGTCGACAGTATACGCTCTAATGAACGTATTATGCGCATCGATCAATAATGCTGTTTTATTCATCTTTCGCCTCCTTATAAATAATTCCATAATTATTAATGTCCAAATTCCAATCTCTATGGAGTTCTGAACGCGTTAAATCACCGATGTCGACTTCTACTATCTCAAAACAACTCTTGCTTTGAGCAGACACCCTAGGGTCTTCAGTTCCGCCCCTAATTGCGATCCATCTAGTCCTTTTGCTTCGATTTAAATCAAAACAATCACATGCTCTAACATCCAATTTACATCGACTAAAAATAACTGAATTACATGTAAAACACCTCACCGCTTTCACTATCACTTAAACCTCCTCATCTGACAAGGCCCGAAAGCCTTGCCAGAAATTATAATTACTCTTCTCCCAAACCATCAACGTCTGGATCAGGATCTCTCACCATCTCAATAAGCATCTTAATTGGTTCATGATCCTGGAATAGATCATGAATTATTAATCCAGCCAAGAGAATCATCAAGGCCAAATTAAACAGAATAACACCGCTAAATGCATTCATTAGACTTATGATATATACTGGAATGCAAATTATTGCATACAGCAACACCAAACAACTTAACATTGTACGAAAACTCACGATATCTCCTCCTTCTTATATTAATATAATCACCATATGGTGATCGTCAAGCTTTTTTATTCAACATCGTAAAAATCTGCTGCACTTCCCTCCCTATCATTAAATTTTCGAATCACCTCCTCATCCATTAATTCAAGCACTCTGGCCTTGAAAACTGGATCACTATTGATTAAGCTAACCCACTGCTTCGCTTGGAACTTTTTCTCTTTTCCATCTACATGTTTTAAAGTATACCACGCGCCAGATTGTTTAATATTAGGCGATTTTTTAAGAGCCTCAAACCAGGATTCTTCATCTTGTATACTAATTGAATTACCAGCCCACAAGATCTTGAATACGCACTTACGCCCATCACCGCCAAAACGAGACTTCAAAAGAGTCACTTTAACTTCTGAACCGATCTTAAAGCCTTTATCATCATAGACATAACTATCCTTTGCCTGACGACCTTCCAGCCAAATTCTAAGCGAATAAGAATACGCCATAGCTTTGCCGCCTGGAGTATTATATTTATCCTTCATCGTCAAGTATTTTGGGTTCTTCCCATGGCCAATATTGGTTTTAAGTTGATTTAAGACCAGGAACGTAGAATTGGTCTCATTTAAATCCTGAATTAACTTTGACATACCTTTGGCTGTCGCACGGGCCTTCAATGCTACAGAGCTTGTCGGATCAAAATCTGACTCAAGATCTGATTTACACGGAATCATAGCTAAACTGTCTAGAATAAACAAAAACTGCTCATCTGGGTGACGACCCACCAATTCGGCTTCGATATCCTCAAACACAGATTCTAAATGTGGAGGTCTAATAATGACAAAGTTTTCACCATCTGTCATACCTATCCGCTCTACGAAATCGCTACTAATCGAAGCTTCCGAATCAAAGTAGAGCACGATCATGCCCATGCTTAGTGCATTGTTCGCGATTTGCGCCGCCATATATGATTTACCGGTACCCTCCAGGCCGGCTATTTCAGAGACTCTACCAACAGGAATTCCGCCGAGCTTAGTAACTCCAGTGATTGAATCAAGCCATCGAGAGCCAGTTGGTATCCACTGGGTAACATTTGCAGGATTACTGCTTAAGGTATGAGCGACCGTCCTCCCATGTCTCTTGTTGATTCTATCGGCGATGTTACCACGATCTTTACTTCGACCGCCTTTAACAATTGATATCTTGCCAGCGGTATTCTTTTTTCTTGCCATATTCTCTCCTTATAATAAAAGACCCCTGATACCACTCAGTAATATCAGGGGTCAACGATTTACTCTCTTTAAGCTATTCTAGAACGGAACGTCTTCGTCAATTTGATAGCTATTGTTACTAGTTGTGCTTTGTGTCACACTCTTCTGTTGATTTCCATATCGATTTGTTTCAGAAGACATGGTTTCAGGATCTGTTCCTTCACCAAGCCAAGCCTTCAACAACATGTCAACTTCTTCAAAAGAAGGCGTTCCCCACAACTCCTCAATCACAGGCATTTTTTCGTACAAGTGATTTTCAAAGTTTTCATCATCAGTCAGCGCGGTCTTATTCCGAGCCAAGTCGATTTCAGTACTAGGGAACGCTCCAGGGCCAGCAGCGGGTGTGCGTCGAACCAAGATGTCGAATCCATCATCGGTATCGAGGAAATTCGCAGTACCCTGGCCAGAATCGTCTGCAACCCAGTCAAGCATCTTATTGTACATCTTTGAAGAATAACCAAAGACCTTGACACCCATCTCTTCAGAACCGCGCACCAACACTGGTGTATAGTATCGTTCACGGGCAAAGAGCTTCTTTGCTACAGTCTGATCGTCTTTTGTTCCGTTAAACCATAAATTGGTTGCTAGCTCGCAAACGGGACAACGTTGACCATATTGTCGCTTAGGACAGACGACAGCCTCCTTACGGCGTCCATTAGGGCTTTGACCACTAAAGGTCAAGTAGTGCATATACACTTCCTTAAAGGGGTCGCCATCGGCTGGTGGCACAATGCGGACGGATGAATTTCCGTCAGGGATTCGCCAAAAAGGTGAATCGTTTTGATCGCTATTCTTATACTTATCAGGATTTTGAAAGCGATCACGTTTTTTCAAAAGCGCTTCTCTATTAATTTTATATTTAGACACGTTTTAACCTCCTATTGGTCTTTAAGGGCACATGACTCAGCCCCAATTAAATTGAGGAGTCTTTAGGCCGCTCCTCATTGCCTATATATAATATAAACACCATCTACCGTAGCGTCAAGTGTTTATATTAATTTTTTTCAATTTTGTAC
>Ga0080013_1001933_pt1 | contig 25794 bp, 32 predicted proteins | sample ETNvirenome_6_85_FD_69236 | JGI IMG/M metagenome (GOLD analysis project Ga0080013, IMG submission 69236) | Marine viral communities from the Pacific Ocean - ETNP_6_85 (SPADES assembly) (version 2) | ecosystem: Environmental > Aquatic > Marine > Oceanic | place: Pacific Ocean | collected 2013-06-19
TGTGGTGCCGTATTCGCTCTGGTCCAACAAGAAAGGCTGTGGCACCCTCATGATCAACGCGCTGCTGCACAAGTTCAAAGACGCAGGCAAGATCATTACCATGTCGCCAAAGACCGAGATGGCGCAGAAGTTCCACGAGTCCAATGGCGCGGTGCTGATTCAGTCCAACGAGGAATCCAACAACTTTGAATATCCCTGCAACTCAGGGGATTGAGCTTAATATACAGGAGAAAGGAATGGGCGAACGCATCTGGATCACGGAGCACAGCCGAGGCGACGAGAAGTACGGAACGGTCCACAAGGATTACATTCTGACCAAGCGCGACGGCTACCTAAAGCCGAAAAAACTGCCGTAAGGAGGAAGAATGAAAAAACTATTCAGCCACGAAGGCAAAGGAGCCATCACAGCCTCCGCCCTCGTTAAACTCACCACACCCTCCGGCGACGTCGGCCCCCGCATATACCGCGTTATCCTCGACGGCAAAAACGCCGAGGAAATCAACCAGAAAATAGCCGATTATGTAGAAAGCCTGAAACCCCACTACCTCAACCTGCACAAGGTGGAACCCTCCATCGAATGGGAAATCCTGTGTGAAGGGGAGTGCATAGGGATAGGCTCGGTGAAGCCGTCACAGGAGACTGAGGAATGACCATCGATGTGTTTGAAGAAAGAGGGAGAAACCTATGCACGTCCAATTCCGATACTCAGCCAAGATAGTTCGAGTCGTCGATGGCGACACCGTCGACGTGGACATCGACCTCGGATTCTCGGTGTTCTTGGCGAACCAGAGGCTCAGGCTCTACGGCATCGACACGCCGGAGGTCAGGACTCGTGATCCAGTCGAAAAGGAGGCAGGCAATCTGGCCAAGGCCCGTGTCGAGGAACTGCTGATCATCGGGGAATCCTATCCGATCTGGACCGTGGAGAAAGGAAAGTTTGGCCGCTACCTCGCCAAAATCTGGCCCAGTTCCAAAGAGGGGACCACTTCCGTCAATGTCCTGCTCGTACAGGAAGACCTTGCAGTGGAGTATTATGGCCAAAGCAAAAAGACTCTGGCAGCGGAAAGGAAGAAACAATACACACGGCTCAGGAAAAAAGGCTATCTTAAAAGAAAGAGGAAGTGACCGGGTGTTTGAGCCTCCTATATTTCCGTTAAATCGCCCTACAGAAAAAGAGGCTATGACAGAATACAACAGCTTGCGTGGGATTGATGCCGCTTCTTTACTTAAACGAAAAGAATGGAAAAGTCGTTCTGTTTTTGACGAGTCCTTTTCGTGCCCTTATGTTATTGGAAGAAGCACCACGGGAAACAAGGCCTCGAATTACTATCACTGGCAAGCTAGGATGGCTTGTGACAGCTTGAACTCGCCCTCACCCGTCCGCAGTTGGTACGATAAAAAGCTAAGAAAATCCATCGAGTCCTCAATTTACTATGCACAAAGCCATAAAAGTGCCTTGACCATGCGGGGATATGTCCCGTCACAGTTTCGCCCTTCCGCTGCTAAATGCCTTTATACCTTGTTTCAAGCCAGAAAAATTTATGATCCTTGTGGGGGATGGGGCGACCGATTGCTAGGAGCAATGAGCAACGATTGTGAATTTTACTTCTGCCGTGATGTTAATCCCCTTGTTTTTACAGGCTACGCATTACAGCAGCAGTCATTGCCCACGAAAACAAGATTAGCTTTTGAGTATAAAGGCAGTGAAGTAGATTGCCCTGCTCACAATTATTTTGATTTTATTTTTACGTCGCCTCCTTACTATAAGCTTGAAAAGTATCAAGGAGAGGCTCAATCCCACAAAAAATATAAAGTATTTGATGACTGGCTCTCTGGCTTCCTGTTCCCAATGGTTTCTTTTGCATGGGAAGCCTTGGAGGAAAAAGGGGTCTTGGCACTTAACATCAGTGACTGTTATGCCAACCACACCTACAACCGTATTTGCCAGCCCCTCATTGAATACTGCTTAACTTCTTTGGGGGGATGTTCAATGCAGGGTGTGATCGGCTACGAGATTACTTCTCGAAAGAAGAATGGGGCAGATGCGGAACCTGTTTTATTTTTTACCAAAGGAGACAGGAAAATTAACTGGGAGTATTTAGCACAACCTCCCCAAATCCAAATGGAATTTCCAGATGTAGACAAAAGTAGTTAGGAATGTATAAAAATGGTACGGTTACATTAGGTTACACCAAAGTTTTCCTATAAGAGTGTTATATGGAAAAAAAAGGAATTTATTTATTTTGGAAAAGAATACCGTAACTGGTGTAACTTTTAATGTAAGTCATTGTTTTGGTTCACGAAACAAGGGTACACCAAAGTATACATGGAGATTTGTATGGGTGTAACTTTGTAACCGTTTTAACAAAACGATACGAGACGTATCTCTGCTTTTAATTTATTGAAAAATAAAAAAAAAACTGTGAAACACCCTATAAGAGAAGTGCGATTAAGCCCTGTAGCTAAAAGTAGGTGCGTAGAAAACAATGATAAAAATGGGGAAAAATGGAGAAAAGTGGTGTAACGTGGTGTAACCGGATCAAACCGCGCTGTCACGGCGTCTCGAAAACCGTGGCGGGACGATCCCGGTATCCCTTTACTGCAATGCTGATTAACGATTATTTTATCGTTACAGGGAGCCTCAGCGCCTCAAAAGTCAGGAATGCAGTGAATACTTTTTGTAGGAAACATTCTGGTAGGAAATTTTCAGTCAGGGCCGAGCAGCTTGGCCAATGGATTTGCAGGAGAGTGCAATGACTTCACGATCAAAACGAATGGCCGAGCTTTTTAACAAAAGCCCGGTTGAGCCGGACAGTAAAAAGCGAAAGCTGGAGGAGCGCCTGCAGACTAACGTGGGCACGCTGGAAAACCAGAACAAGGCCATGACCCCTCAACAGTGGCGCTTTGTTCAGGAGCTGGTCGACGGGGAGGGAAAGCAGACGTTAAAACAGGCAGCGGTAAGCGCGGGGTATCCTGAGAACACCGCCAGCAAACTGGCCCACGAGTTGACGGACCCAAGACAAAACCCGCAAGTGGTAGCGGCTATCCAGCAGTATCGAAAAGATTTGGCTGAAAAATACGGCACAAGTCTGGAGCGGCATTTACGTGATATGCAGAACATTCGCGACTCTGCACTTGAGGCTGGGAACTATGGAGCGGCAGTTACTGCAGAGTATCGTCGGGGACAGGCGCTTGGCACGATTTACGTGGAGAGAAAAGAGATCAGGCATGGCACCATTGACAGCATGAGTTCTGAGGAAGTGAGGCGAAAGCTTGAGGAAATCAAGGCCATGTATGGAGGCAAGCCTCCGCAGGAAATCATTGACGTGACGCCCGAGGACCTTGAAAGCGATCCTGATCCTGATCCCGAGCCGGAACCGGCAGGTGAAATGGTAGTCGAAGACGATGTACCATTGCCCCCGACTATCGTTGAGCAATTCCGAGATGCCGAGAAATCCCGAATCAAGTCTTTATCAGAGAGTGAAGCGCAGCCTGCCGAGGGCAGTGATAACGCGGCTGGAAAATCGAGTGGGGCTGGGGTTGCCGGATTGCCTCCTCGCGATCCCGAACGAAGGTTTCGTGACGGTGGAGCTGAAAGTCGTGAGCCGAGGCCGAAAAGTAAGGCTGAGTCCGCACCAGATCGCGTTTAACTTAAAACACGGGAGCATCGGGCTGCCAGTATGGATACTCGTCCAGTTTCATCCCAAAGGCACGACACTGCGTACTGAAATTGAGTTGAGGCTTTATCATGGCCAGCAGGTAGTGGAGTTAAACGAGAGGGGTATGGATACGAAACCAGCGGCACAATGGCCGCTGGATCGAGTGGACTGGAGCGAACTGCTGGCCCTTTTTAAGGGCTAGGTTTCCTCGTTAGTGTCCTCCTTTAGGATGGCCTCAGACAAAAGAGTCGGGTTTATGCCTGCTGCAGTAGCTTCATCCCAAACATCGTTCGCATCACTTTTTGGGCTAAAGTGCCTTGCCAGACGGGCAGCCACTACCAGATCATTACATTTATCACAGGCGCGCCCTTCGTCCTTGTCGGGACCTTTTCCTAAAGGCCATGGGTTATGACCCCCAAAGTAGTTGATTGCCCTGTGAGCTTTGCACGTATTGTCCAGTACCCCTTCATTACACACTACGCATTTTACTACTGTCATTGTCTTTCTCCTTTCTAGACTGCTCGATGTTTAGTAGCGATGACTTCGGCTTTCCACTTGGCTGCTCGTTCTTCAACAAGACCTTTGAAGAACTTCTCGATGTAAGCCTCTCGGGCCTCAAAGGTTTTGAACCTGTAATAATGGGTTGGGTTGACGGCTTTACCAGCAAAGAACTTTGCTTCTTTGCCAGCCAGCTTGTACACAACGCCTTCTGGGCGCTTGACCATGCTTTCGTAAAGACCAACTTTTCGTTCCATTTTTTTCTCCTTTCTGGGTTACTGTTTATTTCCTACATTTTTATTATAAGCTATTACCAGCTATTGTCAACTACTTTCGCCTATTTTAAGCTATTTTCGACTACTTTTATGGATTAATTTCTTCTTTCTCCTGTGTCCGGCACCCCCCAAAAAGCGTAAAATTCTGGCTCGAAGACGCCTTCAGCCTTGTCAGATTTTTCAAAATCGATTATGGCTTTTATCGCTTGCGCTCTTTCTGGGAACACCTCGTAAATATCACCCGTTTCGCGGCAACCCACGGCGTAGTCGACTTTGACATTTTCGATTTTGGCATCCCCAATAAAAAGATCAATAGTGATTTCTGGCCCGTCTGTTGAGAGGCTGTCGAATTCAACAAGCAGATTATCGAGCGACGAAAATATCTCTATCTCCCACGGGCGGCGGGGTGAGTACCGGGTTCCGAGTTTCCAAGATTGTTCATCGTCAAATGTGGTCAGTATTTTTTCGCAAACATGATCCACCTCGCCTGCCGAGTCCGGGTCATCCAGATCAATGGCGTTCAGTGCCTCGTCGGCCCTGCGATTTAGCTCATCGAGCTGATTGGAAGTGTAGCCGTCTGTGTTGTATTTATTGAATTGGTCGTTCATAAGATTCTCCTCAAAAGGTATGGAAGTTTTTGTAACCGCCCAGTAACTTAACAACCCTGCTAATCTGTTTCTCAACGGCCTTGTCAATGGCGGCGCGCTCCTTATCAGTCACCATCTCATCAAGGGCACGGTACTGTTCGCTCCAGTAGTATCCGCTATCAACTGCTTCGATGATGCGGGTCTTCGCCACTTGATTTGGCGTTGCTCTTCTGTTTTTGGAATCTCTGATCATTTTGTTTCTCCTTTCTATTACCTACATTTTTAGTATAAACCACTACTAGCTATTGTCAACTACTTTCGATTATTTTAGGCTATTTAATAGCTATTTATTTACACATTTACCTACTAGGTATAATAGCTGATTAGCTACTGAAAGCCATGAATTTCTATTTATAGCTCCGACGGGCTACTCGTTTAGCCTAAACTGGGAAAGAGGGCGGGGCCGACCCCGCCCTCTTTTGTTCCGGCTTTTTCTCCGGTGCGAATGATTCGCATTCACTATTTCCGGTAATTGTAATTACCGGAATTAGTGATTCGTTATATATCAATCACTTACGTGGGTTAGTCACGCGTGAGCCGTGGAACATGGTCCATGGAGCAGCGTTCGGGTCCCTTTTGGGCGATTTGGTTCGTTCGACGCGGTACGCGTACCGCGGTCCGCTCAACGCGCACGCCCAGCCGAGCGCCGTGGCCTTGGCCAGCTTTTGCATAAATAATTAGGCTTAAAACGAAAATGACTTTTATGTTTCATGTGGAACATCTTGTAACCCACCCCCTTTCTCTGGAAAATAGAACCCGCAAAAAATTTTTGCAAAATTCAAACGAAATCGGCCCTTATGCACGCAGCACAAATCCCACACGAAGTAGAGGCAGAACGATTAAAGCTTGAACTCCGGCTGGCTTTGCTGGATGCACAGGAGCAGGGTCGAAGTTCCTTTCTCGGTTTTTCCCGATACGTGTGGCCTGAAGCGATAATCAGTAGTCATCATAAGAAGATGGCTGCAGCGTTTGACCGGATTGCTGACGGCACGCTTAAACGCTTGATTATTAACATGCCTCCCAGACACACCAAGTCGGAGTTTGCTTCTTATCTGCTTCCGGCGTACACCATGGGCCGTGAGCCGACGACCAAGATCATTCAGGCAACGCACACGGGCGAGTTAGCGGTTCGCTTTGGCAGGAAGGTTCGTAACCTGATGGGGCTGGACATTTATCAGCAGCTTTTTGAAAAGGTGCGGCTCAAGGCAGACAGCAAGGCTGCCGGACGATGGGACACGAATTACGGCGGGGAATACTTTGCGGTTGGTGTAGGTGGTGCGATGACGGGCCGTGGCGCGGATTTGTTGATTATTGACGATCCGCACTCGGAGCAGGATGCGTTATCGCAGTTGTCGCTGGACAATGCGTGGGAGTGGTACACCTTGGGTCCTCGTTCACGCTTGCAGCCCGGCGGCGCGGTAGTCATTGTGATGACCCGTTGGGGCACGAAGGATTTGACGGCGCGATTGATCAAGGCGCAGACCACTCATAATGCGGACCAGTGGGAAGTGATAGAATTTCCGGCGGTGTTTGATCAGGACACTGAGGAGGAAAGGCCGTTATGGCCGTCCTTTTGGAAACTGGAAGAGCTGCAGTCTGTCCGTGCGTCGTTATCCGTTCAGAAATGGAACGCGATGTACCAGCAGCGGCCTGCTGCGGACGAGGGCGCGATACTCAAGCGGGAATGGTGGTGTCGCTGGGAGCATGATTACATGCCGCATCTGGAGTACATCATCCAGTCGTATGACACGGCGTACTCGAAAAAGGAGACGGCTGATTATTCGGTTATTACGACGTGGGGCGTGTTTTATCCTAACGAGGATGCAGGGCCTAATATTTTGCTGGTTGATGTGAGGAAGGGGCGCTATGATTTTCCTGAACTGAAGCGGGTGGCGAAGGAGCAGCATGATTACTGGCAGCCGGATAATGTGTTGATCGAGGCCAAAGCGACAGGGATCACGCTTCAGCAGGAGCTTCGGCGCATCGGAATTCCTGTCACCATGTATTCGCCCGGCGGTCGGCGTGCAGGTCAGGACAAGGTATCGCGGGCCAACTCGGTAGCCCCGATTCTGGAGTCTGGTATGGTCTGGGTGCCGGAGACGGACTGGGCGGAGGAGCTGGTGGAGGAATGCGCGGCGTTTCCGCACGGGGATAATGATGACATGGTGGACAGCACGACGCAGGCTTTGATGAGATTTCGTGCAGGGAACTTTATTTCGTTGTATAGTGATGAAAAGGAAGAGCCTCGCACCGAGGGGCTTGTACCAGAATATTATTGAGTTAAAATAAGCAACATATAATCTAATCCAAGGGGACGCCCTTATGCGTGGTTTTTCTGCGCGAGAAATGCTCTCGCAGCTTCCTTTGCGAATGGCAAACGGCGGGGATGTATCCTCGTCGCTTTTGCGTCTGGCAAACGGCGGGGACGTCACTGATACATTACCTCCGGGCGAGCACTCGGTTTCGTACCACCGTGCGTTTGAGCAGAACGGTCAAGCTGGAGTTCAGGACTATTACCAAGGGCTAAGGGACGCCGCCGAGATTTACTTGGCAGATGCTGATTCGGCGGCGGGCGCGGAAGCCTACAACCTCATGATTGAATTAGGGATCAGCACCACTGACCTGATTAATGCCGGTGTAGGGGAAGCAGTCCTCGACAGGGTGTTTACCCTCACTGAAAACCCGACGATTGACACTTTTCCTCTTACCAACGCAGAATCCGCTTTTCTCAGGGACCCCGTATTATTGGGGGAGGCAGCGCGGCTTTCTGCTACAGGGGTGGACGGGGTTGCGTTTTTACAGCAACAGGCAAGGGATTATGTGGCTGGGATACTGGAAGGCGGCATTACGGAGGCAGAGCGGATCGAAATGCAGGGGATCGCCACGCAGCGTGGCCACACTGCACAGGACTTTGAAGAAGTCGGCGTGGATATAGGCATATTGTTTGAGGGAACTTATTGTCCTCCGGGCAGTGAACTGGAAGGACTTCCGATACCGACCGATGGAAACTGTAATCCTACGTCTGTTCCACAAATATGCCCTCCGGGGACCCAACTGGATGGGCAGCCGATGCCTCCAAGCGGGGACTGTAATCCTGAGAAGTTTCCTACTACTCAGGTATGTCCGGCAGGCAGTGAACTGGCAGGGCAGACTATAGCGATTGAGGCAAGCTGCGATCCCTCCACCGTAACACCGGGGCCCACGGTTTACGGCACAACCAAGGTCTGTCCGGCAGGCACTGCACGGGCGGGTCAGACGATACCGATTGCCGATGACTGCGATGCCTCCCTCCCCACCACTAAGGTATGCCCTCCGGGCACTAAACTGGCAAACCAGACAATAGGGATTGCCGATGACTGTGAGGGCCCCGGCATTTACCCGGAAGGAGAGCCTGCACTGGATACGACATTCAGGGAAAGTGCGCCTCGTACAGCAACAGCCATGCCGGGCCAGTTTGATTACACGCCTGCGGCCAAGCTTCTGCCTGCGACTGGTTCCGGCCTGAGCTGGATGCCGCCCAGTGTTACAAGTCGTCCGCGTTCCCTGTTAAGCCCCACAGCTATCCAGCAGTACGGAGGCATGACTCCAGCTTCCTCGCGCTTTGCCCAGAACAGAAGGGGCATGGATAGAGCAATTATGCAGGCTTTTCACACCGCTGATGTTTATGATCCGAATGCCATAAGGGATTTCCGGCAACGGGCCAGAGCAGGGCTTTTTTCAACCGATGATGGAGCCTTTAGCCCAGCCCAGTTTCAATCGGCATTTGATACCTATCTATCTCTCAGGCCCGCCACCAAAGTGTGCCCTGCGGGTACTGCACGGGAGGGCCAGACGATACCGATTGCCGATAACTGCGATGTCGCCGCTGGCACAGGAGGCCAGAGGCCTGATAGCTGGTGGGGCGAGGATTCTAAAACGCCTTGGGGGCCGTTTGGTGACTCCGAGCCGGGGGCGCGTGAAGGTGAAGGCGACTTCATCAGCCCCACGGATGGGGCCGGTACGGGATACTTCGGGCCGATTACGCCGGTTGATTTGAGATATGGGGTTCCCGGCCAGTTTTTCGCCAAGGGAGGCCCTGTAGGCATGTCGGCTAGGAACATGCTGGCGCAGTTCGCCAATGGCGGTTCTGTCTCTACGGTTACGGACCAAGAGCCACGGTCCACGGAACAACAAACCGAAAGCCAAGCTATGTTTGATAGACTTTTGACGGCGTATACTCGAACACCGTTCACGCCAGAAGGGCAACGAAGCATGTTTGGTAACGTGGTGGCGGGCGTGCCGGGAGCGCTTGGAAGCGTTTACAAATACGGCAAGGATGTAGTCACAGCGGATCATCCTTTATTGAAACTGGGGGTTGATCTTGCAATGTTACGACAGGGAGCAGCTGGATCAGCCAAAGAAGACCCACTAGGTTTTGCCTTAGATGTAGCCCCTGTAACAGGTCAGTGGCGGGCAAGAACGACCGCAGAGGAATACTCAAACCTTGCCAATGAAGCCCGTGAAAGGGGGGAGTTTAGCGAGGCGAACAGGCTAGAAAAACTTGTTGTTCTTGCGGCTTTCGGGATGCTACCCGGCGCAAGGTCATGGAAGGCTGGACTGCCAACTAAACCACCAACTAAACCCCCTACAAACGTCACCACCCGTGCTGTGGATGACCTGCCCGCTAGTGACTCTCGTCAACTGTTAGAAGAGCTTACGGGTGAAGGTCCAGCACAGGCACTAGAAGTCAGCACACCTAGAATAGTGCCAGAGGTTGAAATGTCCACTCCATCCAGCAGAATGCTGGACGACGTGGTTATAGCAGGCAGGGGCTTGGCCGCAGACACCTTGCGCCTACCAGCTGACATGTCGCCCGAGGAAGCGACAACCCGCAGAAATGCAGCCAGAAAAGCAGCATGGGGGGGGCGCGATATGCCAGAAACAGGGCGACCTGTGCACGCAGCTGACATGTCGCCTGAAGAATTTAGGAATATTACCCATAATATGTATGGTCACCAAGGGGACTTAAAAACCCCCCAAGAAATGGTTGCCCGTGCAAACCGAATAGGCCCTGAGTTTCAAGATGCTATAAGAAACATTACTGATCAACTGGGGCTAGTGAAATCCGAGACGTATGGTACTAAGGAACTGGATAGTTTACTAGATAAAATAGATCGAGGTTATAAACTTGACAGGGTTACAGACCCAATTAGAACAAGGATTTTGATCAATACAGCAGAAGAAGCAGACCAAGCGGCTCGAATGATTAGCGATATAATGCCAGTGCAGGACAGGGGATGGCAAAGAATAGGAGAAAGCGGGTATTTTGACAGAAAATTAAATGTTTTATACACCTCTCCTAGTGGTGAAAAACTAATTGGGGAAATACAGATAACCCTTCCTAGAATGAATGAGGCAGTTACGCCACCCAAGGGCAGGGGACATCGATTATACGAAGTAGAAAGAGAACTGATAAGAATATATGGAAGCGAAGACGCAATTCCCGATACTCACATACGTCGCTTTAACTGGGTGCGCCAAGAAATGAAGGACATGTATAGCGAGATAGAGGCTTCCACAGACCCCAACATTGTTGAATCGATTCTGCTCAAACCCGAGAAAGACTTAACTCCAATCATCCCAACCACCCGTGCCAGACCTCCTCCTGCAGAAAGTACCTCTGCTAGGGGGTCACTTTGACGGCCTTTCCAAAAAAGCACAGGGCTACTTAAAGCAGCTCCAAGTAGTTGATCCCACAGCTTCCATAAGACGGTCTTCAAGATGGGATGATTCTGCTCGCCGTAACATCCCCGGATGGGAAGCCACTATACACAATAAGACTCAATGGTTAGGAGACACATGGGAAGACGTAGATATTTGGTTTAACGAAGGAGGTTTTGGGGCAGCAGATGCTGACTTTAGAGTAGCCGAGACAAATAGAACGCTTGGTCTTCCCGAAGATGCCCAAACTGGGAGGTGGGTGGTTGAAGGTTACGATCCTCAAGGTTCGCCATTCACTATGGAAGAAGGCAGAGTAGCGGCAGAAAAAATAAAGAATAGGCACAGGCGTACAAACTACGATGAGCTGTTAAAGCAGGGGTATGATAAAGAGGCTGCAAGAGAGTTGATGGTGTCCCAAGCCCCTTCGGACGCAGCCCGTATGCTTGATGAAGTGGACTATGCAGCTAGAATGGCTGATGCTACAGAACGGGGATATAACAGAACTTTATACCACGGCACCCGCGCACCAGACGTGCATCAAATTGATTTTAATGAAGTCGACTTAGGACTTCATGTTGGAAGTCCAGAGCAGGCCACTAACCGGCTGAAAGACCTAGCTGATCCTACTGGACTTGGTAGGTCTGCCAATTATTCAGAGGGAGCAAACATATTGCCACTAAGGGTAAGAGCAAACAATCCGCTTGAATTAAAGGATGTGGGGAACTGGAGGGACTCACACCAAGTATTAGCTGCCCTAAAAGATAGCCCTGCTTTTGTAAAGAACGCTGATAAAATAGTAGACATGTTTGAAGAAGCAGACGAATTACTGATACAGCACGAAGAAATCTATAGCGGGCAGTTCAAGGGGTATAAGTGGTTTGAGTCTCCCGAGAACCGTCGGTTACTTGATGAAATACGCTCGACGATTCAAGATGAAGGGTATGATTCTGTTAAATATCTGAATGAAGTAGAAAATGTCTATGGCAACGAGGCCGCCCTTACCGCAACAGCACAAGAGTTAGTTAAAGGTAAAAGAAGCGCGCTTTCTGTAATTGAAAATCAAATAAGAAGCAGAATGCCGGAGGTGCCAGAACCTTCTGCTCCAGATTTAGATCAAATGTGGAGGTTTTTAAACGCCAAGATGGAGGATTATGCACTACCAGATGAATTACAGCAGATGTCAAAACTAAGAGACGAAATTAGTGCAATAAAAGATGCACCAGCCAGTCGAAATGATCCGTATTCTTACATTATTCTTGATTCCGCTGACGTAATTGGCGGTATAAGCCTTAATCCCCGCTTCCGTGACGGTGGTGCAGTAAAAAGAGCTAGGCTTTAGATAATGGTGGAAGTTTCCCTATATCACCAAATGTTCCCGTCCACTCAGGTAATGCTGGAAGGTCTTTCCCTATAACACCAAAGGTTGCTTCAAAAGTATTTTTATCAAGTTCGTCAGCAACTCTAAAAAGCTCAAGGATAGTTACGGGTTTAGTTTTAACCCATGTATTGTCGTCAACGTCTATGTAAAACCCAGAAGAATGGGTTTTACTTACCTTTCCAACAACGGCAGGAATATTTTCCCAATCAAAATAATGCGTGATGTCAAACATATTAAAGTCTCCTTTCTCTTACAGAGCCATTTTACTATAATTTGTCTTTTATAGCAAAACGCCTTATTTAGGACAAGACTATGCCTGTAGATAAAGTTGTAAACCTTGCCCCCAACGTCACTGTTATCGAAGAGACAGAGGAATTGCCGGAAATCGAAGTAGTTCTTGAAGGCGAGGAAATAGAAGAGGCAGCCCCGCCAAGACACGAGTCTGAATTCTATGTCAATCTTGCCGAAGACATGGAAGACACTGATCTTGCCCATATTTCAATAGATTTGTTGGCGTTTTATGAAGCCGATAAAAGCTCTCGGGGCGACTGGGAGCAGATGTACGCCACGGGCCTTGATCTGTTAGGCCTTAAAATTGAAGAACGAACCCGTCCTTTTCGTGGAGCAACGGGCGCAGTCCACCCAATGCTGACAGAAGCCATTGTCCAGTTCCAAGCGCAGGCATTCAAGGAGCTTATGCCTGCCGGCGGTCCGGTTCGGACCCAGACCATGGGCAAGGAAACGCTGGATAAGGTACAACAGGCGTCCCGTGTGCAGGATTTCATGAATTACCAGATAACTACGGTAATGAAGGAATACACGCCGGAGTTTGATCAGCTGCTTTTTTATACCGGGTATGGCGGTTCTACCTTCAAAAAGGTCTACTACGATCACTATTTAGGCCGGATGGTGAGCCGTCTGGTCCTTCCCGACGATTTATACATCCCCTATAACGGCTCAAGCGTCATGAGTGAGTGCCGACGCATCACTCACCGCATCACAATGGACTCAAATGAGTTTAAGAAACGTGTTTTTGCAGGGGAATACCGCGATATATCCCTTGATCCAGAGGGCTATGGGCCAGATTCCGACAAAATTGGCGCTGCAGTGGACCGTCTAGTTGGCATTGAAGCCACTGGCGAGCCTGAAGAGCTGTTTTTATTGGAATTTCAGGTCGATCTGGACGTTCCTGACTATGAAGACACGGACGAAAAGGGCAATCCGACTGGAATCAAGCTGCCCTATGTGGTCACTTTGGATGAGAACAGCGGCCAAGTGGTTAAAATATGCAGAAATTGGGAGGAAGACGATGAATTAAAGCGTCGGCTCGAATATTTTGTGCATTATGTGCTTGTAGAAGGGCCGGGAGCCTATGGTCTGGGCTTTGTACACCTGATTGGGGGCCTTTCCAAGACGGCGACGGCTGCTTTACGTCAACTTATTGACGCAGGCACGTTATCCAACCTTCCTGCAGGCTTTAAGGCGAAAGGGGCACGCATTGCAGCGGATGATAACCCGATTCAGCCGGGTGAATGGCGGGATATGGACGCCGGGGGCGCTGAATTAAGCAGTTCTTTGCTGCCATTGCCTTATAAAGAGCCAAGTCAGACGCTTTTTGCGCTTTTAGGCTTTACCGTAGAGGCAGGCCAGCGGCTTGCAAGCACTGCAGACATGCAGGTGGGAGACGGCAACCAACAAGCGGCTGTTGGCACTACAATTGCACTGCTTGAGCGCGGTTCGATGGTCATGTCGTCTATTCACAAGCGTCTGTATTACGCTCAAACGCAAGAATTTGAAATGTTGTTCAGGGGTTTTGGCGACTATCTGCCGGATGAATACCCTTATGACGTGCCGGGGGCGTGTCGTTGTGTCAAACGACACGATTTTGACAACATGGTCGCGGTATTGCCGGTGGCCGATCCAAATATCTTTTCGGCTGCCCAGCGCATTACTTTAGCGCAGACGCAGCTTGAGTTAGCGCAAAGTGCGCCCCAAATGCACAACATCTATGAAGCTTATTACCGGGTGTATCAGGCCATGAACGTGCGGGATATTGATGGCATCTTGAAAGTGCAGACAAACCAAAGGCCTATGGACCCTGCCAGCGAGAATATGGAGGTCATTGACGGCAAGCAGTTGAAGGCGTTTGCAGGACAACAGCATGACGCGCATATAGCGTCACATCTGATTATGGGCCTTTCTCCGTTGCTGCAGGCGAATCCAATGGCTGTTGCAGAGCTGCAAAAGCACGTTCTGGACCACATAAGGCTCAAAGCAGAGGAAGATGCGGAAGCTGAATTATTTAAGGAATACGGCAATGATCCTGATCGAATGGTGTCAGAGATGCAGCGTGAGGCTTTGGTTTCGTTGAAAATCTCTGAATATATGATGGAAATGAAGCAGTTACAGAGCGAATTGTCAGGGGTGGGCGAAGAAGGAGCGGAAGACCCCATTGTGGCATTGAAGGCACAGGACCTCCAGCAACGGGCTGCGAAAGATCAGGCAGACATTGCGCTTAAAGAACAGGGGCTGCAGAACGAGCAGATGCGAATACAGGAAAACGCACAGGCTAACGACGAGCGTATTCAGTCCCAAGAAAAAATTGCTGCAGAAAGGTCTGCGGTTGCCCGTGAGCGTATCTATGCGCCAAAAGAAGGAGGAGGGGGACCTAATGCCGCTTAAAAAAGGCAAAAGTAAAAGAACCGTCAATAAAAATGTAAAAGAATTGGTCAAAACCTACAAAAAAAGAGGTAAAATAGGTACAAGTAGACCTGCAAATGCAAAAGCAGCCAGAAAACAGGCGGTGGCAATTGCTTTGGATAAAGCAGGGAAGTCAAAGAGAAGATAAGACGCCTTCCAGACAGTGGCGTTAAAACTGTCTGCTTATACATGGAAAAACGCCATGCTTGATTTCGCTGAACGCGTTCTAAGAGAAACTAGAAAGCTAGAAACAGATTCACAACAGATTGTGCTGAACGGTTCCGTCAAAGATATGGAGCGGTATCGGTTTCTTATGGGCCGTCTGGACGGTATTCATCTTGTGGAAGACATAATTAGGGATGAACTGAAGAAATACACTGAAGATTAACCGGAGGAGAAATGGCAAGAGGTAAAAAGAACTGGATTCAGAAGGCGATCAAGAAGCCGGGCAGCTTGCGTAGAGCGGCGGGGGTTAAGAAGGGCCAGAAGATCAGCGGTAAGGAGCTGACGAAGCTATCCAAGTCTAAGAACCCTACTACCAGAAAACGAGCCAACCTTGCTAAGACCCTGAAGGGATTCAAGAAATGAGTTCTAAACTAACGGCGCTAGAGAAAAAATGGCAAGGCTCATCTCCTTCTTTGGAAGATGCCTATGGCGAAGGGGGCAAAATAAACGAGGAAGGTATTCCAGAAAGCGTGCTTGATCTTGTGCCGCAGCCAACCGGATGGCGGATTACATTGCTGCCTTATCGTGGTGCCACAACAACAAAAGGCGGTATTGTGCTTGCTAAGGAAACTCAGGAAAGGAACCAATTAGCTACTAATGTGGGTTGTGTATTAAAAATGGGTCCTTTGGCGTATGCCGATGCCTCTAAGTTTCCTCATGGCCCATGGTGCAAGGAGGGCGACTGGGTGATTTTTGGTCGTTACGCTGGGTCACGTATTCAGATAGATGGTGGAGAAATAAGGCTTTTAAACGATGATGAAATTTTAGGCACGGTAAGTGATCCTGAAAGCATCTTGCACATCACGTAGGAGAAAATTAATGGGCGAACCAATGAAAAACGAAGAACTCCAGATCGATGTGGGTGAAAACGAAGAAGAAACAACCGTTGAAATGAATGAAGACGGCACTGATGCCAAGGTTGCAGAGGAAGAAAAACCTGTAGTCGAGGAAGAAAGGTCAGCTCCTGATTCAGATGACCTAGACAACTATAGTGAAAAGGTTAAAAAAAGAATTGACAAGCTTACGGCGAGATTGCGTGAAACAGAGCGCCGTGAACAATCGGCTCTTGAATATGCGAAAAGCATTAAGTCCCGAAATGAAGAGCTGCAACAACAAAACCAACAAACTGCAAAAGAGCGAGTGGGGGAAACCAGCGGGCGTATTGAAACTCAGATTGTAGCGCTTAAAAACGTGATTAAGCGCGCCAGAGAAGAAGGGGACATTGACACAGAAACTGAAGCACAACAAAGGCTTACAACTACTGTGTGGGAGCAGCAGCAATTAAAACAGGAACTACAGACGCCTCAACAACAAACGGCAGCGCCTGTCCAGCCTCCCCCTGAAGCATTAAACGCTCCATCCGCATCAAGGCCTCCTGACCCTAAAGCGGAGGAGTGGGCCAAGAAAAATCCGTGGTTTGGTGAAGATATCGTTATGACAAATACGGTACGGGGCATTCATGTCGAATTAATTAAGAACGAAGGGTTTGACCCTTCGGCTGATGAGTATTATGATGAGATAGATCGCAGAATGAAAAATTTGTTTCCAAAGCAGTACAATGGCGACAACGCTGCAGATTCTGCGCCAGATAACAGGACCAACCGGCCCGTGCAAACGGTGGCGCCTGCAACCCGATCGTCGGGAATCAACAATTCAGCACGCCGTACTATAAAGTTGAAACCCAGCGAGGTTGCAATCGCTAAAAGGCTGGGGGTTCCACTTGAAGAATACGCTAAACATGTGAAGAGGTAAGCCATGAGTGACAGCGACAAAACTGTACCAAAACTTTCTCGCAGCGATCGTGAGGACGAAACTCGCGAAAAAACTGCGCGTCGCAAACACTGGGCACCTCCTTCTCGTTTAGAAGCGCCAGAAGCTCCTCCGGGCTATAAGCACCGTTGGATCAGGGCCGAAACGGCAGGACAGGAAGACCGTATAAACGTGACAAGCAAACTCCGCGAGGGGTACGAGCTAGTGCGTGCAGAGGAGTATCCTGAATTTGACAGTGTTATCTCAGACGGAAGCCATAATAAAGGCGTCATTTCGGTCGGAGATTTACTACTAGCCAGAATCCCTGAAGAGACAGCAAACGAGCGCAGAGAGTATTATTCAAGTCGGACCCATGATCAAATGCGGGCTGCGGACAACGATCTCATGAAGTCGAACGCACATTCGTCCATGAAAATCGATGCTCCTGAAAGGCAGTCCCGTGTAAGTCTCGGAGGACCGAGGTCGTCCGAATAACCTGTTATTGAAGAAGGACAAGCATCATGGCTAATGTCGATAAAGCTTTCGGGCTGCGTCCGCTTGGAAACCTGTCTGCGTCTGGTTCACAGAAGCAGTATGGGTATGAAATTGCGGATAATCAGGCCGGTGCCATCTATCAGGGAGATTTAGTGACCCTTAAAGATGGTTATATTCTTCAGTTCGATCCATCGTCGCATACTGCGGCGGTAGGCGTGTTCAATGGTTGTAATTATGCTGATCCAACCACCGGAAAGCCTACGTGGAAGAACTATTACCCCGGTTCGGTAAACATCACACAAGGCAAAATCACTGCCGACGTGATGGATGATCCTAACCAATTGTTTTTGATCCAAAATGACGGCACTTCTGTTGCCGCCAATTACGGTAAAAATGCTGACATCGTTGTCGGAACAGGAAGCACCACTACTGGTGTGTCTGCTAACGAGCTTTCTACCTCCACAATCGCTACCACCGCTGCGTTAAACCTGAAGATTGTAGGTTTATGGGATGTCCCGAATAATGCTATTGGGGAATTCGCCGTAGTAGTAGTTAAAATTAACGAACACCTGTACGGAAGTGCAGGGGTTGCTGGCCAATAGGAGTAATTAGACATGGCAATATCACGTTCGCAACTCGTGAAAGAGCTGGAACCCGGTCTAAATGCTCTTTTTGGACTGGAATATAAAACCTACAAAGAAGAGCATTCAGACATCTATACTACTGAATCTTCAGACCGAGCGTTTGAAGAGGAAGTGATGCTCTCTGGTTTCGGTGAGGCGCCGGTAAAATCTGAAGGTGCAGGGGTCGCTTATGACCAAGCACAAGAAGTGTATACCGCTCGCTACTCCCATGAAACTATCGCTTTGGCGTTTAGCCTGACTGAGGAGGCCATTGAGGATAATCTCTATGATCGCCTTTCTTCTCGCTATACCAAGGCTCTGGCCCGCTCAATGGCCACGACCAAGCAGATTAAAGCTGCTAACATCCTGAACAACGCATTTACCACCTCTCTTGGTGGAGACGGCGTCGCTCTTTGTTCTACAGCTCACCCGACTTTGGGCGGCGCTAATTTAGCAAACGAGCTTGCCACTTCTGCGGATTTGTCCGAGGCTTCTTTGGAGCAGGCATTAATTGACATTGCTGCCTTCACCGATGAGCGTGGGCTAAAGATTGCAGTTCAGGGAACCCGACTAATTATCCCTAAAGAACTTCAGTTCACGGCGGATCGTATACTGAAGTCAACTCTTCGAGTTGGTACTGCGGATAATGACATCAACGCGATAAAAAACATGGGTATGATCCCACAAGGCTATTCAGTTAATCACTATCTGACTGACGTCGATGCGTTTTTCATTATGACAGATGCCCCAGACGGCATGAAAATGTTTAACCGTGTGTCTATGAGCACAGGTTTTGAAGGAGACTTTGAAACCGGCAATGTGCGTTATAAGGCCCGTGAGCGTTATAGCTTTGGCTTTAGTGACCCTCGCGGCATTTTCGGTTCGCCGGGTACTCCGTAAAAAGTAGTTGAGTAAAAAGGGGGCACTTGTTGCCCCCTTTTTTATTGCTGTTATACTACCCACTCATCCTGACTGCGTTCCACTAGGAAGCGGCAGACTTTAGCCACGACAGGAGAACCATATGGCTACTCATCACAATACCCCCGTGTTGTATAACGGGTATGGCGCAGGCTATCGAGCTTTGCGTGAAATGCCCATTTCTATTAACCCTGATTTCTTTGAAATATCTGATGATTTTGTTGGGATTGCTTTGAATTCCACTAATGATTGGACGGTAGTTAAAGATTCAGGCGCTGCTGTGGCCCTTGTAGCAGATGCTGTTGGTGGTGAATTAGCCCTAACTTCTACTGCTACCACTGATAATGATGGTGCGTCTATTCAAGGGAACGAGGTTTTTGCAGTAGCAGCCAACAAAAACATCTATTTTGAAACACGCCTTAAATGCACTGATGCTGATCAGACGGATATTTGTGCAGGACTAACTGTGAACTTTGCTACTAATCCTGAAGCTATGCTGACGGCAGCGGATCGTATTGTTTTTCAGGTAGACGATGGTGACGCTTCCATTCTGTGTAAAACTGAAAAAGATGGTACGGAAACGTCTACTGATTCAGGGATTGATTTAGTCGATGCCACTTATATTCGCCTTGGTTTTTCAGTGAATAGCACGGGCTCGGTGAAGTTTTATATAGATGGCTCACTGGTGGCTACACACAGCACTAATATCAACGATGACGAAAACATGACTGTTGCTGCTATGAGCCTTTCCGGTAATGCAACAGGTACTCGTGTTACTACTCTGGATTATATTATTGCTGCTGAAACTAGATAATAGGGGGCTTTATGGCTACTGCTAAGAAAAAAGCAGTTAAGAAAAAAGCAGCCCCTAAAAGGGCAGCTCCTAAACAAACGACTCGTAAGAAAGCAGCTTCTTCTTTGCCTCCTGTAGGGAGTGCAGAGCGTAAGGCGATGGTTTTACGAGGTGAGATTAAGGAGGGCAGCTCGTGAGCGCTAGTAATATCAAGGCAGTCACCAAGACCACGGATGCTTCGGCAGTTGTAGGTCGCTGTCGTGTATACGCGATCTATTTCACTAATTCAGCGACAGGCTCTTCGTTTGCCCTTAAAGACGGCACAACCTCCGGCGGCACAGAGCTGGTAAGTATTACAACGCCCGCTGCAGCAGGTGGGCAACAACTTTTTATCCCTGATGCAGGGGTGCTCTTTGAGACAGGCATCTACATTGATGTAGCTGATGCCCATGTTTCAAGCGTGACTGTGTTTTTTGAGGGCGGTGATCCTCAGTGATGAAAAAATATAAGTGAGGTAATTGATATGGCAGGACGTGGAATGGGAGCAGCCACCAAAGGAGGTGGCGCGGTGTCTAAAGGACCCCGAAACAAAAAACTTTCGTCGCCAAGTAAAAAGGTACAAGTAATGATGAAGAAAGGCGGTGCAGTCAAGAAACGCAAGGGCGGCCCTGTTTGTGGCTACAAGGGCGGCCCTGTTTGTGGCTAAGAGCCGGGGAAGCTGATGGCGACTTCAGGAACAACTGTCTTCAACTTACACATCGACGATCTTGTCGAAGAATCTTTTGAGCGCTGTGGAATGCAAATGACGGCAGGCTACCAGCTGTCTTCTGCGCGTCGTTCCTTAAACCTGCTGTTTGCTGACTGGGCCAATAGAGGCCTGAACCTCTGGACAATTGAAGAGGCAACGTCTGCGCTAGTGGACGGTACTCGTACCATTACACTGGCAACTGATACTGTAAATGTGTTATCGGCGGTTGTCAGAGACACAATCAATGGTGAGCAGCAGGACATCAATATAGAAAGGATAGGCAGAGAAGAATACCTGAATCTTCCAAATAAGCTGACCAAAGCAAGGCCGACCCAGTATTATGTGGAGCGAAGTAATACGCCGACGGTATATTTGTACCCGACATCTGGTTCGAGTTACACCTTTGTGTACTATAGGATTAGACGTATTGAGGATGCAGGCGATTACACTAACACGTCGGATGTGAATTTCAGGTTCCTGCCGTGTCTGGTTTCAGGGCTGGCTTATATGCTATCTCTTAAATATGCAGCAGACAGGGTTGGTTTGCTAAAACAGATTTATGAGGAAGATTTTCAAAAGGCGGCGATGGAAGACAGGGACACTGCCAGTAGTTATTTTGTTCCGCAAGTGGAGTATTAGGTGGACACGGCGCTCGGTAAATTTTCGTATGGGCTGTGCGATATGTGTGGCCAAAGATATCGTTATCTGGAGTTAAGGAAAAATTGGAAGGGTTTCATGGTCTGCCCTGAAGACTATGAGCCTAAATCGCCTCAAATTGGGCAATTAAAATTTAAAGGGGATGCGATTGCGTTATTGAGTCCACGTCCTGACAGAACGGAGCCGGTAGTGGTTTTTGTGGGATTGCCGGGAGACTCTGCTTTTCAAAGTGAAGGGAGCGCATCTGATACGACAAATATGCAGCCTTTTCCTACCCAACGCCCTGTTGAAGGGGTGGGTAGCGTGGGCATAGTAACCATAGTGATAAGTTAATGAATTACAGCGAATTATTGACAAATATCAGAAACTACACCGAAGTGGACAGTAATGTCTTTTCGGACGCTGTGATTAATACGTTTATAACGATGGCAGAAAACCGGATTCTTAGGGACATTGATCTGGATGTATTTAAAAAAGAATCTTATGGCACAATGACAGATGGAAACAGATTTTTAGCTGCTCCAAGCGATATTTTGACGCACCGTTATATGTTTATCACCGTTAGCGCTGAAAAGGTCTATCTGGATTTTCGTGATACCTCCTTCATGAAGGAGTATTGGCCTGATCCGGCCACGAAAGGAGTTCCAAAATATTACTCAGTATGGGACCAAAACACCTTTTATGTGGCTCCTACCCCAGATAGCAATTACACCGTTCAGTTGGGCTATATTTACCGACCAACACAGCTTTCTTCAGGCAATACAACGACTTGGATAAGCACAAATGCGCCAGAAGCTCTTTTGTATGCGACCTTGATTCAGGCGTATAGTTATACCAAAGGGCCTCCTGAAATGCTGCAGTATTTTGAAACAAGCTATCAGCAGGCAATTCAAGGACTTGGAATTGAGCAGCAGGGCCGTCGTCGCCGTGATGAATATCGTGATGGCATGATTAGAATACCTATTAGATCGGAGTCGCCCGGACCATGATTGGTGCAAATGGTGCAATGCAGGTAGGAGAGATAACTTTAGCCACTGTGTCTGATCGAGGTTTTACGCCTGAAGAGCTTGCGGAACGAGCCCTTAGTAAAATCCTTTACGCAGGGAAAAATAGTCATCCCCTTATTCAGGAACAGGCAGAAGTTTTTAAGCATCAAATTCGGGGGGTGTTGGTGGAATCCATGAAACAAGCTATTCGATCTAATCACACTACCTTGGCAAATCGGTTCCGCGATGCGGGACATCCAGAACTTGTAAAATTATTGGAGATATGACATGCCCATAACTGTAACCACTGCAATGCCCACCAGTTTTAAAGTTGAACTGTTAAAAGGGTTACATGACCTTCAGAACGGTGCTGATGCGCTTAAAATAGCGTTATTAAAAGCTACTGCGTCGGGGTCAGGAACTTACGGTGCTGCAAGCACTAACTATTCTAATATCACTGGAAACAGTGACGAGACAAGTGGCGCTGGTTACAGCGCTGGTGGAAACGCTCTAACGAACGTAGACCCTGTTGCCGATGGCACTACAGCGGTTTGTGATTTTAGCGACACTACGTGGTCGAGCGCCTCTTTTACTTCATGCGGCGCAATGATCTACAACACCAGTAACTCTAATTCTGGATGTGCGGTGTTGAGTTTTGGTGGCGACCAGACTGTTAGCACAGGCGATTTCACTATTCAGTTCCCTGCCGCTGGGGCCTCTACTGCGATCATCCGGATCGCCTAAAGGCCTAAATAGTGGCAGATAAAATTGTATATCTCGGTGGTCCATGGGGTATAGCTGGTTGGGGTGATGGCGCGTGGGGGGACAATGGAAATGTCTCTGTAGTCGGCACGGGTGCAATCGGAACAGTAACTTTTGCCACTGATGAAAACATTGTTCCGATAGGAGTGGCAGGAACAGGCGCAGTAGGAACGGTAGTTCTATCCTATAGCGGGTCTGTAATTCCGACAGGCGTAGCAGGGACAGGTGCAGCAGGGACGGCAGTTCTATCCTATGACTGGACGGTATATCTCGGTGGTCCATGGGGTATAGCTGGTTGGGGTGACGGTACTTGGGGAGCGAGCCAGAATACCTCTGTAGCAGGCACTGGTGCAATCGGAACAGTAACTTTTGCTGCTGATGAAAATATTGTTCCGACAGGCGTAGTAGGCACTGGTGCAATTGGGACAGTCGGCTTTATTCTGGATGAAAATATTGTTCCGATAGGAGTGGCAGGAACAGGCGCAGTAGGAAGTGTAGTTGTATCGTTTGCGGAAGTTGTTATTCCGACAGGTGTAGCAGGTACAGGCGCAGTGGGAAGCATTACCGCAGTGTCCACGGTAACTCCTTCCGGTGTAGTAGGCACAGGCGCAGTAGGAACGGCAGTTCTATCCTATAGCGGGTCTATAGTTCCAACAGGGGCAGCAGGAACAGGCGCAGTAGGAACAGTAGGTACTGCTACCGGAGAAAACATTGTTCCAACAGGCGTAGTAGGCACAGGTGCAGTAGGAACGGTAGTTCTATCCTATAGCGGGTCTGTAATTCCAACAGGCGTAGTAGGCACAGGCGCAGTAGGAACGGCAGTTCTATCCTATAGCGGGTCTGTAATTCCAACAGGGGTAGCAGGAACAGGTGCAATTGGGACAGTAACCCGAGGGGGCTGGACTATAATAGACGATTCGCAAACACCGAATTGGACGGAAATAGACGACTCACAAACACCGAATTGGACGGAAGTGGACAAAGCGGCGTAGGAGAAATAAATGGCAACTTATGTAAATAATCTAAGATTAAAAGAAATTGCAACTGGCGCGGAGAGCGGCACTTGGGGCACCTCGACCAACACCAATTTGGAATTGATCGCAGATGGTCTGGGTTACGGCACTGAACAAGTGGCGGCGGATTCCAATGAAACCTTTACTATGGCAGATGGAGTGGCAGATGGTATGCGGGGGATGTATCTTAAATTCACCTCTGCCGGTTCATTAACTGCGACTCGTACCCTGACACTTGCTCCCAACACGGTTTCCAAGGTGTGGATTATCGAAAATGCCACTACCGGAAGCCAGATCATCACGATCAAGCAGGGTTCAGGGGCCACGGTTAATGTAGCAAGTGGCGCTCGTGCTTTGGTGTACACGGATGGAGCAGGGGCTGGAGCCGCTGTATTTACAGCCAATCCCGAAATTAACCTTACTTCAGATGTTACAGGAACCCTCCCTGTTGGTAATGGTGGTACAGGAATTACCAGTTTGGGTACAGGTGTTGCCACATGGTGGGGAACACCATCCTCGGCTAATCTCGCCAGTGCTGTTACGGACGAAACCGGATCAGGCTCATTAGTCTTTGCTACCAGCCCTACATTTGTAACCCCAGCTTTAGGCACACCAGCAAGCGGCACAGCTACTAATCTGACAGGACTTCCAATTTCCACGGGAGTATCAGGGCTTGCAACTAACGTCGCTACGTTTCTAGGGACATCTTCTTCTGCCAACCTTGCTTCAGCGGTAACGGACGAAACTGGTTCAGGTTCGTTAGTCTTTGGCACAAGTCCGACTTTGGTTACTCCGGCTCTTGGTACACCTTCGGCTGCTGTTTTGACCAGTGCGACAGGGCTACCATTAACCACGGGAGTTACGGGAACTCTTCCCATTGCTAATGGTGGGACAAATTCCACTTCCACTACCTATTGTGATCTAACAGCCAATGTTTCAGGAACCCTCCCTGTTGGCAATGGTGGTACTGGAATAACAAGTCTGGGTACGGGTATTGCTACATGGTGGGGAACACCTTCCTCGGCTAACCTTGCCAGTGCGGTAACGGATGAAACCGGATCGGGTGCATTAGCTTTTGCTACAGGCCCGACCTTTACTGGCCTTACTTTGGCTGGCGCGGTGACTGGCGCAGACAATACGGTGGAAGCAGTTAATCTCAAGGACTACGGTGAGGTTACTAATGCTATAGGCGCTACAGGGGGCGGAACACAGGATATTGACCTGAACGATGGTAACTCTGTGTCAGCTACGGTTGATACTTCAGAAAATACGTTTACTTTTTCCGACCCAACAGCATCTGACGAATTATGCGGTTTCACTCTGACTCTCACCAATGGCGGAAGCCAGACCGTGAACTGGCCAGCGTCCGTTGATTGGGCAGGAGGATCGGCTCCTGATTTGACATCCTCTGGTGTGGACGTTCTTGTGTTCTACACTATAGATGGCGGCACGATTTGGAATGGATTTTTAGCTGGGGCGGATATGTCCTAATGACTAATATCAGGAGAGCATTACAAGCAGCGGCGGCTGGTGGGGAAACAACTGATCTATGGACTTGTGGGAGAAACGACGACGGCCAACTGGGCCTTGGAAACACCACTTACTACTCTTCTCCTGTTCAAGTAGGGGCGCTTACTACGTGGTCTAACATAGCGGCAGGTAATAAGCACAGCCTAGCCACGACCACCGACGGCACTCTCTGGGCTTGGGGGTTTAACGATCGCGGTCAACTGGGCCAAGGCAACACCACTAACTACTCCTCTCCGGTACAAATAGGCGCACTTACTACTTGGTCTAACGTCGCAGGGGGAGCTGAACACTCTCTAGCCATTAAAACAGATGGCACTCTCTGGGCTTGGGGGTATAACAGCAACGGTGAACTAGGTATAAACAATCTCACTATCCAATCATCTCCTGTACAAGTAGGCGGACTCACTACTTGGAGTAAGATTACGGGTGGGTCTGCTT
>Ga0080013_1001934_pt1 | contig 25794 bp, 27 predicted proteins | sample ETNvirenome_6_85_FD_69236 | JGI IMG/M metagenome (GOLD analysis project Ga0080013, IMG submission 69236) | Marine viral communities from the Pacific Ocean - ETNP_6_85 (SPADES assembly) (version 2) | ecosystem: Environmental > Aquatic > Marine > Oceanic | place: Pacific Ocean | collected 2013-06-19
GCCGGCCTCGTCGGCAACAAGAAAGTTAGAGTAGAGAGAGTTTTCTACAAGACGCCCCAATCAATGTGGAGATTCTATGGCTATTACGGCGGCCTAAATGTCGTCGGTAACCTAAACTACTACGGACAGTTCTCCGATGATACAACATTCGAGATCATCCCATCATGGCACAATAAACTCCAAGCCATGGCATACGAAGATCACTTATGGACGAGACTATCTCACTACTCATACGAGATCCACAATAACAAACTTCGTTTATTTCCAATACCAGACGGCTTCGTAAAGAGTATGTGGGTTCAGTTCTCTATAGACACTGACGGCTGGGAAGAAGACTCAGACAGAAAACATGGCGCTGACGGTATAAATAACATGAATACTTTGCCGTTTGACAACGTACCTTACCAGAATATCAATGCCATTGGTAAGCAATGGATTAGAAACTACGCTTTAGCGCTCTCTAAGGAGGTCTTAGGCCAAGTTAGAGGCAAGTTCGGGTCTATACCTATTCCGGGCGAATCTGTGACCTTAAACGCCTCTGACCTACTCTCACAGGCAAAAGAAGAACAGACAGCACTCAAAGAAGAGCTAAAGACAGTCTTAGACGAAATGACCTACAAGGCATTGGCAGTCAAGGATGCCGAAATGATGGAAGCAACAGGAAAGGTCCAAGGACAGATTCCTATGTTGATCTTCCAAGGATAGGGGGGCTCTAGATGAGCAATGAATGGAAACAGCCCACCTCCCCGCCACCACCTCTCTTCTTAGGAAAGAAAGAGAGAGATCTCGTAAAGCAGGTCAACGATGAACTGATTGAGAGAGTAATAGGACAAACTATTGCTTATTACCCAATCGACATTGAGAGAACAAACTTTCACGACCTCTATGGCGAGGCGCTAACTAAAACTTTTCTTCCACCTGTACGCGTTAACGCTCTAGTTGAGTTCGACGGGATTACGACAAAGTATAGTTCCAACATTGGCTTGGATAAAGAGTCGAGCATTACTATTCATTTCCACAAACGGCGACTGACTGAAGATCAAGATCTCTATGTCCGCGAAGGAGACTTTGTTCTCTATGGCGACATTCTCTATGAGATTGTAACTCTTTCAGAACCAAAACAACTATTCGGTCAAATCGATCACAAGCTAGAAATCTCGGCTAAGTGTATCAGAGCAAGAGAGGGACTATTCGATGGCTCCTAACTACGACTACACAGAAATAGAAAACGCAGACGAGAACATAGAAGAGATTGCTTTTATGCCTTCAACTCTGGAAACTATAGATCGGGCCCTGTTCGGATTTGCGGAGGGAGACTTAGATCTCCATGTTAATACAAACAAGGGCTGGAAAAAGGTTCCCATCATCTGGGTTTCTGCCGAAAGGTCTTTCCAGATCAAGGCAGACAAAGATCTCCGAGACTCAAAGGGTGTTTTAAAACTTCCCTTAATGACAGTTGAGAGAACCTCTGTTGAGAAGGATCCCGGCTTCAAGGGCACATTCCAAGCACACGTTCCAGATTCAGGTGAAGTGAGAAGAATAACAATCCCAGCAGGAAAGGTGATCCAGCAAGAAAAGACATCAAACTTCCGTAATGCTTGGTCTGCCCGTCAATACGGCACATCAGAAAACCCTTATGTCGGCCATGGACAACTAAACTTTCCATCTTCGAAAACAAACAACAGCAGGGTCGTATTCCAGACGAAATACCTTCCGGTACCTGTCTACGTAAAAGTAATGTACTCTTTGAAGATCAAAACAGAATACTTGCAACAAATGAACGACATCTTCCAGCCCTTCATCACGAAGACTGGACAGATGAATAACTTTTTTATCACCCACGAGGGCCATCGCTATGAAGGTTTCATCGAGGGCTCCTTCGGACAGAACAGCAATGTCGCTGAGATGGGAGAAGAAGAAAGAAGTTATGAAACAGAAATCCAACTCAAGATCCTCGGCTACCTAATGGGCGAGGGTGTGAATGATAAAAAACCAAAAGTTTCAATAGAAGAAAGTATCGTCGATGTAAAGATTCCAAGAGAAAAAGTTATTGTTGGCGACATAAACACCTTCCTCGGTAAAAATGATAAGGGGAAGGGATTTTACAGAGAGTAGGGTATTTGCCCTGCTTCTGTACTATTTACTAACTGAAAAGGCTCAAGTGGTTTTATTAAGGAGACAATAGTATGTCAGACGCCAGAAAATTTAGATTTGTATCACCCGGAATCTTCTTAAATGAAGTTGACCAATCTCAGATTCCCGCAGAATCAGAAGCAGTTGGTCCGGTAATCATCGGTCGCGCAGAGAAAGGCCCCGGAATGATCCCCGTGAAAATCAACACCTTCTCTGAGTTCGTCGAAACATTCGGCGCTCCTATCGATGGTAAGGGTGGCGTTGACGATGTTTGGCGCGAAACCAACAAGTCATCCCCAACTTACGGTGGCTACGCAGCACAGGCTTACCTGAAAGCTGGCGTTGGCCCCATCACCTATGTTCGCCTAATGGGAACACAGCATTCGGACGCGACGCCGGCCGGCCAAGCAGGCTGGAAAACAACAAACACTCCAGACGCGACTCTTGCTGATAATGGCGGAGCCTACGGCCTAGTTGTTTTTAACTCTGGCACATCCGGCGCCGTAACTGCTGCTTTGGCTGCGACTTTTTACATGAATAGCGGTGTCCCTGTGCTTTCAGGCACTTGTCCGGACGGCACTACAAAAGAAGGAACGGCAACTGTTGTCGCTTCCGACTCCTCCGGTAACTTTAAGCTTCGTATTTTGACCGGCGGCGACGCCGAAACCGCTAATATTAGCTTTAACTTAGCAGAAGGCAGCAGCAACTTCATCCGTAACGCTTTCAACACCAACCCACAGCTTACAAACACAGACATGGAAGACAGCAGTCTTGAGACACATTACTGGCTCGGCGAAACATTCGAAAGAGATGTTGCGTCGAAAGTAACTACGACAAGCACTCTTCAAGGCGCTATCTTTGCTATAGCATCAGGCAGCACCGAGGTTGGCCCCTTCGACAAGGAAATGGCTTACCGTGACGCACACTCTGGCTGGTTCTTCTCACAGAACTTGTCAACCGATTACGCCGCTTATGAATACGGCAACATGACTAAACTGTTCAAGTTCGTCGGCATTAACGGCCATGGCGAATGGCTTCAGAACAACGTGAAGATTTCGCTCTCCAACATCAAAGCATCTTCCAACGATAACAACCCATATGGAACCTTTGATGTCGTTATTCGTAAAGCCTCCGACTCGGATCTTAAGCCCGTCGTTCTTGAACGTTACTCAAGCTGTACACTTGATCCCAAATCTCTTGATTACCTTCCTATAAAGATTGGCGATACATACCAGACTTGGGACGACAGCGAAAACCGCTACAGAGAGTTCGGCGACTACCCTAACCGCTCAAGCTACATTCGTGTTGTTATGAGCGAGACTGTATCTCTCGGTGGAGCAGCACCAGCGCTCCTTCCATTCGGCGTATACGGCCCACCAAAATTCGCAGACGTCCAGTTCCATAGTGGCTCTACAGCGGCCGCGGTTCATCTCTCCGGCATATATCTGCGCAGCACTGGCTCTATTCCCAAAACCAACGTTTCTGCCGATTTCGCTTACTTCGGCACCGCTTCCGTCACTGCATCGTTATCTTTCCCATCTGTCGGCATCCGTTCGACAGCAACGGCAGATGCATCAAATGCAACCACCAACACTCACTTCGGCCTCCACACAGGCAAGTCAGCAACGGTTACCACTCCAGATCCCGGCTACGGCGATTACCTCCGTGCCTTGGGCGCAGACGTTATTTCTGATGCTTCTTGGGGCGATACCTACGGCCTAGGCGGCTACGGAGAGCTTACCGAGCAATGGATCTTTACTCTTGACGAGGTTTCCGGAACTGTTGGGGGAACATTCACCGGTTCAGCGCCAACCACAGCTATCGAAGAGATGACGTGGACTTCTGGCTCTTATGCGACTGGTCTTTCTTGGAATGCTGCCGCCTCACTTGGCACTGGCACCTCAACCCGCTACCAAAACATCCTTGAGTCAAAAATCAATCGCTTTACATCACCTATGTTCGGCGCCTTTGACGGCCTCGACATCGCTGAACGCGATCCTTTCCGGAATACTTACATTGGTGAATCAAGCGCGACAGAACTTACAAACTACGCACACTACACAATCAAGCGCGCTATCGATACTGTCGCAGATCCAGAAGTGATTTCTTGTAACATTATCTCTGTTCCCGGCCTCACTAATGAGGCACTTACTAAGCACCTTATCGATGTTTGTGAGACCCGCGCAGATGCTCTTGGCGTTATCGACGTAAAGGGTGGCTTCCAGCCACGTCACGAAATTGATGCTACAATCGCAACCAGACAAGGCGACATCAATGCTGTTCTCAGTAACATGAAGGCTCGTAACCTCAACAACAGTTACGGCTGTGCATACTACCCTTGGGTCACCATCCGTGATGATGTCAATGGTTCCTTCGTGAAAGCACCACCATCAGTTGTTGCTATGGGTGTTCTTGGAAACACTGAGAAAGCAGCAGAAGTTTGGTTCGCTCCCGCAGGGTTCAATAGAGGCGGCCTATCTCAAGGCGCAGGCGGTGTTCCCGTCCTTAGTGTCGAGACAAAGCTCACCTCTCGTAACCGTGATGACCTCTACGATGTCAACATTAACCCAATCGCAAGTTTCCCAGCAGAGGGCCTCGTTGTCTTCGGTCAGAAAACCTTGCAATCAACCCGTTCAGCGCTTGACCGCATCAACGTTCGTCGCCTCCTCATCTACACGAAGAAAGGTATCAGCGAGATTGCAGCATCAACGCTATTCCAGCCAAACGTCCAAGACACTTGGAACAGTTTCAAGAGCCGTGCAGATAACTTCCTCGCTGATGTTAAAGTCCGGTTCGGTGTTGATGACTTCCGCGTCGTCCTTGACGAAACAACCACCACACCTGATTTGGTCGACCGCAACATTATGTATGCCAAGATCTTTATCAAACCAACCCGTGCTATCGAGTTCATTGCAATTGACTTCGTTATCACAAAATCTGGGGCTTCGTTCGAAGACTAGAAAACTAATGGGGGGCTTTTTGCCCCTCGCTACTATTTATTAGAAAGCAAGGAGAAAACACACTATGGGAATACCGCCGAGCCAAAAGGGTTTCTGGACAGCAGCGCCAAGCAGAGATCCGAAAAGAGCATTTCGATTCAAAGTGGAGATTGGTGATTCCGGAATAATTTGGTATGCAAAGACGGCTCAACGACCAACTGTGTCTTTCGCAGACACTTCACACAACTTTATGAACCACACTTACTACTGGCCCGGAAAGGCAGAGTGGAACGAAATCTCCATCACCTTCATCGACCCAGTTGATCCTGACCTCGGCGGAAACCTTATCCAAGCAATCGCAGATTCTGGCTACACCATCCCAGCCGGCACTACAAATATGACTTCAATGTCTAAGAAGTCCGTTATGGAGTCTCTAGGCGGCGCCGGAAATGACATCCGCATACATGTGATTGACGAATCCGGCGAACAACTAGAAACTTGGTCACTCAAACACGCTTGGATTAAGAGCATCGACTTCAGCGATCTTGACTATGGTAGCGACGAGATGTCAGAGATTACCGTCGCATTCCGCTATGACTGGGCAACATTCGCAACCCAGAACGGAAAACCCATTTTCGGCGAACCAGTATAACAGGAGTATCAACCCATGACTACTAATGGGTTTTGGACAGCGGCACCAACAGTCGATCCTGCTAGGCAGTTTCGCTTTCGCATCACAATGAATGATGCTGCGGGTAATCCTACTTTTGCTTGGTGGGCAAAGACTTGTGACCGGCCAAAGATAAACATTCCCGTTCTCGCCAAAGATGAATATTATCTTGGATCGGCTCTCCCAGATACTAAGCCCGGAGAGATTGTGGATTTCCAGCCGATCACGATGACGCTCATTGATCCTATGCTGGATGGTGTAGCCCAATCGATTATAGCGCAACTAAGTTTTGCATCTGGCGAGTATTTTCCTAGAATTGATGGGACTAAATTAAAGGAGATATTTGGGGAAGTTACAATATCACAAATCGATGCCAAAGGTACCGAACTTGAGCGTTTTATTCTTAAGGGCGCTTTCCCCACTTCAATAGACTTTGGGTCTCTGGATTATGGCAGTTCGGAGTTCGTGGAGATTACGATGACTTGGGAATATACCGCATTTGAATATTTGGGCATTGGAGCTGGAGATACCTATAGTCGCATCAAGCCATTACCCAAGAGAGACGCACCAACATCAGAAGATGAAGCAAAAAAACTTGACGGAAGCTACACTTGATGTTATATTATAGAATAGACTTTTATTAGAGGTTAATATGAGAGACAACAGTAAGCGAGTTGGGGCAGCAGCACAACCCGCACCAGAACAAACCCAAACCTTGGACTTTTCAACGCCCACGGAACTGGTCGACCTTCCATCAAAAGGTCGCTTTTACCCAGAGGGCCACCCACTTCACGGCCAAGAAACTGTCGAAATAAAGTTTATGACAGCAAAGGACGAGGATATTTTGACTTCTCCATCTCTTCTTAAGAAGGGTATCGCGATTGATCGACTAATCCAGAATGTTATTCTGAATAAAGACATTAACGTATCCACACTTCTTTCTGGAGATAAGTCCGCTATCATGATCGCATCGCGCATCAACGGATTTGGCGCCGAGTATAAGACGAAAGTCGCCTGTCCTTCTTGTGAAGAACAATCAGAGGCCACTTTTGATCTAGATGCTTTGGAGATTTATGACGGAAACGATTACTCCGAATACGACGTGACAGACACGGGCAGAGGAACCTATATCATCAAAACGCCAAGAACAGGGTTTGATGTGGAGGTGAGACTCCTCACTTCAAAAGACGAAGCGGCTTTGGTTGCGAAAGCAAAGAAGGTTTCCGATGGATCCGCCGCCAACACAGGATATGCAGATCAACTTCGAATGATCACGGTATCAGTTAACGGCATCAATAGACAGGACATTTTGCGAGAATTCTCGGAGAAGCTCCCGGCAATTGACGGACGATACATTCGTTCAGCATATGCAAAACTAAATCCCGGCCCCAAAATGGAGCAAGAATTCCAGTGTCCAAAATGTGGATTTGAGAAGGAGGTCGACATCCCGATGACGGTAAACTTTTTTTGGACTAACCAATAGTTACATCGCTGATGTCTATGAGGAGTTGTTTATCCTCAAGTATCACGGCAACTGGTCTTTTATGGAGGCATACAGTCTTCCCATAACGATCCGTCGTTGGTTCCTCGAAAGATTGGTCAAACAGTTTGAGGACGAAAGAAAACAACAAGAAGAAGCAATGGAGAAGTCCAAGAGATCTCGTCGATAGCCACCAGCATCGTCGGGGGTTTTTGCTTTAGGAAACTATTTATGTCTAGGAGAACTTCTATTATGGCCAAAGAATTTATTATCACAGAGGGCGACATTGATAGTGTCGTCGATTCCTTGTTGGCAGAAGCCCCTGCTGTGGCATCCGCATTTGAGAGATGGCTCCAAAGCAAACTAGACAATATTAAGGCAAAAATAGAAGCAGGAGAGAACGTCCAGAAAGATGTGGTGAAGATCAAGAGAATAGTTGGCAGGGCATCAACACTTTCGGATGAACAAAAACAAGAAGCTATCAGTAAAATCGAACGCCTCGTCAATCCGCGCTTCAAAGAAAAAGAAGCGGATATCGAGGTTTATGACTGGGGAAGCACAAAAGGCAAAGGAGGCGTTTCAGTTGTTGATGGATTCAAATATAAAGGATCCAGTAAAAACACAACGTCCAAAAAGTTTATCGAAATGTATATCAACAACAAAATAGCAACTGCCTTGTTGAAGAACAAAAACAAGGGAGATAACTTGGATTTGACCGAAGGGGAGTACAATAAATCAGATTTCTTTGACAAGTTTATTCTACCAAAAGACGCTAGCGAATGGGAAAATCTTGTTTACACAGCAAAAATGTTTGACGAGATAGATGTCGCAGAAAAAGCCGAAAAAACAAAAGAAGATGGAGGGCTGACTCCTGAACAGAAGAGAGAGTTAGAAGAAAAAGAACGCGAAGCGAAAGCAAAGTTTGATAATCTGGCGAGCACCTTGGCTCGAAAAAAAGAAGCATTGGATCAAAATCCAGACTTAGCCGGAAAGTTCAACTCAGTAAGGGAAGATTATTCCACAGAAATGAAAACTCTCTTTATGAAAAGATACGCAGAAGAAATCGCAACACCACCAACGCCTATCCCAGAATCCCTACAAGAGGGCTATCTTCATAATATCACCATTGACTTTTCCGAGATAAGAAGAAAACAAAAGCATCTTGATGAAAGTTTCCTTGTAATGTTCGGCTCTTGGGTCCAGTGGTTGCTTGGAAAGATGTTTGATGGTGGTTCTATTCCCGGAACTATTAAAGGCTCAAAGAGCGAAGTTGAATCATTCGCCAGAGCAATGGGAAGCGAAAAGAGATATATCGAGACAGCAAAGAGATATGGCCTCGATCATCCAACGACATACAAAAATAAAGCAAAACTCTCATCCGCTACAAAAAGCTTTGAGAAAGCAACCGGCATCAAGTGGCCGTTCGAATAAGGGGCGTGAACTAGATGAGTGGAGAAGAAGACTTACTAAGAAGACTAAACGCTCTAGCAGAAGAGCGCAATACCTCTGAAGAAGATTTGCTAGAGAAGAAAAAGCGATCTCTAGATGAAGACAAAGAAACGCTTGCTGTTATGCGCGAAATGGCCAAAGAGGGCCTTATCTCAAACGGGATGCAGGCAAAAGATCTCGAAAACAGAAAAGAAGCCCTGAGAATAGAAACCGACCGACTCCGCCTAGATGGAGAATTGACCCTAGCGGAACAAAAAAGGCTTCTAATCGCCACGCAAAGAATAGATGCAGAGGAAAGAGGCGCAGCCGCCGCTGACAGCGCTGCCAAAAAATTCCTTGGCCTAACCGCCGATGGCGGCAAGATGTTCGACAACTGGGCCGACAAGGCAGACGGTTTCGGCAAGAAAATGAAGGAACTGCTCACTGTCAAGAACCTAGCAGCCGCCGGCATTACAAAGGTCGTAGAAGCCACAGTCGCATTAGCCTTAGAACAAGATGCTGCCGCCGTAGCATTCAACAAGGCGACAGGCCAAGCCGGCGAATACAATGCACAGATACAGGGCTTAGAGCGCTCGATGGTGAATGCTGGCGTATCATCAGCAGAAGCAGGGCAAACATTTGCAGATTTGTTCAACACAGTTACAGACTTCAGCAATATGAGTAAAGCCACACAGATGGATCTTGCCAAGAACGTCGCGCTCCTAAATGAACTTGGAGTGTCTTCTTCGGAATCAGCACAAAGCATTCAGTTTTTAACTAAAGTGATGGGAAACTCAACAACACAAGCAGCTAGCCAGACCCGAGAAATATTTGCTTTCGCACAAGAACTAGGCGTCTCGGCAGCAGGAATGTCAGCCGACTTTATCAAAATGCAGCCACAGATCGCTGCCCTTGGCGATACTGGCGTCCAAGCATTCAAGGATCTCCAAGCACAAGCGAAAGCAACAGGTATGTCGTTCGACTCTTTGCTTTCAATAACGGCTAAGTTCGATACATTTGCCGGTGCAGCAGATCAAGTCGGTAAGCTAAATGCTATTATGGGTGGCCCATTCTTGAATACCTTAGAAATGGTCGCCGAAACAGATCCCGCCGAGAGAATGAGAAAACTAAGTGAAGGCATCAATGCCTCCGGCCTATCATTCGATCAGATGAGTTATTACCAAAAGAAAGCAATGACCTCTGCTGCTGGATTAAACAGTGAAATGGAACTCGCTATGTTAATGAGTGGCAAGCTGGAAAGCGCAAGAGGGCCGGTGAAAACACAGGCCGACTTCGAGAAACTAGCAGACCAGACAAAAGAGTTCAACACTGTTATGGATGAGATGAAGCAGTTCGCTATGTCTTTGGCCATTTCGTTTGGTCCGGTTGTTAGTGTTATTAAAACTATGGTTGATGGCTTGACCTTTATGGCTCCCCTGATTAAGCTTATAATTCTTGGTTTAGCTGCTTGGGCAGTTAAAGCCTCATACGCTGCCATTGCGACCGCCTACGCTACTGCCGGCGTTTCTGTCCTTTCGGCAACAGCAGCACTAGCCACAATGGGAATTGTCGGCACCGGCCTCTTGAGTTACGGAGTTGGATCCGCCGTCGGTGGCCAAACTGCTGGCTTCGCAAAAGGCGGAGTAACTCCCGGTGGAATGGCTATGGTCGGCGAAAGAGGCCCAGAGATGGTTTCACTACCAAAAGGCTCTCAGGTCGCAGCCAATGGCTCCGCAGCATTCAACCGACAAACGGGGCAGTCAGCCGATACCGGAGGCTCTGCCGGTGGGTCAACATTGGCAAGTACGGCTCTCCATGTGACAGTCAAGATTGGAGAACAGGAGTTTGGAGAGTTAGTCAATGATGTCGAGGTGAAACCTTATGTTAACGGCAAAGCAAGCAAACTTTCGAAATCGATTATGCTAGGCACATTGGGACAAATAATGGCTGCGGGCACCTAATTACTAGGAGAGGGAAAGAATAGATGGCATCAGCAGTAGAATATGATAAAAGAGCTGATGCATCCTCATATGAGGATGCACTAACAGGAACAGCGCTAGAAATAGAACACGCAGCAACCAAAAAGAAGGTTCAGTTTCTCCAGATAAAGATGACTGGATTTTCCGACACTGTTACGCCTAGTTGGAGTGAAGAGTCTGTCTACGGTCGAATGGATCCAATCGCAACCTATCAAGGCACAACAAGAGCAATCGAGTTGAGTTTTGATCTTGGCCCTTTCTCAGAGTCAGATGACAGGAAGAAGCTAGCCCTACAAAAGATCAGCAGGCTTATGCAGTTCCAATACCCGACCTATTCAAGCGCAGACAGCGCCACGGCCATATCAAGGCCACCGCTTCTTAGGATTTCTTTTGCGAACTATATTAGAAGCGGCTTCGATAAATCTCTTCTCTGCTATATGACAGGAATGTCTTTTAATCCCGTTGATGGAATGAGCGCGACAACCACACCAAAAGTCATCATCGATAGTAGAGGTGGAAACGCAACTATTTTACCTCAACGCATAGCCGTCACGCTTTCCCTCAAAGTTCTTCACGAAAAAGCACCCGGATGGAACGACAGCGATTCAGAATGGGCAGGCGACACCCATCATGGCCCTTACCAGACTCTGGCAGGCATCTCAGACGATCAACTGATGGCTGTCATCGACGGCATCCCCACAGGAGAAACAGTAGGGCAAGTGGCCGAAATACTGAAGGGGGATAGTGAGTAATGAGTAGATACGATACAGCAAAAAAAGGCATAAACGACAACGAGTTCTATGAAGAGTTCCGAGAAGACAGGAATGTCAAAAGAATAGAGCAATACAGAACACCTGTTTATCCAATATTGACAGCAAACGTTCGCCGTCGCTTTACTTCTCTTCGCCACGTTTGGACGACTGGAGACTCCTATTGGAAGCTCGCGTCAAAGTATTATGGAGATCCTAAGCTTTGGTGGGTTCTGGCTTGGTATAACGAGAAGCCAACAGAAAGCCACATTGAAGTCGGAGGCATTGTCCTTATCCCGACACCAGTGGAAGAGGTTATTTCTTACTTCCACTTTGGGGTGTAGGCTATGACAACTGCGTCAATACAAGCGCAAGCACAGAAGATAACTCCAACGTACACCACCGGTAGGAAAGGTGATGATCTTAAGATTCTTCAAGAGCTCGAACAAATCGGAAACAATCCGGATTCAGAAACAGCAAGAGAAGACGCGTGGCCGAAGATAGATGCTCTTAGAGATAGTTACGGCACCGAAGTTGTAGACCCGATTATCGCGGATATTTATGCTACTAATGTATATGGTGTTGATAGTATAATGTCTAAATACGCGTCCAATAAAATGCCGGGGGCCGCCCAGGCCGCAGTAACGGAGGGCAGGGGGAAAAGTGAAAATATTATTGCAGACGTCCTCCTGCACAGAAGAGATATACTGGGAGATAATGATTCGGTTGTAAAGGATACTTCAGATAAGGATCAAACAAAAGACCTTTCAGGCGAGTCTTTTATCAATATCACTTCGCAAACACATCAATGTATTTTACAGCACTATATAGATGATGTCGCAGATTACCATAGGAGTGAGATGAGCCAACACGAAAGCCTCACTTTTTCCACGCAGGGCCCGGCCATCCTTAGAGGGAGCTTCGCTCCAACCGGCGACGAAGAATACCATCAAACCACCGTCGGCCCAAGAATAATCCTAATCGACGACAGTGATCCAAATTCGTCAGTGGCACCAATCAACGCACTAACCTCTCTTGGTAAAACATCTGGACTTTCCAAGCTCCTTCCTGCCGATCTTGCCAAGGCCATGCCCAAGCTTCGTCTCTATAAGATCTACCGTAAAAACGGAAAAGAGACTGGAAAAGTAGAGTTTAAGTTCCCTACGGCCACAGACAGCGGATTTCTAACTGATGTCGCTACCGAAGACGCCGACGGCAATGTTGTGCCAGCCACCGGCAACGATTTTGTTTTGTCACCCGGCTATGCAAAAGGACGCGCAGCAGGCATTAAGTCCTTTGATTGGTCATTCATCGGAGGAGACCCCTTTACAGCAACAAGAGATTTAACAGCAAAACTTACTATTTTCTTCCAAGACTTTAGAGATTTGACGCTGGTGCGCCAAGGAGCAAATCTCTTAGATGAAAAAAAAAGACAGGCACCATACAAGTATTTAGATCTAATAGTTCAGCCAGATTGCCGAGGAGAAGCGTTTACAGCAAACAGCACCACAAGCCCAGTCCCAAACACGACAAACAAGCCACAAGTTTTCAACCCAGATTGCTATGAGGTGGCAGTAGAGGTGGGGTACGCAGAGTACCCTGATCTGCCCGACGCCCTGAAAAACAGAAACGACACTCTTTACTTAACTATGGTAGAACATTCCTTTGACATCGGTCAAGACGGAACATTCAGTTTATCGATAGACTACCGTGCCCGTCTTGCTTCACTCTTGGGCGATAAAGGGATGAACGTTTTATCACCCGGCGGCGGACACATGATTAAGGACGATCCGAGCAGCACAGGGTTGGTGTTTGACATCCGTGAAGTTGTACGGCAAATAGAAGAAGAGGAGAGCAAGAAAAACCCGAACAAGCTAGAACTTGACGCCTTAAAGGCCACAGAAAAGCATCTCCTTTATGTCCGCAACAATGGACTTTATCGTGGCATAACTGAGACGTTATTGTTCAATGGCTTAGTTTATGATTTGGATATGCCTGATGGAACATTTACAAAGTTCTCACAATTCAACAAATACAGCAGAGAAGGCGGCAAGAATAAGTTAGTCGGCATTGACGACATTCCTGATCTTAGGCCCGGCGCCATCAGTCGCGCCGGCAGTTTCGAAGCTTCCAGCGCCGAGCTTGAAAGAACAACCCAAAGCCTCGAAGAGGAAGACAAGGCCCCCAGCACAGTGCGCCGAGACGTCAAGAACACCAAGACGGGCCGTACGCAACTCGGAAAAATAGTTACTATCGATAATATGGTCTACAGGAACAGGCTTAGGGATTCTCTCCACTTCACGACTGTCGGAAATCTAATAGCAGTAGCCCTCGAACACATAATCGGAAACGCCGCATTCTCAATAGACACCCTAGGAGACATCGAGGTTATTAAAAATATCCACAAGGCCAATCTGAAAGATTATGACGAAAGCATGGAAACTGAGAAAACCAAGAAAGAAAAAGCCGAGAAGGCCGCAGCTCCTGTCACCGCCGGCACCACGGTCGACACTGGTTCCACAAAGGGCTATAATTACGGTGAAGGTGCTGCCCCATACGACACCGATCCTAACAAAGTGACAATAAATGAGACCCAAAGAAATCTACTGGAAAGATTCCGAATAATCCTTGGATCTATTTCTTACAAAGATGCCAGAACAGGAAATATGAAAGCAATCAACATAGCACATATGCCCGTCTCTATGCAGATGTTTCGCCAGTTTATGATAGATAGAGTGATCGGCAACCAAAGGGCCTTCTACTCGTTTCAAGATTTTGTCCGCGACATTCTAACTGACATCGTTTTTGACAGCTTACAGAGAATCTGTTTTGGTGGAGTAACACAGGATACAAAGCTAAGAACAGGCATTTCTCTATTCAATGGCCAAGGCGCTGGCAAGAAAGGCGCGGATGAGCCGATAACTTCCTTAGATAAGGATGAACTTTATGGATATAGGCGCCCAAAAGCGGAAGCTAAGGCATATTATAAATCCCTAACACCAACCGCCGCAAAATCATCCAATCCTATTTTTAAAAACATAGCATCACAGTCAGCATTGGATTTCAACTATTTAATGTTTACAGCATTCTCTGTGGCCGCCATGAATAAAAACCTGCACGGAGATGAGGCAGAAGATAATGACAGCGGCATCGCACATTTCCGCTATGGAAGCAAAGCAGGGATGATGAAGTCAATAAGCTTTACAAAAACACCACTAGAGTACGCAGCAGAGGAGCGCTATGTCCGAGAAGGATCAGACAATCTTTTAAATCAACTCGCCGGCCGATATGAAATGCAAATGAGTCTAGTTGGCAACAATATGTTTATTCCGGGTCAGTATGTTTATTTCGATCCAGTCGCGCTTGGCGTTGGCAAGTCAATGACTAACGACGGCTCCAGCCGATCTCTAGCTAATCTAATGGGATTAGGGGGCTATCACATCATAACTGAAGTAGGTAGTTCCATCTCGCCCGGAAAGTTTGAAACCACAATAAAAGCCCTATGGGAAACAGGCGGCTCAATGCCACCAGCCGCGGAGAAAAAATAATAAATGGCCTTTGACGCAAACAATAAAACTTCTTCATCTGCTCGTCTCACCATTGAGCGAGCAAGATACAATGCCCGAATCATACAAGAGTCTGGCGAGGTAGCCGTCCCGACTTGGGAAACCAAAAGAATAAAAGAATTCTTATCAGATGAAAAGATGTTCTATGGAAGAATAGATGAGCAGAACAATTCTGTGTTTCCGAACCAGCAGATGCTTAAATCAGTTGGTACGGCCGCAGGACAAGTGTTTGTCCACAACTTCGTAGCAGATGCTTTCGCAGACCTCGAAGAGAGGATCCAGTCATTCCTTCGCTCTGGCTATATATCGAAAGGAGGTTCAGTTTTCCTGCCACTGGTTGCTGAGAAAGGGCACGTTAATGCCATCTCTAAGCACTCTTCTCGAATGGATCAACTATCTGAGCACTTTGTTTCAAGTTTTCTTTCGGACAAGAAGAAAATGCAGATCTCCGACTTCAACACTTTCCTTCCCTTCTTCCGTCAATATGTCTTGGCCAACGCCCCGACAAACCCAATAACCCGATCTTCTTATCTCATTTCCCGAAACGTCTCTGTCTTATCGTCTGGCCTCGCAATAGAGATCTACGATGGAGACTATTCAGATGACGCGATAAAGAGGGAACTATTTTACACGAACAAGTACTTTGCACTCTATCGTGATGCAGCCTACCAACACGGCTTCATGGTCGACAAGCACATCCCTTGGCGCCTCATTGCCGATCTAAACTCGCCAAACATGAAGCCTTATGTGTCTAAGTACTATCTAGGCCAGCCATCCTTGTCCGTCTTCCAAGTCGGATTCAGCAAGACACACGAGAGCGATGTAGAGACGTTAATGAAACTAGCAGTGTCTTTCTATAACACATTCGCCTCTCGATTCCCAGTTTCTCAAACGAGCAAGTGTTCCGAGCCAGTAACGATCCAGAGGATCGCCACTACCATTGATGATGTCCAAGCATCTATTCCGTCGACAACTTGGCTGTCCCTCTATGCTGAACTTCGAAACGCGGAGATAGGTATAGACTACGACGAGAACCAGATAGCCTCCATAATGGAAAATGCCACCGATCTATTAAATAAGGTTGACATTGTTAGAGCAACGAGTTATATTAATAGCAAGTTCAACAGTGTGGAGCATTTTGGTGGATCATTATTTCACGACATCGTTAGCAGAGAAGCAGCCAAAGGCCCAGATGCCGATCAAGCAGATATTACAGCTACAGTCAAGAGGAGCGTTCAGGCGTCCAAGTTCACCACTTACTAGAGGTGAGTCTTGATTTTCCAGACATTAGATGACAAAGATGAGTGCATCGGCATCTATCACGGTGGCGGTCTAACTTTTGACGACATCCCAGAGGGCTTGTCGGCTTGCTGGGCACCCGTTCCTTATCTTGCCGATAAAGAGATTGAATACGCATCCCTCTATTGCGGAGGCAAGACGCCAGATCAGGTATGCCCTGAAGAACTAAGGGACGAATGGGAACAGATCAGCGACAAAATGAAGGCATACTACCGATCCCTGATGCTTGCGAGAGTAGATTTGAACGAAAACTGCTTCTTTGACCTCGTTCCGCCCCGTTTTCTAGCAGAATACTGCCGAATGAGAGTGGAAATCACCAAATATGTCCTAGAGACATACGAAAAACCAGAAAACTATGATTATTTGCTCTCAATGACAAAATTACTAACCAAAATCAGCCATAATGAGTTAAATATTGACCTTTCTTCGTTAAATTCCGTTATGCATCGTGAAAATGCCCGTCGTTTCCGAAAAAAGGCCGAAAACCTGCCAAAATACATCAAATACAACCTTTTCGGCACCAAAACAGGCCGTTTGTCGACAAAAAAAGGAAGTTTTCCAATAATGAACATGAATAAAGAGTTTCGCTCCATCGTGAAGCCCAAAAATGACTATTTCCTAGAACTCGACTTTAATGCTGCTGAAGTTCGCACACTATTATCCCTAGCAGGCTCAAAACAGCCCCTAGAAGACATTCATTCGTGGAACCTTAGTCAGGGTATGGGTGAGAGCGTAGAGAGCCGTGAGGACGCTAAGAAAGCATTCTTCTCGTGGCTCTATGACGAGAAGAAAATAAACGATAATCTTGAAGGCATTTATCATCGCAACCAAGTTCGCGAATCTCACTTCAAAGACAACAAGGTAACAACGCCATTCGGAAACACGATGGAAGCAGACCATCACCATGCACTCTCCTATTTGATTCAAGGGACAACAGCAGAGATGGTGCTGCGACAAGCCATAAAGATAGATGAGTTCTTGAAAGGCAAGAAGAGTTTCATCTCGTTCACCATCCACGATTCAGTTATTATTGACATGCCGAAAGAAGAAACACACTTAGCCCGAAAACTATTGACCATCTTTGGAAACACAGAACTCGGACATTTTTTGGTCAACTCATCTGTCGGATCTGACTTCGGCAACATGCGAGAGGTGAAGAAATGAACGTTATTGGCTTAGGGCAGGCAGGATGCAACATAGCAGACATGCTTTCGGAGTATCCACAATACAAGACTTACAAGATCGATGTTGGTGTTGAGGGCAAAAGATGCTACGACGTTAAGAAGCAAAAAGGGCCCGAAGAATACGAGAAAAATGTCCCTTCAATGAAGACTTTTTTCAGAGGAATTAAGGGCGAAACACTATTTATAGTCGGTGGTTCTGGACACATTTCGGCGATGTGTTTGAGGATCATGGAGCAGATAAAAGACAAGTGTGAGTTAAGTGTTCTCTACATAAGGCCAGATACTTCTCTGCTATCGAAAAACAAAACACTTCACGAGAAAGCGACTTACGGCGTTCTCCAAGAGTTCGCTCGGTCTGGGCTTCTCAGGATGCTTTATCTCGTCTCGAACATAAATTTAGAAAATATACTTGGCGATGTTCCCATAATAGGTTATATTAATAAGATAAATGAACTGCTTGTTTCAACAGTTCATATGGTGAACGTTTTTAGAAACTCAGATCCCGTCATGGGAGGAATAGAGGAACCACAGGAAGCAAGCCGAATAGCAACTTTCGGCATTTCAGACATCGAAGGAAATGAAGAAAAATCGTTTTTTTCCCTTGACAGAACCAAGGAAAGATGTTATATTTATAGTATCAATGAGGAAAGACTAAAGACTGAGGGAGACTTGAGAAAGAAAATCGTTTCACACGTTAAGGAGCAATCTGAGACAGAAGATTTGAAAGTATCTTTCGGAGTATTCCCAACAAACTACCAACAGGATTATTGTTACATACTCAACTACACTTCTATTATCCAATCGGATAATTGATAAAACCAAACCGGCGTATCGAGACATTTGTCGATACGTTCTTAAAAAACAAAGGAAAAAACTATCATGGCTATTGATTTAGAGAAAATGCGCGCCAAACTTGACGCGGCAAAAGGTAAAGGCAACAAGACAGGCTTTTGGAAACCACAGGAGGGCAAGACTACTATTCGTATCGTTCCAACTCCAGATGGCGATCCGTTCAAGCAGTACTGGTTCCATTACAACCTTGCATCACACGGGTTCTTGAGCCCTAAGAGAAACTTTAATGAGGATGATGCCCTCGACGAGTTCGTTCGCGGACTGTGGAAGTCAGGCACGGAAGAGGATAAGAAACTCGCTCGTGACCTTATGGCGAAGCAACGCTTCTTCGCTCCCGTCATTGTTCGGGGAGAAGAAGAGCGAGGTGTCCAAGTATGGGGCTTCGGGAAGATGGCTTACCAGCAACTTCTAGAACTCGTTCTAAACCCTGATTACGGTGATATTACAGACACCGAGGAAGGAACTGATTTGGAGATCAAATACGAGAAGCCAGCAGGCGCATCTTTTCCAAAGACAACCATCACACCACGCCGCCGGACTAGTCCGATGTGTAGCGATGCTGTCGGAGGCTCTGATGAGTGTGCGAAACTTCTGGAAAGTATTCCTGATTTCGACTCTTTATTCGAGCGAAAAACTCCTGCCGAAGTTCAAGAGCTTCTAAACAAGTATCTTGACGGCGAGAATGCTTCGAACGATGATGTGGCAAAGTACACCGACACTAGCACTAGTGTTGATGCTGCTTTCAACGATTTGATGGGCGCGTAGAAGTTCCATCACCGCAGGGAGGCACGGGTTTACAGGTGCCTCTTTTTAATATAAAGGAAACAAATATAAAATGTTTAATCTACAAACTATTGGTGCTTTTTTCGGCGCCCTAATGCTCGTCTCTTGTGGCGGTGAAGAATGCGATACTGGCTTGTCTCTTGATGAGGCTGGCGAATGTGTCGAGGTTACTATCACAACCACTTCTGAGACAGGCACGACAGCGACAACCGTGACGGAGACAGGTGGCACAACCACCTCAACTGAAACCGGAACCACGACGACTGGCGGTACAACCACCACTAGCACGACTGGTACAACCAGCACCAGCACCACAGGAGCATAATTATGGAAAATGTAATGAATCTTATCAAAACTAACCGTTATTTCCCGTGGGGTGTCGCTTTTGTTGCAGGAGCCATCTTTGGCTTTTACGGCAACAGCTTCACAAGCAACGATACAGCACCTGAAACTGTTGCGGTCGTTGAAGAGGCGTCAGCAAATACTGCTCACGCCCAAGTCGAAGAACTACTGAAGTCAGAAATGGCAGATGAGAGTCCTGAGACACCCGCCGAGGCACCTGCCGTAGAGTAGGGCTGGGAAGGCAACCGCAGGGGGGCATGGGTTTACAGATGCCCCACCACTTTATCAACAATAACAGCCATAGGGGGCAAAAATGACAGAACCAACATTCTATGATAAAATCAAGGCACTTGGTGCTACAGACGAAACAAACGTGAAATTTTCTTGGGAGGAGGGCTGTGATGTCTTCCACTACAACGAGACTCATGTAGAGACAGCTTTGGGCGAAACAGGAGCAGCTTATGTTCTTGCGGAAGCCATTACAGATCAGTTTAGCGCTTTCTACGGGAAGGGCAATTCCATTCTTGATGAGATGCGCGAAGATGGCTTGCTCGATGAGTATGAGCGAGGAGACGAATCTTTTACTGATTTCGTCGCAGAGGTAATCGGAGAAACTTTCTACGACTACGACTGGATTGAGCAATCAACTCAGCGTTTCGATCACAAGCGAGGTTGGACAGATCTTTCCATGGAACTCAGTGCTCCACTGGGGCATTTCAAAGAGGATTTCTACAACTCGAATCCACTACCGGGCTGGACTTGTCAAGTCCGTGACGGCAACGGAAACCTCGTAACGCTGGGCGCTTAAATGGCAAAAGCCAAGAAGCAGACGAAGGCGGGTAAGCTTTCCATCGCAGATATGCGAAAGCTCGTCAATAAGAAAGCAGGCGTACAAGTCGCCCACGATCTTACTGGCGAAAACCCGACAGAAGTAAAGGGCTGGATCCCAACAGGATCCCGCTGGCTAAACGGCATTATTTGCCGAGGACAGATGGCAGGCATTCCAGTTGGGAAGATAAGTTCTATCGCTGGGCTCTCCGCTTCTGGCAAGTCTTACATGGCTGCGCAGATAGCAGGGAATGCACAGGATATGGGGATTCAAGTCGTTTATTTCGATTCTGAATCCGCCATCGATCCGTCATTCCTCGCCAACGCAGGTTGCGACATCGACAATGTTCTCTATGTTCAGGCTCAATCCGTTGAGTTTGTCTTGGAGACAATCGAGCAGCTTCTCTCGTCAAACGAAGGAAGAATGCTCTTTATCTGGGATTCACTGGCTCAAACGCCAGCAGTCTCAGACATTGCCGGTGACTTCAATCCGCTATCATCGATGGCCGTAAAGCCTCGTATCCTGTCAAAAGGCTTCGCGAAACTTACACAGCCCATCGCCAACTCAGAGGCAACGCTTCTTATCCTAAATCAACTGAAGACCAACATCACCAGTAACATTTGGGAAGCAAGGATGGAGCCATACTTCACTCCCGGCGGTAAGGCGCTTAAATACGCTTACTCTCTGGAGATCTGGCTGACAGCCCGAAAGAACAAAGATGCTAAAATCTTTGATGATAAAGGTTTCCAAGTTGGTTCAGAACTCAAAGCAAAGATCAAGAAATCCCGTTTCGGCTCGGAAGGGCGTGAATGTGGCTTCAAAATCACTTGGGCAGGAGATGATGTCAAGATCCTCGATGAAGAGTCGTGGTTTGAGGCAATCAAAAGCTCAGAACACCTCAAGAGTGGTGGTGCTTGGTGGACACTTGTTTATGCCGACGGCAAAGAGAAGAAGTTCCAAGGACCGCAATGGCTATCAATGCTAGAAGACGAAAAGTTCCGAGCACGAGTTCTTGAGTTGCTAGACGAAGAAGTCGTTCTGAAGTTCAAAGAGAAGACAGGTGACGCAAGTGCGTTCTATAATCTTGAGGGTGAAGAGGATGTTTGAAAAATATGACATAAGCAGAGAAGATGTCGAAGTTCTTGATAAGTGTCCGATCTGCGATGGCATCTCTATAAGCGAACTAAGTAGCGTTACAGTCCAGGGCTCCGGATTTAAATATTTTGCAACAGCATGTTGTCATGCCTGCGGGTTTGTTTTTCGTTCCCGCCGCCCACGATTGGATTGGTTTATGGAAATTTGGGGAAAAAGAGAAAAAGATCCCCAAAAAGTGATATCACTTTCAAAGAATGAGGAAACAGAGAAGTTAAGGTATTATAGGTATAAAAACTTGTCGAGTGTTTTGGCAGAGTATTCTGACAACAAGAGCCTCATCGATATCGGCTGTGGTCCAGGCACTGGCTTGACGGCATTTGTCGATGAAGGCTGGGATGTGACAGGAATAGAGCCAGATCCAGTAAGAGCAAACGAGGGAATAGAAAACCATGGCTTAAACATAATCACTAGCACAATTGAGGACTATGAGCCGGCTGAAAAATATGATATTGCAACGCTTGTGCATGTTTTGGAACACTTTCATTCGCCTGTTGAATTCTTGAAAAAAACCGCTGATTGCGTCAAGGATGGAGGATATATCTATGTCGAAGTGCCACATCTATTTAGGTTTGTTGATCTCCGGGATTCGTTGTATCTAGAGCATATGAGTAATTTTAGCGAAAAGACTTTAGCATATGCTGGGCACATGTGTGGGCTAGCAGTGCAGGAGATATTCGTTACAAAAACGCACCCATATGGTGTTAATCATCTGGCAATGCTGTTCAGAAAATCAGATAAAAGACGAGCAGGGGATTTAGCTATCATAACTAATGGTGGGTTTCAGTCAATCAGCCTTGCGCAGTATTGTGATTCAAGTTCTGTCGACAAATGGACCGCGGAACTCAAATCTGGATCCCTCATTAGTGATAAATATTATGGCAAACTGCGTTACATGTATCGTTCACAAGTCAAGCCCGATGACACTGGCGATTTTTCGGTACCAATTCCGGAATTTTTCATGAAACTTCTCGATACCGCGCCGTCTTTGAACTATATCGTCCCGCACATAGATAATATCAACAATACTCTTTCTGAATTGGGCGGCGATGGGCTCAAGCTTACCACCATCGGTGACAAAATACTTGTCACCATAGAACGCTAGGATTGAGAAAATGAAAAATCTTAGAATAGGATCGCCGGTATTCGCAAAACACCCTTTCTCCGCCGAAATGGAGGAAGGGGTAGTTATGGATATCAGAGACAGAACAGAAGAGTATGGAAGAGGGCCGTTTTACCTCGTTAGGTTTAATGAGTCGGACGATAAGAGTGCGCACGCTGCCTACACAGGCGAAACCATCATTAGAAGGTGGGTTCGCAGACAAGATATAAAAACTATTGAATAAAATCGTTTCTCTGTCGTCTAAAAGAAGCAATTAAAAATAAAAGGAGAGAAAAATGATTTTCGGAATTGTAGTAATAGCTGTTGGGATCGGCATTGTTGCCTCGTCAGGTGGAGCACACCACCACGGACATGCAAGGGTTCATATTAGTCCCCCACCAACTCACACTGTGCATATCGCTGGGCATGCTTGGCACTCAGGTCCATGTTCGGTTTATCCAAAGGGGCATCCAGTGTCTCATAAGCCAGCACATGTGAAAAACCATAAGGCACCAAAGCATGCTCATAACCCTAGGAATGGCAACAAAAACGACAAGCCTGCCACGAGAAATGGAAACGGCTCTCGTAACAACCAGAATCAAGGGCGCCCACCAAAGCGATAACAGCAAATAACATAACTTGCCAAACTGACCCTTTCGTGTTACATTAGTAATATGGAAGGGTTTCCTTTTATGGAAACTATTTATTGTCAGGAGAATTATTATGAAGAAACTGATGGAAGGTTGGAACAAGTTTTTGACAGAAGTTGAGAACGAGCACAACAAAGAAGAGGTGATGTTCAACAGTCTTTCGGCTCTGGGAGTGTTTGCGCTAGAAGAAGGTGATGAGTCAAAAAGCTCCCAAGCAATTGCAGCAATTAGTGCTGGCGAGTGGGATAAGGATCCCGTATCATTTTATAGTTCTTTGACTTGCGAGGGGCAAGAAGAAGAAACCTGTGTCAATAAACATCCTGAGATGACGACTCCATATTCTATCACAGAATTAGGCAGTATGGATCTTTTCAAGGTTCCGGATATGAACATCGGTTTTGCGCTTAAGTCAAAAGACGGAAGTTTTCAAGAGATTGTTTCTGTTCACAACAACGAAACTGGTGTTGGCGGTGTTGGTAAGATGCTAATGGAGGCAGCAATCTCTTCAGGCGGCTGTTTCCTCGATCATTTTGATGTCGGGCAACTATCAGGCTTGTATTCCTCTATGGGATTCGAGGAATATGGCGAGGAGCGCCTGCCATTCGATCCGCAATATGTTTCTGATGAGTTTGCCGAGAAATACGGAGAATCAGACATTATTTTCAGAAAACACAAGAGTTGCTAGGAGACACTTATGCCAATTGGTAAAGATGAGACAAAAGAGCAATACTACAAAAGAATGGTTGCCGATTTGGGAATGATGATGAAACTTGTCGAGAAAGACGAGAAAAAGGAAAAGAAGAATGAAGCTGATCCTAGAAAACTGGAATAAGTTTGTAAACGAAGCAGAAGAAAAAAGTTCTTCTGTGGGTTATCAAGAAATGCTCGATCTTATCAAGGGCGAAGATGGCTCTGAGGTAATAGTCAACATCGATGTCCCGAAGGGTGCAAAAAAGGGCTTCGGGGCAACCGAAAAACGCCCTGTTCCATTTGACTATGGAGAGTTCCCAGATTACATAAATGATGCCGATGGAATGGGTTGGGATCTAATTATAGCACCCAGCGAAAGTGGGAAAGAGTGGAATAAGGTTGGAAACTTGCTCCCAGTAGGGCGAGTTGACTACAAAGAGGACTCAGGCAAGAAAGGCAACGACAAAATTGTTATGGCTTCTGGTGGCGAAATCTCAGAGGAAGACAAAGAGGCGCTTAAAGTATTCTTTGATGGAATCAGCGATAGGTTTAAAGCTCCGAGTTGGGATGTATAATGAAACTATTACTTGAAAATTGGCGAGATTATATAGAAAAAGGGGATCCCGGCAGAGGCGGAGGTACAAAGTGGGAAAGAGGCGGTCCTTATGTGGATACTTCTACTGTAAAAATCGTAGAGCAGCCAATGTATTGGGAAGAGTATCTCTTTGTCGTTGTTGAATATGAATATCCTGCCAATACTGGAAAAATGAAAAAGGCAGGGTTCTACCGGTCTTCCGGTTCGAGCGTATCAGACACAGAGCATACCGCAGGAATGTGGTTCCCAACAGGCGGCATTAAAAAAGAGAGAGGGTGGATTATTAAATATTCTGACAAATACCCACACCCAGACAGCAAGCTCGGACAAGTAGCCAGTAAGCTGGGAGAGATGATACCTCCCGCCGAAGCAGAGAAGATGAGGAGAAAAATAAAAACACTCAAGGGCCGACAGGGGCGCGAACAGGGATTGAAGAGACACGAAGCTGCTGCACAACATCTAGATGCCGTCAACTCGGCATTTTCAAAACACGGAGTATATAATGAAACTCCTACTTGAAAACTGGAACAAATATCTCAACGAGAGCCTCTCAAAAGAGCTTCCAGCCGATGAGATGCAAAAGACACTTGCTTGGGCAGAGCTATCAGGTGATGGCGAGTTCATTGCGAGAGGCACTATGGGATCTGCATACCGATTCGGCGACAATATCCTCAAACTAACCAAAGATGCCACAGAGGCATATGCATCCACCTTAATGATCGGCAAAGAGCATCCAAATGTCGCAACCATCTATAAAGTCGGCAAGAGAGAGGGCGAGGTTGAGTTTCCGTATGTCGTCATCGCAGAGTTTCTGCAACCAGCAACAGAAGCAACTTTCCTCGTCGCAAAAGATATGTATGACGCAGTTAAGGGTGACTATGGCCTAGGCAAAAAGTTCCACGCTTGGGAAGGAATAGATGCTCTCGACAAGACGGAGGCACAAAGCCTAAATGCTATGGTTTCTTTCTCACCAGAAGAGTTGCGAGAAGAGATGAAAATAAGACTTGATGAAATAGCGTCTGGAATGACTTTTCTGAAAGAAAATGGTGTCATTTATACTGACATCAAGCCTTCGAATATCATGCTTAAGAACGGCAAAGTTGCGATTATTGACCTTGGAAGATCCAGCGTAAAAGGCTATCCGCAGATCGAAATCATAAAATAAACCCTTGCCAAATGCGCCCCAACGCGTTATATTATATATGTAAACAAAGGGGGTTCATTATGAACATTGGAACATTAGTATATCAGGAAAATCAAGGCAATCTTAGGCTTGGAACTATAACTGGAAAAGAGCTTGACGAAAAAGGTTGGGCTTGGTTCGCCGTTGATTGGCACGATGACGGCTGTCATGTACAGGCGACTGACTGGC